>Ga0067045_1028808_pt1 | contig 27211 bp, 28 predicted proteins | sample TerdegcTABiofilm_FD_59184 | JGI IMG/M metagenome (GOLD analysis project Ga0067045, IMG submission 59184) | Combined Assembly of (Gp0054472, Gp0054536) Wastewater bioreactor microbial communities from Singapore -Terephthalate degrading... | reverse complement strand
GGGCAGGGTTTGCCCGGCGCGCTGGGGGTGCAATTGGCGCACCCCGACCGGCCGGTGGCGGCAATTTCTGGCGACGGCTCTGCTCTGTTCAGCATCCAGGCACTCTGGACTGCGGCGCGCTACAACATCCCGGTGGTCTTCCTGATCCTCAATAACCGCAGTTATCGCATCCTCAAAATGAACCTCGAGCGCTATCGGAATTTCTTTGCCAGCCGCGGGCAGCAGACGCATCAGTTTTTGGACCTGCAGCAGCCAGAAATTGACTTTGTGGCGCTGGCGCAAGGTTTTGGCGTCCCGGCCATGCGGGTCAGCGCGCCAGACCAGGTAGCCCCGGCAGTGGGGGTGGCTCTTGCAAGCGGAGGACCCTATTTACTCGATCTCCTGGTAGATGGCTCGCTTGCTCCGTAATCTTGTTTCTGCTCAAAAATTTTAAGATTGACCACTTGAAAAGCATGCTGTTTTACTATATAATACATATCATAATATATTATGATATATGTTTGCTATAAAAGAACTTCCCCATTGCAAATCATAGGTCGCGCAATTTAAAAATTGGTCACCCGCTGGGGCCGTAAACGACGGGAGCAAAGATGATTTCTATTGATTTTCAACTGGACTGGAAACCCAATTTTCAATTTGCTGGGCTTATCTACGCACAACAGCGCGGCTGGTACAGCAAAGCCGGGATCAACCTCCGGCTCATCCCCTGGCAGGGTATGACCAACCCCGTGGATGCTTTGCGAAAGAATGGGAATGTGATTGCCAGCGCCGAAGAACACCTGATCATTCAGGGGCGTTCAGCGGGGATGCCTATCCGCGCCATCGGCGCCATGCTTCAGTATTCACCAATCGGGTGGATGGCGCTGGAGGAATCCGGCATCCAAAGCCTGGAAGACCTGAAAGGAAAACGGCTTGGCATACACGGCGACGGCAGGATGGCTGTTGAAGACGTGATGGATCACTTTAGCATCCAAAAAGATGAAATTGAGATTGTTGAGATCGGATACGAGTACGGCGAAATCCTGAAAAGCGGCGAATGCGACGCAGTTCAGTGCCTGGTGATGGCAGAACCCTTGGAATTGAAAGCGGAGGGTTTCCGCCTTTCTGTCATGCCGGCTTACCGCTGGGGGTATGAATCGTACTGCCAGGTCATGGCAGTAAGCGAGCAATTTCTCAAGGCAGAACCCGCTTTGCTAGAAGAGATTTTAACCATCACGTTCAATGGCTGGCGGTCGGCTCTTGAGGAGATCGAAACGGTTTCCTCGTGGATCGTTGAAAAATACCTGCCAGAGACCGACGCGGCGCTGGAAGCCGAGATGCTCAAAGCCTTTATCCCTTTCATTGAAGGCAAAGTTGGCCGCGCGCGCATCGGCTGGATGGAAACTGACCGCTGGGAGCGATCAATTCAAAGGATGGTAAAAAACGGCATGATCCGCCGGCCCATCCAGGCTGGAGAAATCATGACGAACAGGTTCGTTGAATCCATCGATCAAGGAGCAGAACGATGAGCATCCCCAAAGCGCTTGGGATAGAAATTAATAGTCTTGAACATTTTTCGTGGCCAGATGGGAAAAAGAGTGCCCTGGCGTTTGGCTGGCATGTGGATGGCGAGGCGGGTGCGCTGGCCGGTGAACCCGGCAATGTAGATCACTTTACGGCGCGTTCCGAAGGCTCTTACGGCGTTTCCACCGCGTTGCCCCGCATCCTGGAAATGCATGACCGCCTGGGAGTTCCTGGGACGTTCTTCTTTCCTGCGTATATTGCGGAGATGAATCCCCAGATCGTGCGGACTTTAATCGAACATGGTCATGATATCGGGCTGCACGGTTATCTGCATGAAAATGTGTTCACGCTGAGCGAGGAAGAAGAGCGAGAAATTTTCAAAAAAAGTTACCGGATCTTGTGTGATGTGGCGGGGCAAAAAATCCTGGGATGGAGCGCGCCTACCTGGGGGGTGAGAAAGAGCACCTTAGAGGCTATTGTAGAGCTGGGCATGATTTACGATTGTAGCCTGATGGAGTACGACGATCCGTATCTGATCAAAACTAGCCGGGGGACCCTGGTCGAGCTCCCCATCAGCCCGGTGCTGGACGACTGGCCAATTTTTGGTATGTCTATTTCACCCTCGGGCGGCAATGGCGTTAACACAACGGCCGAAGCGGCCTGCCAGATTTGGAAAGAGGAATTTGACGGAATGCGGCGCTTTGGCGGATTTTATACGACTACCTTCCACCCCAACCTTACGGGTCGTCGCGGGCGGCTTAATCGGTTGTATGAACTGCTCGAATACATGAAAAATTTTGACGATGTCTGGTTTACGACCTGTAAAGATGCGGCTTCTCATGTCTTAGACCTTGCTCGCGTTGTCTCAGGAGGTGCGATTGAATAAACGGATTGCCAGGGTATGATGTAAACTCACCGGTTTTTATCTTGTACCGTAAATTTCTTAAGGAGAAAAAGGAAGGTGTTAAATGACCCAAAAATTTGATGCGGGAAAATTATCCAGGGAGATCAGCCGTCGAGAATTTTTGAAATGGGCTGGAACTGGCGCAGCGGCGGGGATTTTGGCGGGGTGCGCTCCCCAGGCGGCAGCGACGCCGGCCCCTGCTACGGCGGTAGCCGAAGAAGAAAAGATCGTCAACGTGCTTGCCTTTTCTGGTTATGAAGAACCCGGCATGCTGGACTCGTTTGAGAAAGCAACAGGGATCAAAGTCAATCTAAAGATCCATGACGGCACCGATGATGAAATGATTGCTCTGATTCAGACCTCTCCGGCCGGCACCTGGGATGTCATGACGCCAACCAGCGCTTACGTGCCGAACCTGGCAAAAGAAAAACAGGTGATGGAGCTAAACCCTGCCGACCTGCCGGTTGGGGATTATCTCAAACCCTTTGACAAATGGCCAACCTGTTTCTATGAAGGCAAGATGTACGGCTTGCTCAACCGTTTTGGCTATTACGGGCTGACCTATAACTCAGAACAATTAACCGCTGCGGATGTCCAATCCCTCGATATCCTGATGGATCCAAAACTCAAAGGAAAAGTGGCGCTGTTCGACTGGTTCCTCCCGAACATGGGCGTGGTTTCGAAGTGGCTTGGTTTCAATCCCCCCTATCGTTTGAGTGCTGACCAGCTTGGCCAGGTGAAGGAAAAGCTGGTTCAGCTGCGCCCACAGGTTGGTCTGATCGGCAGCACCGCTCAGACCACCCAGGCGCTGGCCAGCGGCGAGTTCTGGGTTGCCATTGCAGGAGAGTTTGTACAGGCTGGGTTGTTTATGGATGGGCATCCATATTTGGCAACAGTTCCAAAAGAAGGCGGCGTAACCTGGGATCAGGCGGTGATTGTGCTGGCCAATACCCTGCGGCCGCAAAACAGCCTCAAGTTCCTGAATTACGTTGGCGGGCCCGAATTCCAATCCAAGCTGGCGGTCGCCCGGGCATACTACAGCATGGTGCCAAACCGCAAGGCAGCCGAGTTGTTGACCGAGGATCAACGCAAGCTTTTGAACATGGCAGACCTGGACAACCTGGAGAAGAATTTCCTGGCGAACCTTTCACCCCGCGAGCGCCCAGAGAATATTGATGAATGGGCTAAAATATGGGATGAATTTAAGGCGATGTAATATTATGAGGCTTGGGGCTTCTGGGGTAAATTAACCTCCGAAGCCCCTGAACCATAAATTGGAGCATAAAAGAGACCCATGGGATCAAACAGCATTGTAGAGCTTCAGGATGTCACCAAGCGTTATGGCGAATCGGTGGTCGCGGTAGATGCAATCAACCTCAGCGTCCGGCGCGGGGAGTTTTTAACGCTCCTCGGTCCCTCTGGCTGTGGGAAGACCACCACACTGCGTATGATTGCAGGGCTTGAAACGGTCTCCTCCGGCAAGATCTTGATCAACCAGGAAGATGTGACCTATCTGCCGCCGTATTCGCGCAATACCAGCATGATGTTCCAGGATTACGCCCTTTTCCCTCACATGAGCATTGAGGATAACATTGCCTTTGGGTTGAAGATGCGCCGGGTTCCTCGCGATGAGCGCCTGAAAAAAGCCAGGGAGATGCTGGAATTTATCCAGTTGCCGCACATTGCCGGTAGAAAACCGAATCAGCTTTCCGGCGGGCAGCGGCAGCGGGTTGCCCTGGTGCGCTCCCTGATCTTGCAGCCGGAGGTCTTGCTGCTGGACGAACCCCTGGGCGCGCTGGATGCGGAATTGCGCCGCCAGATGCAGGTTGAGTTAAAAAGAAACCAGCAGCAGCTTGGGATTACCTTTATTTACGTCACCCACGACCAGGAAGAAGCGCTGAGTTTGAGCGATCGGATTGTGGTGATGAACGGCGGGCGTGTCGAGCAGATGGATACGCCAAAGATGATCTACGAACAGCCGCGCACCACCTTCGTGGCCAGTTTCATCGGGAGATGCAACCTTCGAAAGGGGATTGCTGAAGCCAAAGAAGGGAGGTTGGTTGTTTTCCTGGATGCGGTCTTGGGAAAATTCCCCGCCGCCTGCTTCAATGGCGTAGAAGCAATCCAACCTGGTCAGCGAATTGCCATTGCCCTCAGACCCGAAAAAATCCGGATTGGGCGTGAGGCCGAAAACTGCCAGACGAAAGCCGTTGGAATTTTGAAATACACGGGTTTCTTGGGCTCGATCGTGCGGATCGTCGTGGAGCTAGCCCCAGGAGATGAAGTTGTTGTTGAATCTCAGGCGCTTCCAGAGGCGCAGGTGGGCGAAAAGATCAGCCTGGGTTGGAACTGTGATGACGCAATTGTGTTGACCGAAAATTCTGGCGGAGACAAATAAGATGGCTTCTATCCTCCCTTTGAGCGCTGGCAAAAGCAACAAGCCCCAAGCGGGGGGCAGGGAGCGCCGGATCATGGGCAACCCCTGGTATGGCTTGATCCCCGCGGTGAGTTACCTGCTGTTCTTTTACCTGATTCCCGTGGTGTACCTGCTTTCCAGAAGTTTTAAAATAACCCAGGGCAGCGGTATTCAATTTGCCCCTGGCCTGACGCTGGCAAATTACATCGAATTTTTTACGGCGCGGACGAATTACCTTGCCTATGCGCGTTCTATGGTGATTTCGATTCTGGTGGTCTTGTTCGCCAGCCTGATCGCTTACGCGGTAGCCTACACGATCGTTTTTATCGTTCCAAAGCGGTATCAACAGATGACCCTTCTGTTGATCATCGCTCCCTTCTGGACGAGCTTTGTCATCCGAGCTTTTGCGTGGCAGCTCTTGCTGGCCGAAGCCGGTCCGGTCAGCGCGTTTTTAAAGCAGGTTGGCGTCGGCTCGCTGAAAATCTTGAATACGCACGTCGCCACTGTGATCGGTCTGACGGTATTTGGCGTGATGATGCTAACTTTAAACCTCTATTCAGTAATGGAAAATATTAACCCCAATTTGCTGGCTGCGGCGGCAGATCTTGGCGCCAGGCGTTGGCAGACCTTTAAAGAGGTGGTCTTCCCTCTTTCCAGACCGGGTTTACTGATTGGTGCAGCGCTCACATTTATCATTTCCTTTGGGGATTATGTGGTTCCATCTTTGTTAGGGGGCGGGGTCCGGATCGTGCTTTCGCAGGCGATGGTGGGCGCAATGACCACCAGTTTTAACATCCCACGAGCCTCTACCTACGCCATGATCATGCTCGTGACGATCCTGGTTGTAACGATGCCAATCCTGCGGCTATCGCGGGTAGGCCTCAATACGGAGTAAAAAGCGATGGTTGAAGGTCTAAAGGAACGTCTTGGTCGCATCCCCCTAATCCTGACGTTGGCGCTAACAGGGGCCGTCATTTACCTGCCGATCCTGTTTGTGGTAATCTTTTCTTTCAATTCAGGCCGTTTTCAAGTCTTCCCGTTGAAGGGCTTTTCGCTGGTATGGTATCAGAAGATGCTGTCAGACACGGCCTTTATGGATGCCTTAAGAAACAGTGTGATCGTTTCATTGGGCGTGGGCGTTGTTTCTACCATTTTTGGCTTTTTGGGAGCGTATTCGCTGGTGAAGGCGGAATTTCGGTTTAAAGATCTCCTCTCTACCCTTCTTATCACCCCCCTGGCAGTACCGGGTGTGCTTCTGGCGATTTCTCTGCGCGTTTATTTTTACAGCCTGGGGTGGAGTTTTTCGCTTTTGACAGTTTTTTTGGGGCAGTTGATTACCAATGTTCCCCTGGCCCTGATGGTCATACGAGCGCGGTTGCTACAAATCCCGCTCAGTTTAGAAGAAGCCGCCTGGGACCTGGGGGCCGGTCGTTTGCGTTCGCTGGCGGAGGTCATCCTGCCCATGACGATCCCAAGCATGATCGTTTCGATGTTGTTGACTTTCACCTTTTCCTTCGATGAATTCATCATTGCCTATTTCCTGACCCAATTTGAGCTGACGCTTCCCATTAAGATTTGGGCGAATTTGATCACTGGGTACGACCCAACGGTGAACGCCATCGGGACGATTGTTTTCTTCCTCTCCCTGGTGATTGTCTTCTTCGGCCAGCGGTTTATTCTGGGCAAGCCCTATCAAAAGGGATAATTCTTGCTGAATGCGTCAAGATCAGGTCGAAAATATATTTGACAGGTGTGATCTAGCGATTATAATCTTTTAAGTATGGTTCTCCCGCCTTTGCCCAGCGATCAGAAGCTTTCCCTGACTGAACGCGTCTTCGGCGCGTTAAGACAGGCTATTCTGTCATCGCAAATCAAGCCAAGGGAATACCTGATCATTGGCGAGATTGCCAAACAATATCAGATCAGCCGCACGCCTGTGCGAGAAGCGATCATCATGCTGGAACGCGAAGGGTGGGTGACTCAGGACGCCAGGCGGGGCGCCAAAGTGCTTGCTCCATCCCTCAAAGATATTTTAGAAGTGATCGAATTTCAGATGGTGCTGGAAGGGTACATAGCCCGCCGGGCAGCCGAACTGTTGAGCGACGAAGATATCGCGGAAGCGGATGCGATTTTAAACAAGAGCGAGGTAGCGCTTCGAAATGGCGATGAAGATCAGTGCCGGGCATGGGGGGCAAAGTTTCACATCTTTTTGGCGCAAAAGGTCGGCAACAAACAAATCAACGCGACCATCGAACAGCTTCAAGACCGGGTGGACCGCGTCCGTTACCTTATTTTTCAGCAAGGCAAAGCGCCGGTTGAAACCTCAGCCCAGCAGCACCGGGCGGTATGGCGGGCTATCCAGGAGCGCGATGCAGCCAGGGCTGAAGAGTTGATGTTCCATCATATCACCTGGTTTGAAAAGCTGTTGACCGAATCCTATAACCCGATATTGGATTAATGCTTATCCCCCACTTCACTTTTCGAAGGGGTTTCCAGCAGAATGTAATTGCCGGTGATGGCCGATTCGGCTTCCTTGATCCAGCTTTCCACATCCGTTTGAATGTCGCGCCGCAGCTCGAAGCCCGTCTTTGGCGCCAGCAGCAAGGCAGCAATGCCGCCAGCCAGCGCACCAACGAAGAAGCCAATCACGAATTTCAATAATTTGCTCATGTTCCATCCTCTCATCAGATAGGATAAGTTCCGTATGTTTGCCAGGCTTCCCACATGGCGACGATGTTCTCCGCCGGCACATCGCTCTGAATGTTGTGGACCGGGGCAAAAACAAACCCCCCGCCCGGCGCAAGATCTCCGATGCGCCTTTTGTCCTCTTCCCGCACTTGCTGCGGCGTTCCATAGGGGAGGACAGACTGCGTATCTACCCCGCCGCCCCAAAAAGCCAGGTCTGAGTAGAAATTTTCGAAACCCCGCAGCCAGCTCGACATCTCCATGATGCCAGCGCACAGGCCATCCAGGAAAACGGCCTGCCCTTCCACCTCGACGGCATGTCGGGCGCGCTGCCGCAGGCCCTCGTAGCGGGCGGGGTCGGTTGCATCAGGCCAGGCGAGGCGTTCCAGGTCTGCTGGTGACTGGATTTTTGCCAGCGGTGAATCGAACAAATCAAAATACAGCCCACCCTCTTTGGGCATTCTCCACCCGGCACCCCATTCATCATGGAAATAACTATAGCCGTCGCTTTCGTGTTTTTCCAGCCGGAAGGAGGCGGCATCCCGCGAAGCCACGTTGCGGACATCCGCGCCCCACAACGCTCGCAAATCGTCGTCAATGACGGCAATTTGCTGGACGACGTGCATGATTTCCGGCTGTCCGCCCAACCCCAGAAAATTTCGCAGCCGCTGGTAAGCCTGAATCTGGATGCTGCTCAAAACCGTCCCGCCCAGATCGAAAGGCACGTGATCGGGCTCCTGATGAGCAAGAGCAAGCTGTACTCGCTGGCGTGAGTTCATCTTCCCTCAGATCGATGGGTGTGGGTCTGAAACACCTTTTTTTATTATACAGGATTAAAAATCGGCTTTACGGCAAACCAGCTCGCCTTTTCCGATAGGGACGACCAGGGCGTCGACGCGCTCATCGCTGCCCGCCCGATTGAGCAAGGGTTGTAGATCGGCCTGGTGGCTCAGGGCGTTATCCGCGACCAGCAGCCCGCCCAGCGCCAGGCGAGGTACGATCAGTTCATAGCATTCCAGGTAAATTTCCTTTTCAGCGTCCAGAAAGCAGAAGGCGATCTGTTCGTAGCGCTGGAGTTCCCGGCGCGCATCCGCGACCACCAGCTCTACGACCTCTTCAACGCCGCACATTTGAAAAGTCTCCTGTGCCAGGTGGGCTTTTTCAGGAGAATATTCAAATGTAGTCATGCGCCTGCCGCTGGCGCGACAGGCCAGCGCCAGCCACAGCGTTGAATACCCGGCGCTGCTCCCAATTTCGATCACCGCCCCTGCTGCCGGCGCGCTGGCTGCCAGCAGGGCGATGAATTTTCCAGTTTCGGGTGGAATCTGGCGCAGCCGCTGGCTTTTGGGCGTGCCATCCGTCCGGTCCTGGGCGTCCAGGGATTCGAGGTATGCCATACGGGCTCGCACGGCTTCGGGGATGTTGTGAAACATCTCGGCTTTTAAAACGATGCGATGTTTACTGGTTTTTCTTTTCCAGTTCTTCCAGCACAGCGGCGTCCTGTTTCAGGTTGTTCCAGCGCACTGCCAGACTGATCACATAAGCGGCCATGATGCCGAAAATCACCACGTAACCGGTGATGAAGTAATTGACTGTATTTGCGGGGCCTTCCATTTTTGCTCCTTATCAAATCACGGCAAACTATTGTTCCAGGCGCAATTTCATCTGTTCTACCTTTTCGCTCAGCTTTCCAAGGCGAATGCGGTGCCAGATCAGATCCACCGCCAGCACAGAAAAGACCGCCAGGCTGAACATGAAGGTTTGCATCATCTTGGGCGTCATCGAGAAGGAGCCTTCAGCCCCCGGATCGCCGCCGCCGATCACCACCGGGTGGATGGTGCGGAAGATGCGGATCGAAAGAAAGGTCAACGGGACGCTGATAAAACCGATGATGGCATAGACGGCGCCAAAACGGGCACGCTTTTCGGGCTCTTCGATGCCCTGGCGTAGCATCAAGTAAGCGGCGTATACCAGCTCCATGATGGTGGCAGTGGTCAGGCGCGGGTCCCAGGTCCACCAGGTGTTCCAAATCGGCCTGGCCCAAATCGAACCGGTAATAATGTTGATCAGCATGAACACCATCCCGATCTCCACCCCCGCTACGCCGACGATGTCCCACTTCATATCCTTTGTTTTCAGGTAGGCAACCCCGGCAAACAGCGCCAATAGAAAACCGATCATGCCAACCCATCCGGCGGCAACATGAAAATAAAAGACTTTCTGCACGGCCCCCATCACGGCTTCAAGGGGCGCATAGAAGAATACCATGCCGGTAGCGGCCAGCAGCAGGAGGACGGCAAAGACATCCAGCGCCGTCAAGATCAGGGGTTTTTTTTGCACCATCGCTCTCACCTCGAAAATCGTTGTTTTTCTCCTCAAAAATTGCCTTGCAAAGCTGTCATTTTGGTCTGATGTTACTCCTCAACGACGTAATCAAACACCATAAAAGCCGAAGCGGTGAAAACCACATCGTAAACGACCAGCAGGTTCACCCAGGCGCTCAGATCGCTCCAGGGCCAACCCTGCAAAAAGCCGCTGCTGGCTTTGACGCATGCGACCACCAGCGGGATGACGATTGGAAACAGCAGGATGGGGAGCAGGATATCGCGCGTGCGGGTTTGCACCGTCATGGCTGCCAGCAGCGTCCCCACGGATACATATCCCAACGATCCCAGCAGGATCACCAGCAGCAAGCCCGGATTGAAGAGGTTGAAGTTGTTGTACAGTACCGCATACACCGGCAGTACGATGGCGGCCACCATCAGCATGAAGATCAGGTTGGAGATCATCTTCCCAAAATAAATGGCTGTGCGGTCCACCGGCGCCAGCAGCAAGCCATCCAGGCAGCCGCGGTCTTTTTCCACCGCCAGCGAGCGGTTCAGGCCGAGGGTGCCTGCAAAGGTAAAAGTCACCCACAAGACGCCAGAAGTCACGCCGGTGCGGCTTTTGGGGTCCAACTCCAGCGCAAAATTAAATATGAAGAGGACGATCAGCGCGAAGACCAACATGGCCGAAAGCAACTCGCGGCTGCGCCATTCGACAGCCAGGTCTTTCCAGATGATCGCCAGCATGGATCGTAGGAAAGGGGTGGCGGTAGGCGGCTCTGGCCTGGCGTTCACAGCGCTTCTCCCTGGTCGGCGGCGTTGTTTTCCAACGCCTGGCGGTAAAAAGCCAGCAGGCCGTCCGGCGGCAGCGCCTGGCTTTGGATGGAGGCGACGATCCTGCCGCGCGTCAAGACATCGAAACGTCCGGCCAGACCGGCCGCGCGCGCCAGGTCGTGTGAGGTCATCAACACGGTCTGCCCCGCCCCGGTCAACTGGCGCAGGACGTTATCCAGCATCTCGCAGGCGTCTTGATCGAGCCCGGTGTGAGGCTCATCCAGCAAAAGTACCTCCGGCCGGTGCAGCACGGCCCTGCCGATGGCCAGGCGCTGTTGCATACCGCGCGAAAAGGTGCGCACCAGGTCGCGCCGCCGGTTTTCCAACCCAACCAGCGCCAGAATTTCCGCCAGGCGGTCTTCCAGCCCGGCGATGCCATAAAGACGCCCAAAGAAGCGCAGGTTATCTTCGGCGCTCAAATCGCCATAGAGCAGCGGTTGATGCGAAACAACTCCAAGCCGGCGGCGCACAGCCGCCGCCTGATGGGGCAGGCTGTAACCAGCAATCGTAATCTGTCCCAGGGTGGGGCGCGCCAGGGATGCCAGGATACGCAGCAGGGTAGTCTTTCCGGCGCCGTTTGGGCCCAGCAGGGCGACGAACTCGCCCTGGTTGACCTGCAAGTCGAGCTGGCGCAGCACGGTCTTCAAACCGAAGCGCTTCACCAATCGCCGCGTTTCAATCATCGCCATGATTGGCATTTCCCCCTGCGTTATCCAAAACGCTTCTCAGCCGCGCCTTCAACTCGGCGCGCCGTTCGTGAAACACTTCTTCGGATAGCTCTCCAGCCTGGTAACGGTCTTCCAGCGCCAGGATGGCGTCGAGCAGCGGTTCGGGCGCTTCTTCTTCCGCCAGGCTTTCTTCTGCCGCCACTGCGCTGGATTGTCTTGAGCGCTGGTAGCGAAACAGAAAAATGCCAGCAACAGCAGCAGCCAGGACAAAGACGCCCGCCCCGAACAACAGGCTGCCTGTGCTGCCGGGCAGGATGCCTGCGCTTGAAGCAGGCCACCCTGAAATCGTGAGTTCCAGCGGCTGATTCGCAGCGAGGTCGCTGGCCTGGTAGAGCTGGATCTGCATTCCCTGGATCTCACGCTGGCCGGCGTCGGTTAATTGCGCGCTCTTGAGGCGCACCCCCTTTACCGGGGCGGCCACGAGCAGCGATTGCACGGGCATCGGGAGGGCGATTTGCAGAGCCGTCTTGTGGTTCTCGTAGGGCAGGTTATAAGCAAACAAAATTTGGTGCAAATTGGGGGCAGGCGGGATGCTGGAGGTGTCGCCAAAGCCGTCCGCGGTCTGGAGGTAGCGTTCGCCTAAGGCGCCATCTTGAAATTGCAGGTTGCTGGCGCCCGGCGGAAGTTTGTACTGGATCACAGCCTGTCCTTCTTTGGCGGCGGCGACGACAACGGGGTGCGGGTTGCGAATGTTCAGCATCTCTACTACCTGGAGCTCGCCAGGGTTCTCGAAGTTCAGGAAAAGGTGCGCTCGCTCCACGATCAGGGTAGAGGTGTCGGAGGTGGTATCGTATACCGTGACCGGGATGTTGACGAGCTCGCCTTGCGGCAGGTCTGAAACCGGCACGACATCCGAAAAGAATTGCATCTCCTGGTAAACCGCCGAGACGATCAGAAACTGCCCGTTTAACCGTTCGACCTCCGGGAAGGCGAAGCTGCCATCGGCCTGCGTCTTTGCCTCGACCTCGGCGACAGGTTGCATGTTTTCATACACCTGCAAGAGCACCTTGAGCCCGGGGGGAAGGTTCTTTCCGGCGGCGTGGACGATCCTGCCGGAAACGGCGAGTTTGCCCCTCGTTTCCGGCGCGCTGCTGGGGGGCTCATCAGAACCAAAAGCCGTTTGGTTCTCGCCGGAGGCGGTGGCCTGGCTGAAGGACCTCAGGTAAACTGCCGCGGCGCGAATTTCATCGGGCTGCAAGCTGCCGGAGAAGGCGGGCATTTCTGGCGGGCTGCCATTGGCAATCGCGTTTTCAACCGCCTGCAGCGAACGCTCTGCCCATGCGGCCGGGTCGCTGAAATCTGTACGGCTTTGTTTCCCTTGCTCTCCATGACAGCCGCTGCACTGCTCCTGGTAGATTTGTTTTCCGGTTTCCAGCAATTCGGCAGGGGCGCCGAGCGATAAAGCGTAAAAGACGACATCCCAGCGGTCCTGGTCGCTCAGGCTGGCAAAGGGGGGCATAAACCTTTCCAGGTTGCCGGTGGTGACGATATTGAACCACTGCTGCGGTATGGCCTGGCGGGCAATTTGTTCGTCTGCCAGCGCGCTGGGGGAGTTGGGCAGTTGAGCTGCCTGGGGGCCGTCGCCATTGCCCTTGAGGCCATGGCAGGGCGCGCATTTTTCGACGTAAATGGCCTGGCCATTCGCGCGGTCGAACGCCCTGGCCGGGAGTATCTCGGCTGCGGCGTTCTCATTTCCTGCAGGCGGCTGGGTTGCGAGCGCCGGGGGGCTGGTATATCCAGGGGGCGGGGTGACGTCGCCTGCCAGAGAAAACGAACAGGCAGTCAACCCGGTTAGCGCCAACAGGGCAATCAAAAGAAAGGGATTTTTGCTTAGCCTCTTCATGAGTCCTTTAATCCATTGATACGAGAGCGCCCGTGCGGTCAGTCCATTGGCGCGCCGCAATGCGAGCAGAATTTATCCGATTTTTGCACCGGCCGGCCGCACTTTGGGCAAAATCCGCTAAAGCGTTCTTGCCGGGCGCGCCGACGGGCAGCGATCAGGTTTTCCAGGGGGTCTTCGTCCGCCGCCGCGCCGACAGGAACCCTGGCAGGCTGGCTGTCGGCTCTCCGAATGGCGACTGCCTCTTCCAGTTGCCGCGCCGCATCTGAAGCGCTGACCTGTTTTTCGCCGGGCGCTGACTGCAAAGCGTCCAGGCGCTGCAAGATGGCCACGCCCGCCTGCAGGTAAGCCGCCCGCTGTACCGGATAATCCTCCGGCGGGATCTTGCCCAGCGCCTGGTCAAAATCCAGTTCCTGCAGCGCGTTGAGGATGCGTTCTTGCTCGGCCAACAGCGCCGATCGTTCGTGGTCGGCCTGTATCGTGGCCTGGCGGGTGACCAGGGGCGCCTCTTCGCCCTGCCGGGTCAGCAAAGGCCGGCTGATGAACAGACTGACGAGGACAGCCAGCGCCAGAATGAGAAAAATTGATCCCAGATCCATGTTTTTCCTTACTCCAAAAGCCGGTCAACGATTGCTTCCAGTTCGGCTGAGGAAGCAAAGGGGCCGATCTTAACAGAATGGAGTTTGCCCTCCTGATCCAGGATGTAGGTTTCCGGAACGCCTCGGATGCGGAACATTTGAGAAATTTGGGTGCGAAGATCCGGACCGTTGGGATACGTAATGCCAAATTTATCCAGGTAAGCCAGCGCTTCAGGTTCGGTGTCCACGTAATCTACGCCCAGGAAGGCCACCTCACCGCCAGCTTTGTATTTTTGCCACGATTGTTCAAGGGCTGCGGCTTCTTCCTCGCAGGGTTTACACCACGAAGCCCAAAAATTCAAGACGATTACCTTGCCCTTCAGATCGTCCGTGTGAATGGTCTGACCGTCAAAGGTGGTTAGCGTGAACGCTGGAACGCGGTCGCCGATCCGAATGGGGCCTTCGTTTGCCCGGCGCAGTCCCCAGGCGATCAGGCCAAGGAAGCCGACCAGCAGGACGAAAGCGACTGCGATCACCCAAAGGGGCAACTGGCGCGGGGCGGCTGTGGTTGTGTTGGTTTGCATGGTCCTCTCCCTCACTCCTTCTCTCTCCGGCGCAATTCCTCTTCCAGGCGGGATAGATAAGGGTCAATCGTTTCCGTTGGAGGAGAGGCCGGGCTGTCTGTCTGGGGGGCGTTTTTAAGCCTGCGCAGCGTCTGGAAGAGGATCAAAAACCCCGCCAGGAAGATGACCGGCGGCAAAATGTACACCAGCCAGTTCAAGCCGCGACGGGGCGGTTCTGCCAGCACGCGGTCGCCGTATTGCAAGGCAAAATATTCTTTGATCTGTCCTTCGTTCCAACCCGCGATCAATTTCTGGCGGATCAGATCGCGCCATTGTGCGCAGGCCTGCGTGGGGCAGACGTCTAATGGAACGTTCTCGCAGACCGGGCAATACAGCTCCCGGGCGATGGCATTCACCTGGTCGTCTGTAACTGCGGCGGGCGTGGCGGCGAGCGATGGCTCTGTTTGAGCCGGAAAGCCCTTGCCGGGCGCCAGTGAAAACAGGACGGCTGTGAAAAGTAGGATCCCTATGAATAATTTCATCCTTTGAATCGTTTCTTCCTTAATAAAATAATAAAAAACCTCTAGAGTATTTCTTTGAAGAATGCCCCAGCTTGCCGGGGTATTTCTCATATTTTACTAGCTCAGCATGCCCAATTGACAAATTCCGGCTTTTCCGCTAACCTTTGGCGTAATGCAAACCCGGAAACGAATCCCTCTCCTTACCATCTTGCTGATCGTGCTTCTGGTTCAGCTTGCCTGTAACTTCCCCGTCCGGCAGGTGGGCCCGCTGTCCCTTCCCGGACGCCCCACCCTGCCCGACCTGGCGGCCCGCTTTCAGGCGGATAACTATGCCGGCTGGATTCGCAAGCTTTCTGGCGCAGAGCCCGTTCAAATTGGCGGGCAGCCGGCGCTGATCACCACCCGTTACAGTTATGCCATGTTCACCGGGCAAGAAAACGCTCGCGCCTTCGATTTCGTCCTCGAACAGGTCAGGCAATGGGTGCCGGAGGATCAGATCGAGGTGGATGAGTATCCCTATGCCGACGCCGAGCGTACCTATACCTGGAAGAACCTGATCGTTACCCTGCCGGGCGCAACGCTCCCCAATGAGGTGATCGTGCTTAGCGCACACCTGGACAGCGTGGTGGTGCGGGAAGGAAACGCCCTCGAAGCAGCGCCTGGCGCCAACGATAACGCCGTGGGCGTTGCTGCACTGATGGAAGCCGCTCGCCTGTTTCCAGCTTATCGCTTCGAACGCACCATCCGCCTGATCTGGTTCACCGGCGAAGAAAGCAACGCTGCCGGCAGCCGGGCTTACGTTCAGGATCATCCTACCGATAACATCGTCGCCATGCTGAATCTGGATATGTTCGGTTACGACTCCAACAACGATCGCTGCTTTGAGTTGCACGTTGGTGTGAACCCGGCGGCGGATGCTGTGGGGCAGGCGTTTGTTCAGACCATCCAGCAAGAAGGGTTGGACCTGCGTTTTGATTATCTCACCGCCCAGGCCACCGACCGTTCGGACCATATCGCTTTCTGGGAAGTCAACGTTCCGGCCATCACGGTGATCGAGAATTTCTTCGAGAACAATCTGCCGGGCGGTTGCGTTGGGGTGGATGGCACCCCGTTTTATCACCGTCCAGGCGATACGTTCGAAACCATCAACCTGCCGTTTGCATTTGATATTGCCAGGGCAGCGCTTTTGACGGTTGCCCGTCTGGCGGGGCCGCTCGACTAACCGCCGTCAGCCGCATCCATTGCTTCCGTGTGCGCGCTCAGGGATATTTTTAAGGTTCGGTGACGAGCTGCGCCGGAACTCGTACAGGTACGGGTTCTTCGCGCGATGGCCAGGCCGCGACGAAGGTGCCGAGGATGAACACCAGACCACCGACCCACAACCAGTTGACCAGCGGGTTGTGGTAGACCTTGAAGGTGGCGCCTTCGCTCGAGATGGGCTGCCAGTCCACCAACAGGACGTAAAGATCATCCTCGATGCTGGAGCGCACCCCCGGTATCGTCATGGGCTGCTGGGTGTCGTAGTAAAAATCGCGGCGGGGGTAAAGCTCTCCGAGGGGCTGTCCATCGCGACTGACCCCCACGACTGCCCGGGCCACGCTGCGGCCGTCTGGCGTATCGAACTGCGCCAGAGAGCGGAAGGTGACGGCATACCTGCCCAGTTGAAGACTTTCGCCCGGTTTTAACGCTCCTTGCGTTTCGGTCTGGAACATTTCGATCCCGATGATCCCGACCGCCATCAGGGTTACGCCCAGGTGGATGATGTAACCGCCGTATCGTCGGCGGTTCCGCCCTGCCAGCCGCCAGAGCGCTGCCAGCGGGTTCTCGCCCGAACGCCTCATGCGCGCCGCCACGCCGCGCCCGTATTCATATACCGTGATACAGGCGGTCAGCGCGATGACGAAGATCGCTGCCAGCGCCGCGCCATTTTGCACGCCAGAGACGATCGCGACAATCAGGATGGCCAGCGCGGCCAGTGAAGGCTTCCAGACCGCGCGACCCAGCGTTTTGACCGTTGAATGGCCCCAGGCGGAGAGCGGCGCAATCCCCATCAGAAAGACCAGCGCGCCGAAGAGCGGCCCGGCAGCTCGCTCGTAGAACGGCGGCCCTACCGTCACTTTCTGGCCGGTGAACAGCTCGGAGACGAGTGGGAACAGCACCCCCCACATGCAGACCACCAGGATACCCATGAAGAGCAGGTTGTTCACCAGGAACAGGGCTTCGCGCGAGAGCAACGAGGTCATGTGACCCTGAGAGCGCAGATCGTTCCAGCGGTGCAGCAGCAAAGCCATCGAGATGAGAAAGGTGACGCTGATGAAGCCGAAGAACAAAGGCCCGATGGAAGACTGTGCGAAGGCATGCACCGAAGAAAGCACCCCCGACCGCGTCAGAAAGGTGCCGAAGATCACCAGCGAATAAGTGATGATGATCAGGATCAGGTTCCAGCGTTTGAACAGTCCGCGCTTTTCCTGGATCATGACAGAGTGTAAAAAGGCGGTGCCGCTCAACCAGGGCATGAAAGCGGCAATCTCGACCGGGTCCCAACCCCAGTAGCCGCCCCAGCCCAGCACATCGTAAGCCCAGCGGCTGCCAAGCACCAGGCCGAGGGAGAGGAACAGCCAGGCCACCAGCGTCCATCGCCGGGTGATGCGGATCCAGCGGTCATCGCTGCGCCCGGTGACCAGCGCCGCGATGGCAAAGGCGTAGGGGATGACGAAGGAGACGAAGCCCAGGTAGAGCATGGGGGGGTGAATGATCATGCCGGGGTGGCGTAGCAGCGGGTTGAGGCCGCGCCCATCGGGGGGCAGCAGCAAGGCGCCTCCGGAGGGTTGGAACATCGAAACCACCTGCATGCCGTTGGCGGTCTGCCAGAATCGAACGAAAGGATTTTCCAGGAAGATAATCAGGCCAAGGAAGAAAGCCAGCGTGACCAGAGAGACCACAATCACCCAGGGCTGGAACTCGCGGTCGCGCTCCCAACTGCGCAGCGTTACCGCCGAGGCGAAAGCAGCCATCAACCAGGACCAAAAGACCAGCGAACCGGCTTGCCCACCCCATAGCGCAGTGACGCGCAGGTACAGCGGCATGGCATTGCTGGTGACGTTATAAACGAACTGCACCTCATAGTGCCCGGTGACGAGCAGGTAGATCAGGCTGGCGGCGGTCAGGGTGAGCAGCGGCCAGGTCAACAGCATCGCGGCCCGGGCGCTCTCTGCCCAGGCCAGAGCGTTCCGTCGCGCTCCGTAGACTGCCGCGCCAATGCCATAGAGCGATACCACAAAGCTGATGATCAGCGTGCCAAAGCCGAAGTTTGCGATCATAGGTCAGCTTTATTTTGCGGCGGATTGTTCGGGGATGGCTTCTTCGTACTTGGTGGGGCATTTGAGCAAAAGCTCTTCCGCGTAGAAGGTTCCATCCGCGCCCATTTTCCCGGTCATAATAGCCTGGGCTTCATCTTTTAATAAGTCTGGCTTGGGGCCGTTGTATTTCACGTTCAAGCGCGGCAGACTGCCGTCGTGCGCGGCTTTCTTGAGCACCACCGCCAGTCCTCCCAGTTGCTCGATCTCCTGGTTGTCGCCGGGGATATGGGCAACGGTGAAGGCAATATCCAGGGTTTGCGCGTTGTACTCGATGGTATCGCCCAGGACAACGCCAGAAATTCGTACCTCGCGCCCGACCATCTCGGCGGCGCGGTTGTTCAGTTCTTCTACCGTTAAAAAGTATTGCGTCCCGCCGGGCGCAATCAGAGAAGCGACGATCAGGTAGATCACAGCCGCCAGGATCAACAAGCCGCCGATAATGAACTTCAAAGAACCTCGGGAAGTAGACCTGGTAGCCCCCAGCTCGCTGACCGGTTTTGGCAATGAGTTTTCCATGTACCTGCCTCCATAATTGATGACTGCACAATACAAATAAGATAGCGCTATTTTGCCACAGCTAGATTAATAGAGGGTGAAAACCTTCACCCATCATGCCTCAAATATTCAAGGCATGGTAAATAATATCCTTATTGTCTGTTATTGTCCAGCAACTCAGAGCAGCAACAGGCGCCGCGCCTGAGTCGCGATCCTTACGGTATGTCGAATGGCCATCTTGCCGTTTCGCCAGGAGCAACGGCGCGGCGCAGCCTCACAAAACGATGTTGAGTTCCAGCGCCCACAGGGTATAATCATCGGGTGTCCAAATTCTCTGATGGGAGCGCGCAGAGAGAAAAAAGGAGGTCGCGTGGCTCGTCTTATCCCAGCTTCAGAACGAATTGCCCGGGCGCGGGCGTTGATCCAAAAAGCCCGTCTTCTTCCTCCGCCGGAAGATGCAGGCTGGCAGAATTTTTCCTACGTTGCCCAGGTCAAGGATCTGCTGCGCCAGGCCCGCGACCTGGTGAAATTTATCCCCGATTCCGCTGGCGCTTCTGCTGAGTTAAAAGCAGATGCAGCAAAGGTGATCCAGGAGACCGTACAGGCTGAGAAGGAAATCTTACATAAGTCATAAGTTTGAATGCGGGGTTTCTTTTACTCGCGGGGCGCATTGCAACCATCGCAGCGCGGAGCAGAATTGTGAAATACAAACTCGTTATTTTTGATTTTGATGGCACCCTGGCCAATACTTTCCCCTGGTTTCTCAGCATTATGGATCAAATTGTTGATCGCTTTCAGCTTAAACGTCTTGAGAAGGAAAACCTGGATGATTTGAGAAGCCTGGATATTCACAGCTTGTTAAAAAGCCATGATATCCCTTTATGGAAAGTAGCCACAATTGGCCGCTATGTTCGAAAGCGGATGTCGGAAGATATTCACCAGATTGCATTGTTTCGGGGTGTGGATGACCTTTTGCAAGCGCTGTCGGATGCGGGTATCCAGTTAGCGCTCGTGAGTTCGAACACTTACCAGAACGTACGCGGCGTTCTCGGCGCCGAAAACGCCAGCCTGATCCGTTACTATGCCTGCGGCGTTTCCCTTTTTAAAAAACAGACGAAGTTCAAGCGCATTCTGCAGGAAAGCGGTATGCTCCCCAGCGAAGCGCTGTGCATCGGGGATGAAATCAGGGACCTTCAGGCAGCCAGCGCCGCAAAAATTTCGTTCGGGGCGGTCTCCTGGGGTTATACGAACATCGAGGCGTTGAAAGCTCTTTCGCCAATGGAAGTGTTTTACTCGATCGAGGAAATTTACGAGAAAATTGTCCAGCCGATGGTCGGCCGAGCCTTCCATGCGCCAGGTTTGCCAGGCTGATTGACCGTTCTCCTTTCTCTCTGCTCCTGAAACTTACAAAGAAGTAGTCATCGCCTTGCTGGTTTGCCCCTTGCGAAACTGCGTCCGGTATAGGCGCGCATACAATCCGCCCCGCTCCAGCAAATCGGCGTGGCTGCCGCGTTCGGCCACCTGCCCTCGATCAATGACCAGGATCAGGTCGGCGGCCATGATGGTGCTCAGGCGGTGGGCGATGACGATGCTGGTGCGTTGCGCCATCACCCGCTTTAGCGCCTCCTGAATGAGCGCCTCAGAGGCGCTGTCCAGGCTGCTGGTGGCCTCATCCAGTACCAGGATGCGCGGGTCTTTGAGGATCACGCGCGCCAGCGCGATGCGCTGCTTTTCGCCGCCGCTCAGCCGGTAGCCGCGCTCGCCGACGATGGTATCGTAGCGGTCGGGCAGTTCGTTGATGAAGTCGTGGATGTTTGCGCTCCGGCAGGCTTCTTCCAGCTCTGCCTGCGTCGCGTCGAGCCGGGCGTATAGCAGGTTCGTACGGATGGTATCGTGGAACAGGTAAGTCTCCTGGGTGACCATGCCGATCTGCGCCGAAAGAGAATCCAGCTTAACGCGCCGGAGGTCAATCCCGTCTATTAAGATCCTCCCGCTGCTGGGGTCGTACAGCCTGGGGATCAAGTAGGTCAAAGTGGTTTTTCCGGCTCCGCTGGGGCCCACCAGCGCCACCAGCATACCGGGCTCCACGCGGAAACTGACGTGTTCCAGTGCGTTGCCGCGTGCCTGGCTGCGGGGGGCGCTCTTCCCTTCGGCGTGCGGTGGCGCGCTCGAAAGCACCGCGGTGACATTGTCTATGCTGCCGTAGCGGTGCACGTCGCTTAACAAGGCTTCGTCCCCTTTTTCGTACTTAAAAGAAACATCCTCGAACACGATCTCGCCGCGCACATCCTTCAACGCTACCGCGTCCGGCGCCTCAGGGATATCCACCGGCAGGTCAATCACTTCGAACACCCGCTCAAAACTGACCATTGAGGTGGCAAATTCGACCGGCATATTGGCCAGGTTTTGCAACGCCCCGTACAGGTTCCCCAGGTAGGAGCCAAAAGCCACGATGGTGCCTACCGAAAAAGCGCCCTGGATGGCATAGTACCCACCCAGCCCGTAAACCAGAGCGGTGCCCACTGCGCTTAATAACCCGATGATGGCGAAGAAGATGGAGCCCGTCATGGCGCGCTGGATACCCAGGGAGCGTACCTGGCTGGCGCGCTCCCCAAACCGGTTCACTTCGAGCTGCTTGCGGCCGAACAGCTTCACCAGCAGCGCGCCGCCGATGTTGAGTGTCTCGCTCATCATGGCGTTCATCTGGGCGTTGGCTTCCATTTGCTTGCGGGCGATATCCCTCAATCGCTCTCCAAGCCTGCGGGTAGCATAGATGAACAGCGGCAAGACGATGACGCTGATCAGCGTCAGCCGCCATTCCAGGGTGAGCATGACCGCCAGCATGGCTGCCGCCTGGATGGTATTGGTGACGATCCCGACCAGGGTGTTGCTGATGGCGTTCTGCGCTCCGACCACATCGTTGTTCAGTCGGCTCATCAATTCGCCGACTTTTGTGTTGGTGAAAAATCGCAGCGACATGCGTTGTAAGTTGGCGTATAACGCCATGCGCAGGTCGTAGATCACCCCTTCGCCGATCTCGGCGCTCAACCGCCTTTGGATGACGTGCAGCGCCCCACTGGCCACCGGGATTGCCAGCAGCCCAACTGCCAGTAGCGCCAGACGATGGACATTGCCGGTTGGAATGGTATGATCAATCAGGTCGCGCACGATCAATGGGGAGAGCAACATCAACCCCGTCGAACTCAGGATCAAAACCAGCGTCCCACCGATCAGATTGCGATAAGGGACGGCGTATCCCAAAACACGTTTCAACAGTGCCAGGGTTACTTTTGGCTTTTCATCCGGCAGGTTTGCCAGGCTTCGCAGCCCACCATGGTGGTGCATAAGAAAATTCCGTTCCTTTCAATTAAATTGCCTTTGGGCTTGCGTTTTGCCCCAGCCAAGAATACCACAAAGCCAGGATCGTTTCGACCTCAATTTGATGATTTTTTCTTTGGGCGGCCGCAAAATAAGCGCCTGACCTGAAACGCCAAAAAGAAAAGCAGTCTTTGAAAAACAACCGGGAGAAAGTAGGTAAAATTAGAAGAGCCACGTGGCGTGCGAGAATTTCTGTCCCATCATAGAGAAGCGCCCCGGCTTAAGGGAGTCTTTACATTGTCGCTTTTTCTCATCGTTACAGGTTTTCTTTTGTTGGTCCTCCTGGTGGCGGCCAATTACTTCTACACCGTGGGGATTGCCCGAGGTTCGAGCGCCATGGACGTTCTGGCTGCCAGAGACCCGCTATTTACCGGCGCGGATTTCGATAAGGACGAAGACCGCGAATGGTGGCGGCGCCAGCCGTTTGAGACGCTTGTCATCCGGTCGGCGGACGGCCTGGCGCTCAAAGGGGTTTATTTACCTGCCCCCATCCCATCGCTGAAAACAGTCCTCCTTTTTCATGGCTATCGGGGCGCAGCCCAAATGATGGCAGGCTTTGCCCGCTTTTACCACGATGAGCTGAACTGCAATGTCCTTTTGCCCGACGCCAGAGGGCATGGCGAAAGCCAGGGACGTTATATTGGCATGGGGTGGGCTGACCGCCCCGATGTGTTGGGTTGGGTCCGAGAAGCTGAAAAGAAGGCCGGGCCGGGCGCCAAGATTGTGCTGGCGGGCGTCTCGATGGGCGGCGCGGTCGTGATGATGGCTGCCGGTGAGGAACTACCTTCCAGCGTCCGGTGTCTGATCGAAGACTGCGGCTATGATTCGGTGCAGAACGAATTCAAATACCAGCTCAAACGCCTGTACGGTCTTCCTGTCTTTCCCTTGCTGCCGATCGCAAGCCTGATCTGCAAACTGCGGGCTGGCTTCACCTTCGGCGAGGCTTCGTGCGTTGCGCAGTTAAAAAAAGCCAGGGTTCCGGTCTTGTTCATTCATGGAGCCGAGGATGATTTTGTGCCGCCGAACATGATGTGGTCTTGCTATGAGGCCTGCGCTTCGCCAAAGCGGTTTTGGCTGGCGCCAGGCGCTGGGCATGGGCTTTCCTTCCAAACCCAGCCCGAAGCGTATAAACGCATCGTGGAGCAGTGGATGGCTGAGACGATGGATACCAGACCCTAAAGGCTTTTCAGAAACCTTTTAGGGTCTTATTTTACACGTTTAGACATGCTATAATTTTTTGCAAAGCCATGTTATGAGTATGAAATGGAGGTCTCTGATGACATCTGCGACAGACCAAACCCCCGATGAGAAGAAGCGGATCGTGATCCGGCCGAATGGGTCCTATCGTGTTGAGGGGAAAATCCCCCTGGTGCGCAAGACGCAGGTGGTTTCTGAATACGGCGAGCCGCTCACCTGGAAGAAAGAAGAGACCATCGAGACAGGCGACCCTTATTTTCTCTGCCGTTGCGGTGGTTCCAAGAATAAACCTTTTTGTGACAGCAGCCACAAGACCAATGGTTTCGACGGCACTGAAACTGCCGATACCAGGCCAACCAAAGACAGGCAGGTGGTTTTTGAAGGGGAGGGGATCGTCGTCAAGCGTGATCACTCCCTGTGCAGCGAAGCGGGCTTTTGCGGCTCGCGCTTCACCCATGTCGAACAGATGACCGCCAATACTGGCGATACCCAGGTGCGCTCGCTTGTGATGGCGATGATCGAACGCTGCCCTTCAGGGTCGTTTGCCTATTCCATCCAAAAGGGAGAACCGGATGTTGAACCGGATCTACCGCAACAGATCGCGGTCACAACCGAGATCACCTCGGATGGCCCCATTCCTGGGCCGTTGTGGGTGACGGGGAATATTCCCATAGAACGCTCCGACGGGCAGCCCTTTGAAACGCGCAACCGGGTGACGCTGTGCAACTGTGGGCGGTCGCGGCAGAAGCCGCTGTGCGACGGCACGCATCGAACGCCGGAAGAAAAAGCCTGAAGTTGCCATCGGCTTTTTCATAACCTGTAAATCGTTCAGGGCTTTTGGGCTGTCTTACAGCTTGCCGTTTGCGTGCAGCGATCTTCCCCTTGCCCTTCTTTGCTTTGGGCAAGGCGTTTGCCCCACGTCATGAAATAGATCAAATCCTTCAGGCATGTTATGACGCCAGAAAACGGCTTTTTATGTGTGCCTGCAACAAGAGGAAATGGGCATGAATCGATGGTTTGGCGGAATCGAAGCGGGTGGCACTAAGTTCATTTGCCTGGTCGGTGCGGGGCCCAACACGATTGTAGAAGAAATCCGCATCCCTACCACCACGCCCGTTGAGACCATCGGGCGGGCGCTGAAATTTTTTGAGCCGTACGCGCGACGCGGAGAACTGGCCGCCGTGGGGATCGCTTCCTTTGGGCCGGTGGATCTCAACCCTTCCTCCTCAACCTATGGTTGCATCACCACCACGCCGAAACCCGGCTGGGCGGGAGTGGACCTGCGCGGCCAGATCCATCGAGCTTTGCATCTGCCGGTGGCTTTCGATACCGATGTGAATGCCGCCGCCTTTGGCGAGCATACCTGGAACCCTGAAAATCACAGCCTGGAGAGCCTGGTCTATATGACGGTCGGCACCGGCATTGGGGTGGGGGTGATCGCTAACGGGCGACCCTTACACGGCCTGCTGCACAGTGAGGCCGGTCATATGGCGGTTCCCCACGATATCAATCGTGACCCCTTCCCCGGCATTTGCCCCTACCACGGCGATTGCCTGGAGGGTTTGGCCTGCGGGCCAGCACTAGCCCGCCGCTGGGGCTGTCCTGCCGAAGCGCTACCCGCTGGGCATCCCGCCTGGGAACTGGAAGGGGAATACCTGGCGTTCGGCCTGGCGAACCTGGTCTATACCATCTCGCCCCAACGTATCGTTCTGGGTGGCGGGGTGGCGCAGCATCCCGATTTACATGAAATCGTCCGTCGCCAGGTTCAGCGTATCCTCAACGGCTATCTTCGGTCCCCTCTCTTGCTCGAAAAGATGGATCAATACCTTGTCCCCCCTGCCCTGGGCAGCCGCTCCGGCGTCCTGGGCGCCATTGCCATGGCGAGGCAGGTCGCCGAACGGGGGGGTTGAAATTCAGCCCAAAAGTTTTTTATCGCAATTCCCTGCTGAGCGAACCGCTTTCTCGAAAGGGTGACGACAGAATGAACCATCGCCAACCTGGCGATGATGGCGCGCCGATGAGGACGCTTATGCCCGTTCTTTTTGCACGTTTGATAGCAGAAGATAGGTGCAGAGGGCGGTGAGAAAGGCTAATGTGCCCCAAACCGGCAACTCGCCGGGCGCGGCCGCCGCGCCGCGTTGAATTGCAAGAAACGAGTTAACCGAGAGCACAATCAGATAAAGCGCGCTGAGGACGCTGGCAATTGGGGCAATCACATACCCCCATGCATTTCTCTGCCACAGCAGCAGGCCGCCCGAACCAAGCATCGTGACAATGAACGAGATGTCAATGGCAGCCACTACTTTGAAAGCTTCCGGCTCTATTGGCGTTGGTTTTGCCGCAAAGATGTAGGCCGCCCACATGATGAGCCAGACTGAAGCCAATCCAATACCAACAAAGGTGAGAAACCCGCCAATCATCCTGACGGGGGTTCTTTCTCTAAAGCTAGCCGTCAGAACAGCCAGGTCAATCCGAGGGATCGAGATCACCAGCAAGATACCTGACAGCGCCAGGCTGGCAACATAGATTGGAAAAAATGCGTTAAGCGCTGCGCCAAACAGATAATAGGCATAATTGTAGAAGGCATAACCCAGCATCCCCAGCCAGAGGAGCTGTCCGCGGATAGAGCCGCGGTTTGCCAGGAGGATGGAGAGAATAAATAATGGCAGTGCGAGGAAGAGCGTCACCAGGTCGTTGCCAAACCAGGTAGCCTTGATCCACGCGACATCGCGGTACAAATGCGGAAGTAGCAATCCGAGAGCGGCTTGAATGAGCATTAACGCTGCAAGCGCGAATGAAAGCGGGTAAAGCGCATTTTTTCTTATCAACATGCTTCTTTTCTCCTGATGTGGGTTGCAAAAGCTTGCCTGGATTCGTCAACCGCCGATTGATTGTATTGCGTTATGATACCCTGAAATTGCGTTACAGAATAAGTAAAACCTCATCAAACTCAGACTTCAGCCTGGTTCGAAAAGCAACCCGAGACTACAGACTTGCCTGAAGCGACTGACTCTGCACCGGCGGGCGGGCGCAACATGGCGCTTCTCCCTTTGGCGACAGTCTTGTTGCCCTGACGCATTCGTTGGGGCGATGAAGGATCCTGGTCAGGCAGAAATGAAGGTGGATGACAATGAAATTATCCCGCCTGTTTTTTTCGCTGCGCGATTTGTTTTTTGAATAAGCCGATTGCAAGCAGGACGAGCACCAATCCGGCGGCGGCGTAACCCGCCGCGTTCAGAACCGGCAGGTTCTGCCAGCGCACCGAGATGCCCGCAAAAGCCCAGGCCAAAACAAGCAAATAGGCGATGTCAGCGCGGGTCGCGGCCATTGCCCCGGCGATGATCACCCCGGCTGCAAGCAAGATCAGCGTCCAGCTCAGGGGACTGACACCCCAGCCCTGCCAGCCGACATTTGACAACACGGCGGTGATGTTCGCGATTGTCGCGACCGTGATCCAGCCCAGGTAAACGCTGAAGGGGATAGAGACTGCCCACTTTTCAACCGTGCTGAAGCGCACCCGTCCGATATCCAGCCGCAGGTAGATGGCCACCAGCGCAGCCAGGAGGGTGAACATCGCTATCAGCGTGAGCCCGTAGAACCCGTAATGCCAGAAGAAAATCCACGCCCCGTTGGCCAGGCTGCTCAGCGCCGCCAGCCAGCCGGTCTTACGCAGCAGCGGGTTGCTCCGCTTTGAGGGCAGGGCCTGGTACACGGTGTAGGCAAGCAGCCCGATGTAAATGATCCCCCAGATGGAAAAAACATACCCGGCCGGCACAAAAAGCACATTGAAGCTGTCCGAAATTTCGCCGGTGGTGCGGCCGTTCAAAGGGATGCTGTTCGCCGCCCCGTTGGCGACAAGCGTGAAAATGGTAGTCAAAAGGACTGA
>Ga0067045_1028807_pt1 | contig 27213 bp, 20 predicted proteins | sample TerdegcTABiofilm_FD_59184 | JGI IMG/M metagenome (GOLD analysis project Ga0067045, IMG submission 59184) | Combined Assembly of (Gp0054472, Gp0054536) Wastewater bioreactor microbial communities from Singapore -Terephthalate degrading... | reverse complement strand
GGTCCATAACATATTGGAAGGACTGGATTCCGGCTTTCGCCGGAATGACGAACAATTGGCCGTTCCACTTCTAACTTAACGCCTATGCGCTTCGGGGGAGAGGATCAGGGTGAGGGGGGGTGCCACGATTAACACGGACTGCCGGCTTTTGAGACACTTTCAGATGCCCGTGCCACTGCACGATGTTCGTCCTTCCAGGCCGGATCCTACTATGGAGCGAAGATTCTTCGCGTTCGTTGCGGAGTCGGGGAGACTCGACGTACCAACAAAAAAAGCCAGGTGTAGCTCCTGGCTCTTTCACACTCCTCGGGGAACGAGCACGCTAGCGGCGATCCTGGCTTTGTCTCACAAATTCCTGAGGAGACAACGGCAGACAGAAGTAGTGCCCCTGTGCTTCCTCGCATCCATGCTCGACGACAAAATCCAATTGCTCTTGAGTCTCCACGCAGCTTGCTGTGACGTTGAACCGGAGATGGTCCGCGATGGAGAAAACTGCCTTGAGGACGGCTCCATTTTTGGTTTTGGAATTGCAGTCGGAAAGGAATGAAGGGTGGATCTTGATCCGGTCGACAGGAAGGGTCTTAAGTTGACTGAGCGAGGAATATCCCACGCCAAAGTCTTGAATGGCCAGATGAACTCCCAGGTCCTTTAGGCGTCCCATGATTTCCGTGGACAGGTTCGGGTCGTGCATGAAGGCCCGCTCGCTCATTTCAAGCTCAAGGAGAGCCGGATCGATGCCTGTCTTATCCAGAGCCGACTGTACAAGGATGTCGAGTCCCGCTTTCCGGAGGTGCCTATCCGACAGGTTGACCGATACCTTTGTCCTTGCGCCGTGGGAACTTTGCCATTCTCGGATTTGGCGGCATGCTTCGAACAATGTCCATTCGTCAACCAGATCTATAAGGTCCGTTTCCGAAGCGAACGGAATGAATTCCCTCGCCTGTAATCGGCCAACAGCCGGCCGATTCCAGCGTATCAAGGCCTCGCAGCCGATGATCCGGCCTGTCGGAATGTGAAAGGTCGGCTGGTACTGGAGAAAGAAGGCTCCCTGCCGCAACGCGGATCGGATGGAGGCTCCCATCTCGAGCTTAGCCGAGGCAAGCTCGTTCATCTCTGCCGAAAAATACCGGTAACAATTACCCCCTGCTTGTTTCGCGTGGTACATCGCCATGTCCGCATGCTTGAGCAGAACTTCGCTGTCGCTACCGTCGTCGGGATACATTGCGATTCCAATGCTGACAGTCATGAAGCATCGGCGCCTGTCCAGATCGAATGCCCTCGACATTCTGGCGACGATTCTCGATGCAAGCAAGGCCACACTCCGACTATCAGTGATGTCAGGTAATATGACACCAAATTCGTCTCCGCCGAGACGAGCCACAATGTCACTGTCTCGTACACACTGCTGAATGCGCTTGGCGACCTTGGCTAGAAGCGTATCTCCGGCAAGATGGCCATACGCGTCGTTAACATCCTTGAACCGGTCGAGGTCGAGAAACATAATTCCAACATTGCATTTGTTTCTTTGGGACCTTGCCAATACATGCTTCAAGTGATCGAAGAACAGGAATCTGTTGGGGAGCCCGGTAAGCGAGTCGTAATATGCCATATATTCCAGCCGCTTGAAAGTATCGGTGTCCACAGTAGCCTGATCGGCATAGATCGTGGACGAATCGCCTCGGTCGCCATTCCTTCTCATTTCGATCATCTGCATCAGTCGGACTCTCAAGCGATCCTCGAGGATTCCACGGTACTCCTTTTTCTTGAGCAGCAACAACCTCATTCTCGGCGTCAAGTCTTCGAGAATAAGGAGGACCCAGACTTCCTCACCCAACCGTATCGGGAACATGTGGATGCGATTCCACATGTATCGTTTTCCTATGCGGATCGCTCCTTCCATCGTCTGACTTTTTTCAGAGCTCCGTGCTGATAAGAGGCGCAATTCGTACTCCAGAGCGGTGTCATGGCAGGAGAAGAGCATTTGGAATGGGCCGCAGCACGGCCCTCTCCAGTCCGGGCTCAACTTGCGAAGGACCTTCTCTGCCGAATCATTGCCCAATTGTATCAGTCCGGATGAATCCAGGAGAAATGCGGGAAACGGCAGTGCCTTAATCAAGCCCACAAATACCTCGTTGGCTTGCAGAGTAGGGACGGCAAGGATATCGGTCGAAGCGTCGATACGCGTACCCACTATGTCGGAGAAACATGCGCTCGATTCCCCATTGCCGGTCGCGGCCATCTCGCGCTGGACGTGTTCCTCGCCGTGCGTTTGCAAGTAGCTCATAAACACACCTCCGTGCTCACAGCCCAAAATGATCGCTTGAGGTTACAGGCATAGTGTTTGTTGCAACGTTTTTGAAATCACCACGACAAGACCATTCGGTGAGAGGGCCCCTCCGAGAGATTCACGAACCATCCACGGTTCTGACGTTAAGATCCCCCGTTTCCAGGGCTCGAAGTCTCTCAGTCGACTGAGAACGGGTATCCAGCCATTTCCACATGTGGTCAAGGAAGGAATGAAGAAAAAATGCCAGTACCCAGACCATGGCGAGAAAGAGGAGAAAACTCATGACCACAGCATAGCCGGGAAACAGCCCCATAATGGGATTGTATTTGATCAGCAACGGGCCATGGATCAGAAAAGCACCGTACGAAACTGTGCCCCACGATTTCAGGAACGTACTGACATACCCATAACGACCGAGCGCTGCTACCGCCATTGCGAACACTACGCACCACGCCAACTGAGCGCCACCTCCAAAAACGGTGTATACGGCCTTGGAGTTCTCGGCAGTCTCCCAGCCAAGCAAGACGAGTCCGCTGCCGAGCAGGACTAGCGATGCGGTACCGAAAACCATCAACAGACGGGTCTCTCGTCCATACAGCCAAGCGGTCACATTCCTTCGATAGGTTGCCAGCAGCATCCCCAAGGGAAAAGTAAGCATGTGAATGGGATGACTGACCAGAGGAATGGCTTCCATGACGCGAAGAACCAGCAACATGATACCGAATCCAAAGATGCTGAGCATGGCTCCATAATTGGACAAAAACCGATTGCTGGCCGCAAATGCGAAATACCACATAATAATCCAGGTGATGTACCATCTTACATAGTCAATGTCAGATATGGGGCGAATATTTATTCCTGCAAAGGTGTACATCATGTCCCGCAATGCGTAGGTCCGGTGCAACAAAAAGTAGTCGGCGATTAACCAGACCACCGTCAGAGCCCAATAAGGAACCATCATACGTCTCAACCTGCGGGACAGAAACCTTGACCACGTGAATGTCGGTTTGTCAAGGGTCGATGTGAGAGCAAATCCGGAGATGAAGAGGAACATGGATACACCGTACCCACTCAGGTGCGGACTTGCTTCGACTGCTGACACATGTTGCCAAAGGTGTGTCATTATTACGAGGAGGATTGATCCTCCTCTCAATTGATCCGTTTGGTCTCGATCCAGAAATCTCGTTGACTGCTTCTGTGTCCAAAGCAGTGAGACGATCAGAAGGAAGCCCAGAATCACGACATTGGTAACAGTGGGATAATCAATGCTCAGTTTTGAGATCTCGTAGTTTCTCAGGATCAGTTCATTCATTTAAGCTCTCCCATCCTAAGATAAGCTCATAATGCTTCCGAAATTGCATGGGACCTGAAGGCAGGGATGTGTGCACGCTTGTAGAAAGTGTCTCAAAAGCCTGCAGTCAGTGATAATCGTGGTACACTCCCTCGCCCTGACCCTCTCCCCTGAAGCGGGGGAGAGGTGATTCTTCCGGCTCCCTCTCCCTCTGGGAGAGGGTTGGGGTGAGGGTGCCTTTCCACCCATCGACGCTCAATCGTGCTACGTTTTTTGGTGTGTCCCGAGTTTTGAGACAGTTTCTGTACCGCGGCATTGCATTCTTTCGGGCGGCTCAAAGAGCCACCTTTCTTACTGTCATCCATAGCTGTCCCAAGTACTCGTGTATCGCCAATTGGGAACCCAGAAGTGCACTGCCGTCCGGCAGAAAGTACCTGTACAAGGGAGGAGGGGTTTTCGCCATGAATGCACAAGGGCTGGCGATGGCCTTGAGGCCCCTACTCTCGAATTGTCGCATCGCGCGAGGTATGTGGTACGCCGCGCTCACAAGAGCAAATGGACAATCTCCCACCAGCCCGGCCAGAAATGCGGCCTCGTCCCCCGTGTCCCACGCGCTGGCGCAAATCGTCAGAGCATCGGCTGAGACGCCCAGCTCAATTGGAAGAGCTTTCATAAAATCGGGAACGTTGGCTTCGAGGGGGAATCCCATTCCTGAAAGCACCAAGCGGCTCCCCGGGATCCCGCGCCAAAGACGCACTCCCTCCAACACTCTGAATATTGACGGTCCCGTTCTGTCTGCAGGGGTCAGGCCGTCGGTGCTTCCCGCGCCTCCAAGAACTACGATGTAGCGCACACCATTCGCCTCGAGGGACGCAGGATTCTGGTAAGAGCCAGCTTGAGCCTCCAGCCCACGTAATAGCAAATATGATGTGATAGGGAACGAGAGAACCAGCAACAAGCCCGTTCCTGCGACAATTAGGGCGGCACCCCTGCGGCTCCAATGCTTAACTTTCCAGAAGATCAGACCCGTGAACAGGAGAATGAGAGAAATCCCCAGAGGCTGGAGCAGCGCGCTTATTGCCTTCTTGACAATGAAACCTGCAATTTCCATAGATTTCCGGCCCTGAATACTACTATGGTAACCCCCGAGCTCGCCGGAGGTCACCAGATCTTAACCAATTTTCTCAAGCCATTCCGCTCGCCAGAATAGAAAGCACTTTCTGTCGCAGCCTCCGACGGATTCCCCATTGCAGTAGACCCCATCCAGTACCACCAGATTCTTGCACTTGAGTGTGCGACAACGTGCTTCGTCAAAGAATTTCACCACCTTTCCGGCTACCTGAAACTCGTGATCGCAAAATTGAGCCATCTGGCCCATGAACATGCACCCTTTGGTAAACCCGCGGTAATCTAGGGTTTGCTTGATGTCTTCCAACGACCGGACCCGCACGAGATCTCCCTTCTCAAGTTCTACCACCCTACTTGCGGCCGTTGCAGCAGCGGTGTCGTCGCTCTGAGGCCTCATCCAATTTCGGTAAATCTTCATCACTCGTCTCAAGAGGACAAGCGTGCGTCGTCTTGCGAATTCCACGAGCGATTCCTTTCCCTGTACCGGGTAGGTCATAACCTGACAGATCTGCTTAGAAGTTTCCTCGGCTCTCACATCCATGTTTCCTCTCCTTTCGGTCTTTCGAGCTTATTGGTGTCAAAATCCTGCGGAGCGCTTGGCGACCGTCTTTCGCCTTTAGTCCCTGTTCGGTGCCTCCAATGCCCTGCACAAGCACATCATAGCCTCCCTTAGTAGGCAACCTTCCCTGCTATACCGGAAACTCATGAAGAAAGGCTCTGACGGTATATCTCAACTCCGCCGCCGTCCTAATCCCCTCAAGGTACTCCTGAGACCCTGTCAGACGTAATTTATTTTCTGTTCTGAACTGACGAGCTCACCAAGTGATCTCTGATCTCAGGCTTGTCAGTATCTGCCATCCGGCGCTCCAACCACCCTCGAGCCAATCTGGTCATACCCACAAACGTCCCAATCCCGTACGCGCTATGAATCAGGAAGAAGCAAAAAGGTATAAACAAGACAGCGGCTTTTCGGTACCCCTCGAAAGATGCCGTTGCCCAAGCCGCGAAGGCAAAAGCCGTCGCAAAGTAAGCCCCCAGCACGAAGGCTAAGACCCAGCCGGTAGACAGAACGGCGGCACCTGAGGCCATGATCAGTCCAAGGACAAAGAAAAACGGCACAAAATGCCTGAACGAAAAACACTTCGGTTGAATTGCCATAGTGGGGAAAATCCAGAGGCCGTTGTTGTACATCTGTCTCAGCAGTTGACGAAGAGTGCGCCGCGACAGATAGTAGGACACAATTGTCGGATCGTAGTAAAACTTGAACCCGGCTTCTCGAATCCGATAGTGCATTTCATTGTCTTCAGTCCGAGCAAGGGTCTCGTTGAACAACCCTACACGGGCAAAGATCTGGCGTGAATACGCTGCAAAAGCAAGGGTGTCGACGTATCCTGCGGCCCCCAATTGCCTGAACGCAGCGGAAGCGGCACCGAACCGTGACGATGCAGCGGCGGAGACAATCCGCTCCCACGTGCCGCTCGGCTGCATATAAATAATGCGGCCTCCCACAATAGCCTCTCCCTTGTTCAGCGCTTCCAGGTTTCGCGCCAGGAAATCTCTTGGGACTCTCGTATGTGCGTCCAATCTGAGCACAAATCTCCCGGTGGCGGCCTTGATCGCAAGATTCCAGCCTGAAGCCAAGATTCGATGTGGATTCTGTAGTATTGTGATTCTTCGGCCCGAATACCGCTCGGCAAAATCTTTCATCACTTCGCCGGTACCGTCGGTAGATGCGCTGTCCACCAGAATGATCTCCGTCTGATTGGAAGGGAAATCCTGTAGCGTTAGATCGTCGAGCAGATTGACCAGGCATTCGCGCTCGTTGCGAACAACTACGATGAGAGAGAATACAATCTCTTTCGGGGACTCCGGATTCATTTGTGACTCCAAGCAAAACAGTGGAACGCCGTTGAGCGGCGAGAGTTTGACAAGGCTACCTGCATTTCACTTCATTGAATGCTGGTGCGTCCTATCTTGCCTTTCCTGGCAAATTCCTCGGCGAGAAAAGATAAAATTGGAAAGCCGGACGCATTCGGTCGTGAAATGCCGGTACACCAACCCGCTCTGATTGGGGGTTACTGCCAGATTCTGACACAGTCTGTGCGTTCTACCGGGCGGGCTGCTCTGAGTACCATCGAAGGAGGACGCCAAGCTTGCTCTGAAGCGAGTTGTTGGCACCGTTGCTAAAACGATTTTTCATTGCGCGCAGCACGGGGCCTTGTAAAGCAATCCGATACAGATAGTTGAACTGGACTCTTTGTCCTATGGGGACCCTTTGATAGCCCATTCGCAGCTTGAAACGTTCCAGGTCCGCAGGGTCGGATTGCATAGATTCCAGGCCGGTCGAGACAGCGGTGACCTCCGGTCGAGACAACACGTCCTTGGTGAATACATAGAACAACGCGTTGTTGGGATTGGCCTGCAATAAATCCCGATCCGAATTCAGGCTCCATATGTACACCCAGTCCTCAATTCTGCTGGCCATGAGAAAAGCTGCTAGGTCGCTTCCCACAAAGGCGCCCCATGCCTCCATGGTGTCGATCCTGCGTGCCACCGACCAGTACTTTCGCAAGTATTGGTCGTGATTTGGCGGAATCGCTCGACCCTGCCGGAGCCTCGTATCTCGGGCCAACCGGAGGGCCCCAACGGATTCGAGCTCGTCCCAGTCAATCCGTCTCACGGAACATGCTTCGAGACCTCTGCGAGTTCTGTTTCGTCCCTTTTGGGGCAAGCTGGCTAAACCATAATTCTTGTCCGAACACACAAGCTCGTAACTCTCACGTCCCATTTCCAAAGGACACGTGTACCTGACCGCAATGCCTCCGATGCCAAGAACCTTGCGAATTTCCGCCGACGTAGGCTCAACAGGACAATGTATAGGGAAGTTCGTGTACACGCCGCGCACAACATTGGACCAGCAAGCTGAATCCGTCCGGACAACCCTGTGTCCCAAATCTCGTAGCAATCTAATGTAGTGTTCCAAGCTCATGCCCATCCTCCTAGGTCTTAGGTGACTCGAGTTTCGATTGATCTCTAAACCTCTTCGACAGAGATGCTATTCCGGTCGTCATAAAATGTTTTACCCAATGTCGTGTGTAAGGAGCAGAATACGCGCTCGCCGCAATTGCTGAGCCCAGTACAAGAGCCAAAAAAGGCAGCATGGAGGCAACTGAGGCATGAAGCGGCGCCAGCCAGCGAGATACGGATCCAACCACCAGTGACGCGCATAGGGGCAAGCCGCAATCAATAAGGTACCACGTTTTCTTCTCCCCCTGCAAAATGCGTCTATGCATAAATGTTATTCCGGCAAGCAAGTAGCCTGAGTAAAGGAAAATCCATGAGGCCGCGGCCCCGACGGCGCCCCCGACACTGGTGAGGGTAATTATGAGCGGCACAAACACAGCCACCGCTGCCAAATTCATTCCGATCATCAGACGGGTCCATCCATAGGAAAACTGGAGCGCAGTCGGTAGCGTGGTCAATCCTCGGAGAGCCATTCCTATGATGAGCAATTGTAGCAAGTTGGCGGTATTTTGCGCGGTAACTACATTTCCAGTCCAGACCAATAGTATGTCACTCGCGTAAACGACTGCAATTACTGAGACCGGGAGGAGCACCGACGCAGCGGCCTGACAGGTCAGGTGATACAAAGTCGTGACAGCCTCGCTGTTTCCAGTCTCGGTGTACTGGGAGAAGCGCGGGAAGGCTGCCTCCTTTATGGGCTCCACCGTTAATCCCACAAGACTGAAAGCCAGCGTCCAGGCCAAGCTATAATAGCCGAACATTTCAAGAGTCAGCAGCTTGCTCAACACGATCTTGTCCGCTTGGTCGAGTATGAGCGCCAGCACCGCAGCCCCACTTACGCCCAGAGAGAATCTCCAGAGGGAGGCGAGATGCTCCATCCGAAACCGAGCGCGACCGCTGCCATCTGGCAATGCACGTTGCAAGCAGACAGCCGTGCCGACAGTTCGAGCCAAGAATACCGGAATCTGCCACAATAAATAGGCCTCCACAGTGGGCGATATGAGCCATAACACGAGGACTGCGCCGATACATCGTACTGTGGCAAAAGCGACACTGATCCAGTTTGCCAGCACCTGCCTTTGGAGGCCCAAGAGACCGCCGTTATACAAGGTATACGGATGCCCAAGGGCCATGGCCAGGCCCATGAGCATGATGGAGTTCTCGACCGTGGTAGTCGACAGTTGTTCTGGCCTAAGCCAATGCGCCGCAATAAATGGCGCAAACAACCATACGATTAGCGCGTTGAGAGCCGCAACGATCCAGGCGATCACCTCAAAAGTACGCACCAAGTCCCGCGCATGGCCTCTTTTCTCATCAAGCGTGTTGATTCGAGCCAGTTGGCGGTTTATCGTCGTGTACAGACCGACATCCAGAATCGAGCACGCGGCAATCAGCATAGCGAAGAATCCCACCAAACCGTAGGATTCGATTCCCATAAACTTTACATAAAGGGGCACGGTGAGAATGTTGGTGGCCGCAGTCCAGATCAGTCCGACATAATTGGCAGCTATATTCCATTTGAATCGTGACATGGGCTACATACCATTGCTTGTCAATTGCATGAGCGAGGACACGCGTGATGACGGCGCAGGCCGTCTCCTTTCGGAGCTCAATCGTCAACATTGCTCGGCTTTAAAACCCAGCCGAAATCACCGCGAGCATGGCGTCATGTTCTTGGCTGGGTCGAAGGCATATCGCAGGACCCACACAAAGCGTGTCAGTTGAGAGTAGCTCCAGTTTCATCGCTGTGATGCTTGGGACGATGTCTGGAGCTGAACGCGTTCAATGAGGTCTGTGTATTGAGTAGAGGTTCGCACGTTGTAGGGATCGTCCCATGGCTCGGAGGCGTAGATCCAATTGTACCGATAGTGGGAGAAAAGGAGCCTCAGTAAGGGTTCAAATTCTGTCAGTGATTTGATGGTAGAATCCCGACACCTTTGGTTGGTCGCAAAATACCCACTCTTGGATTCGGCTTTGTCCCACATCACTATCGTTCCGGCTAAGCTCAGGTTGTTGTAAGTCTGCAGCAAGGGCTCAAACTTTTCCTGCCTTTGCTGGATCTTCTTGGCCATTTCTTCCAGGGTGTGATGGCAATACCCGAGCCCCTCCTGGCCTCCTGAGATGAATTTCAGCTTGGAGTCCTTCTCGACTGCTCTGTTGAGCATCCCTTTAATTATGTAGCTACCGGATGGGTGATACCGGGTGAGGGTCATGTGACTGGCGAGAGTCCGAGGCACTGGCTTCGTTGTCAGCTCGGTTGCAAGGATCCAGATGGTTGCCTCAGGGTATGTCCGGTCGGCCAAGTCGGTCAACTCCCTTCCAATCTCTTCCAATCTCTGCCGAACCTGCTCTGCCGGAGCAGACCTCAGCTTGGCAAGGTAGGGCAATTCACCGGTCAGGTAATTGTTATAGGGTTCGGTATCGAGCACTATGCCCGGCGACCCCAGTTTCCGTGCAGTTTTCAGGGCAATTTTCCACGTGTGGTAGAAGTCCTCCAGTGCTCCGGTTTCATTGTATAGGTCCATGCCCTTAATCAGTTTGAACGGCTTAGCCAATTCTGTTCCGTCGACATACGGAGTGGATTCGTCACCGGCCTTCACACCTATAAACCTGTTGAAAAAGACCCAGGGCCAGATGTCCTTCTTGAAGCCCAGCCTAAGAAGTCTGACCGAGGCGGAGAAGTCGCGCTCATGGACTTTCTGTGGTGAGTATGCGCACCTGAGCATTACAGCTACTCCCTGGTACGGGGAATCGTTCAGCATCCGAACTTTAGATACTGCCGGATCACTGAGATGAGGAGTGAGGAAGCTCACGAGCAGCAGATAGGGAATCGTAACAGATGATAGTGTCATTACCAGACTCCGCCTGTGGTATGAACAGGGGTGGGCGTTGCGGAAGAAGGCTGGCGACTGGCCCGAGAGATTGATGCCGCATGCTGACAGCGCCTTTTTGTTTCATTGGCCGTGCGCTTCCTGGGGGTTGTCTGCACGTGGGTCCCGCGCCCTGGTGGATGGGGCTCCATGATGGTAATGAGGGCAAACATTATCATCCGTGGTTATTGCCACCATTCCTCCCGTAGTAGTAGGAGCCGTACATTAAGTGCGTTCTATTGGGCCGGGTCTTGTTCAGGATTAGTCCCAATATCGGGCCCCCGGGAGCTGACGCCAACGCGGAGATAGCGGTTCGGAGGTCGCCAGGGTTCAAGCGTCCCTCTTCCACCACCAGAACCACGCCGTCGGAATGTCTGCCGAGTATACGACTGTCTGGGAATCCCAGGACAGGTGGAGAATCGAAGACTATGAAGTCAAACGTACGCTGCAATTCATCGGCAATTTCGCCAAAGCGATCGGACATGAGGAGTGCGGCCGGATCGGGAACCGCAGGCCCTGCGGTCATGTAGAACAAACCTGGTATTGAATCGTGCTTGCGAACAACGCTTTCCGCTCGTACATCGTGGGAAGTGAGGAGAGTCGTCAAACCCATGCTGTTAACCATCGTCCGAAAAACATTGTGAATGTTGGGTCGCCGCATGTCACAATCAACTACGAGAACTCTCTTGGACGTGCACGAGCTCAACCGCGAGTTGTTGCAAGTGAGTGCTGTAGCCAGTGAGACCGAAATGAATGTCTTCCCCTCTCCAGCGGCCGCGCTCGAAACAAGAACGCTTTTGATATCTTCTCGCCCGACAGTTGCAAAAAGAATGGAGGCGTGAATGTTGCGTATGGAATCTGCTAAAGGAGAGACAGGCAAGTCGTACGAGAGGAATTCGTACCCTGAGTCCGTGACGGGATGGAATTTGCTCAACTTGGTGACATCCGGCACCATACCCAGCTTGGCTACTTTGAATTCGTGCTCTAGTTGGGTGGTTGCGTCTCGTGTCGATTCCCAGACATGACTTGTGAACACAGCGACCACTGCGCCAAAGACGCCCAGAATGCTGCCAACAACGAGAAGCAGACCTTTGCGTGGCCAGACAGGCGTCAGAGGCAGGTTCGGCGGATCGGCAACCGCGGTAGCTGCCCGGCCTGTCCTGGATTTGACCAGCGTTTCTTTGTAGTCTTTAAGCAGAATCTGATGTAGTTGCTTATTTATGTCCACATCCTTTTTCAAGATAGCGTACTGAGCTCCCAGGCTCCCAATTCTTACAACCTCGTCTTTGGCCGATTTCACGCCCGTCGTCAGGACCTCGGCCTCTTTTTGTGCAGCCTCCAGAGCTGAAGCGACAGATTGGTTCTGAATGGCAACGATTCTCTCCTCCAGCATGCGAATTCGCCGTTTGAGAAGCAATACTTTCGGATGTTCTTTCGAGTAGGTACCAATGAGCTGGTTGTACTCGCTTTCCAGGCTGGCAAGATTGTCCTTAAGCCTCTTGAGAACCTCGTCCTCGGTGACCTCCGTGGCGGTGTTATATCTGGTCGAGGCCCCTCCCTTCTCAATTCCCTGGAGCTTAGCTTTCAACTCGTGTGCCTTTATCAGCCCCTCCCTCTTTTTCTTTATCATATCAACCACTTCAGCCAACCCTCCGTCATCGGAGGGAACGATGCCGTGTTCCGCGATGAATTTTATCAAAGCCGCTTCTGACTCAATTATCCCCATTTGAGCATGCTCGATCTCATCCTTTAGCCAATGCAAAGCATCGAGGGCTCCTTTGCGTTCTATGTTTAGCTTTGTCTCAAGGTAGATGTCGAGGTAGGTTTTCAATATTGCCTGGGCCATTTGAGGAGAGCTTGACGACATTCCCACTTCCAGCAACTGGCCCTTTCCCACTTGTCTGACAGACAGGCGCTTTTCCAATTCCCTGACAGCGGCATCTTCCCTTCTGATCAGCTCGACTCCGGAATCCTCCGGCTCGGCTGAAAACACAAGGGATTTTAAATCCTTGATGATCTGGCGGAGCAACTCACTCATCCACGATCGGAATTCGCTGGACTCGGCCAAATTCATCTTGGCGACGACTTGTCCGGCAACCGCCCTGGACCTCAGTGTCCCCACCTCGGTGTCCATATAGCGTTCGAAGGCCAGCTCGTTAGCGGACATAGCTTTGGGGTCAACGTCTCGACTCGACCTGTCCTGTACCATAACGGTCGCAAAAGACCGATATACGGGCGTGACCAGGAACGCGTACAGGGCAATGGCGGTGAAAATAGCGAAAAACACGACCAGTGCACGGGTCCGGTGACTCTTGAGGATATCCAGGTAATCCCGAAGAGTCTTGTCACCGAACACGGGCAGCGCGCCGGAATCGATCACACGTGACGAGTCGGCACCCCTCGCGTAATCCTCCGATCGCTCGCGAGAATACGAAATAACGGCACGTTCCGGCTTTGCGGGCATCGGATGGGCTGTTGAGACTTCGTTTTCCATTGCTCTTCACTCCTTTGAGTATCTCATTTGAAAATGGTCGTGTAACACTCTGAATCCCGCTGGTTATGCCGCATGCCGCCCGTGTTCCGAGAGCTCCCATGACGCAAACGAAAAGGGGTTGATGCGTCTGGGTGGCCTCGATGCAAGTCCGGGGCACTAGCCTTTGGCGGCCGTATCCAGTGGCCCATGCGCAATCTCCGTGTTTCCCACTGATTCAAGAATAAGAGTGGCAACTTTTCGAGCCTGCTTTTCTGCAGTGTGTTGCCGAACGAAGGTGTATCCGCCTCGGATAAGACGCTTTCTCAATCCTTCGTCCTGAGCAACTCTTTTCAGAGCGGCGGAAATGGCCTCGGAGGACTTGGGTGGAACGAGAATTCCGTTTTCGCCGTCGGTGACGACTCTCGGAATTCCACCCACCGTTGTGGCGATTACAGCGACACCGTGGGCCATGGCCTCGAGCACGACCTTCGGAACACCCTCCGACAGCGACGGGTGTACGAGAATGTCGGCCTCTCGATACACCTCGGTCAATTCGGTGCCCCAGCGAACGTGGCCACGAAAGTTCACCACATCGGCTAATCCCAGTTGCTCTGTCAATTGCTCAAGTGCATACCGTTCGGGTCCCTCACCGCAAATGTTCAGAGTCAGATTCAGGCCTTCTCGCCTGACCAGGGCCATCGCCTCCAGGAGAAATTTCGTCCCCTTCGCAACGCCGAGGCTTCCTACATAGAGGACGTTTCGAGCTGGCTCCTGCACGGAGATTTGAGGACGTACCCATATCCCTTCTTCCTCTATCATGCTGGGAAACATGAAGAAGGAGCTCTTGTTGGTCGCGGCGAATCTCTCCAAAGTAGCCTCGGCCTCAAAAAGGCTCACGCTAGATCCGCGTACTATTCCGCGGGACAGGGCGTCGTGAAATATGGCAGCGATTCGAGCTGGCGGGGCAAAGATGCCTTGATATTTGCCGCCGTTAAGAATCTCCACTCTTTGATCGCCGGAGAAGTAACAGACAACGGGCTTGCCAAGTAGCCTAGCCATCACGGCTGTCACGTATGCGTTCATCGCGGGAAGCCTCATGAAAATGACATCACATTCTCTCACCCCGTCAGCGAGAACCGGAAGGTTACTTGCAAGAACCCTGGGTAAGCGCCTATAGTAATTGATTACACTTTTGTGAGCGAAGGTATGCTTCCATCGAATTCGCTTTTGTTCCCAACCAATGCTCAGAGGAATTGCGGAAGGGTTCTCCTCATCTTCTATCAAAGGAATACATAAAAGGATGCTCGAAAAAAAAGGCTCCAGATACTCGGCGATCTTCAACCAGGGGTCTGAGGCAAAATAGACACCGCCATTCCTGAAGACGTGACAGTCGCTAAGGATCATAAGTTTCATAAGTACTCCTGACGGGCTCCGAAGAGCATTCCTCGTTTGGCAAAGGGGCGGACAGCCAGACTGCGCTCGCTCGAATGTCGCAGCGCTCTATCGAGTGCGACGATAATCAAGGCGTTAACAGCATAGACAAGCCAGAAGTAAAAGATGTCAGCGAAATTGTAGGCCATTATCCCCTGTATCAAGACGAGGCTCAGGCCCAGGCTTCCAAGAAACAGATGAATGAACAGGAGATCCTGTGACCGCATAATTCGAGGCGCTAACCTCAAGACTGAGGCAAGAGGCCACAATAAAATCATGGTGAACAGCGCCAAAGCCGGGGTTCCCAGTTCGGCCCATATTGAAAGGAACGAATTGTGCGGGACCGGCTTATGCCTTTCCGCCCGGTACCAAAATCGACCCGTATTAGTGGTATGAAATTCAGGCGGGTAGTTGTTCAATCCCACGCCGGTGAGAGGATGCTCGGCGGCCAGCTCCAACGCTGCTACGCTCAGACCCCACCTGGTGTCATCCTCTAACTCCTCGAATCTCTTTTCATGTTGGGTGATCGTTTGGACGAATCGATCGCTAGGCACTAAGGAGACTACTACCACAAGCCCCACGCAAAGGGCCGCCACAAGCATTATGGAGCGCAGTCGCCCCCTTCTCAAGACGAAGTCAGCAATTACCAGGATAGATACTACGAGGATCATTACCAACAGATTGGCTCTGGACAAACTAAGGAAGATAGCCAAAGCCATCAATACGAAGGCAACCAGACCGAGGAAACTACCGAGGCGTCCGTGTGCGCCGGTCAGTAACATAGCCAAAGCGAACGGAAGCCCTGTCAGAATCATAAACGTATCGCTATTGCGGTCACCGAGGAAGCGGGGAAATTCGTATGAAAATTGATAGTGGGGTGGATTTGTCGATGTGAAGTAGCCAAAATACCCGACTAAAACGACAACCAACACGGCTAACGGCAACAGCCAACTCATTCGGTGCACAGAGGCAAGCCCGACTGCGCAGAAATTGATAACCAAAATACAGAAGAAAATCTGGCAGATTCTGATAAACAACCTACTCGCCGCAAGGTCGGTCGTGGTGGCCCAGAGGAGACTCGCAGCAGACCAGGCAGCATATATAGCCAACATTGCCGTGATGGATACCCGCATAGGCACCGGCTTGGAATCGCGTATGAGTACTGGCAACTTAAGGCACGCATATACCCCGATTATGAGAAACGCCAGTGGTATTTGGAAATCCCCCGCGCCAAAGCGCACAAAGGGTATAGAGGGTATGGTTAGAATGAGACCGAACACGAGGTATCGGTCGAGCTTCGACGAGTCATGCTCTCGAAAAGTGTCCAACATGCTCGAACCCAATCTTGTCATTTCAGTGGCCCACTTCCGGTCGGTCTGTAGAGGTACCGTTGAGTTGTAATCGCTCCACCACTTCCTTCATGGTCAAACTCTCAATCCCATGCTTTTCTCGAAGATCCGCAAAGTGGGACAGAAAGCGCTTCAGAAAGTCGAGCTTCCGTTCCGAATCTTCTCCAAACTGGTGTGGATGCCACCAGAGATGGAATATCTTGCGCTGCTCCGCAGCCCTTCTCAGGCTGGAGGTCAGTCTCCTCAGCCGGAGAGGCTCGAGGACTGACAGCCAAGGGGCGTGGGAAAAGTACTCCAGCCCCATGCTGCCAGGGACGTTGTAAGGAGGCCCGTCACCGATGGACTCCAACGTATACACGTTGCTTCCTGAGAGGCTAATGTGCCGGTCCACCATGCGAAAGCAGCGAAACAACAAATAGGATGCCTTATCTTTTCTCTCGAGAAAGGAGTACCAGTATTGTCCATTGCCTCTGAAGGCGATGATGCCTTCTTCCCTCAGAACCCGTAGCAAATCAGGATTGTACTTGTTTTGCGGGAAAACGATGCTGGATATTACTACACCCTTGGCACGAGCCGTGCGGAAAACAGCACTCAAATCAGCCCTGAAGGCGTCGGTATCCGCTGGAACCCGGTCCCAAATGCAGTGAGCAAAGGTGTGTGTCGCAATCTCCTGATTGGGGGTCTCTCGAATTTGATCGACGATCGACGACGCGTAATGGCAAGGATCTGACAACTCATCTGCACCGATGTCAGCCAAAAGGTCATAGGGCATTAACATGCCGTCCTCTGCCGACGGGCGACAGTCCGGAATTGCAGCAACGAGATCGTTGCGTGTCCGATGAAACAGGAAGCCTACGGACGCCCATGTCGCGTGAATCTCGAAATCCTCAAACAGCTTTAGTATCAATGGGATAGCCTTTCGTGTCCCCAACAGGCGTTCCCGTATCACCTCGAGTGGAAATGCGTTTATAAGCCCCCAGTGCAGCTCGAAATCCAGAGAGATCACCAGGGCTCCCGGAAATGGTTTGCGATCGGTTTTCATGGTCGTCCTTGGCTCGCAGACTAGGGGTCAGGCTTGTTTCTTGAGCTTGTTGTCACCTCTTAAACTCACCTGCTCGGTCTAAACTAGGCCAGTCGCCTATTCACAGACCATCGTCATCATTGATTCATCAAGAAACAAGCCTGACCCCAGTGTCGGAACCTGATTCTCGAACCGAGTCATTGACGACAGGGTGAGGGCAACCGATGCCCTCCACTATCGTAATGGCCATCAGCAAGGAGCTCAAAAGGCACTGATGGAAAATCTCAACCTGTTTCATGGCCAGATGTCGATCGAAGGCTCATAGGCTCTCAACTGCAATCAATGCCACCCATATCCAATGCGTGGCAGTGTAAGTTGAGGCACGCGTGACAAGCTTCAATCGTGCCTTCTTCAGGAGCTCGACGACCTTCGGCGCCATTGTTGTCACAGCCGTCTTAACATTCAGCTTGAAATCTCTTGTCTTCAGATACATTTCTGCGGGAAAATTGCCGTTTCGTAAGCAAACATCGGTCACCGTTCTTTCTCGATTCGCTCCCAATCGGTACTTGTATGCGTGCCTGACTCGCGATAATTCCAAGCTAGTTTTCTTGTCCGATATGGCTTTCTCTATGTCAATCAACATGAGGACATATCCGACTCGATCCTGTTCCCATTTCGGATCGAAGCCGGTGGCGTAGCCGTGAAGTTTGTCGCCGTAGTCGAAGTTGCAGAGTGCGGCCACCCGTTCTGTGCCAATTCTCAAGAACAACAGCTTCAGCCAACCCCTGGAAAAAAAGCGCTTGAACGCGGACAAATGAAACCGTAGCAACTGTTCCGAGCTAAAACATCCAAGGTCGCCTTTCTGGGCCCGACGGCTATTATGAAGACGAATTAGATCCGAAATCCCCTGGTCAAGATCTTCCTCACGAGTGACGATCTCGAGGACAGCGCCTTGCCGTTCGGCTCTGCGGCGGTATCGTAAATTCTTGCGCCTCCGTGGTGTCATGGCCGAACGGAACATTTCATAGGTGGGGGGTAGGTCGATGGACACGCAGACCTCATTAAATTGAATATCGCATTCCAACCCATGGAGCGTGCTGAATGTATCGAGGGCAGCCACGACGCAAGAATCTTCCGGAACACCGCGTAGTTCCACGAGCTCAAAGTCCTTCCACCTTGCCAGATGTGAGAAAAGGGCTCTACAGACAGTAGTTTCTTTGCCGGGCAGGACTATCATGTCGAGGAAATCGGAGCCAATGTATTCACTTCCGAGAAAGCGAAGGGTACGCAGCAAGGGAAAACGACTCAGCATTTTTGTGTACGCGGGGAGAATTCCAATGAGGTTTTCCTCGTCAGTCGTCTTTTCATAGAACAAGACTGTATGCAGTTTCAGGGAGCTTTCTCCAAAGGCTTCCCACCACGAATAAAGCCATTCATGGGTCAAATAAGGGCTTCTTTGGGGAGATCTATCCAGCAGATCGTTCCAAATCGGGCCAAGCGCCATGAATTCCTCAGTAGTTGCGATCACCTTCACTTCGATCATGGGTTGCTCCGTCCTAGAAGCCACAAGAAAATCAGGCTGTAAACCGGATGGGAAGCAGCTTTGCCTCACTCTGCTTGCACGCCTCTGCAGCCACTATTTCTACCTGTTCGTTCGTCATATCCGGAAAGAGCGGGAGAGTAACTTCACGGCTAGCCACGTCTTCCGTGACCTGCAGAGAATTGGAGCCGGGCAAACGGCCATTGCGGTAGGCCGTGAACAGGTGAACGGGAGGATAGTGAATACTGGTCTGGATGCCCGCCGCCTTCATATGTTCCATGAAAGCCGGTCGTATTTCGGGGCGCTCGAGCAAGATCGGAAAAATGTGGCACGAGGATAAGGGGAGGACCTCATCAGCGAATGGAAACGAGATGAGATCTTCGTGCTTGAGCAGTGTCCGCATGAGAGCAGCTCGTTCCCTGCGTTTTCTGTTGTTTTCCTCCAATTTTGCCAGTTGTACGCGGCCGAGAGCCGCGCGGATCTCGTCTATGCGGTAGTTTAAACCCGGCTGCACCACGTCATAGGAAAAGCTATGACCCCGATGTCTGTCCCAGGTGAGAGTGGTCATTCCGTGGGACCGGAGCAGCCGCAATCGTTTCGCCACGTACTCGTCATTGGTTGCAACCATCCCTCCTTCCCCCGTAGTCAGGTTCTTGTTTGAAAAGAAGCTAAAACAGCCCGCACTACCCCACGTTCCCAGCGGCCTGTCTCGATACCTGGCTCCAGGGGCGTGAGCCGCGTCTTCAAGCAGGATGAGGTTATAGCGGTCCGCAATGGCACGAATCGCATCCATCGAGCACGGGTAGCCCCCATAGTGCATCACCATTATCGCCCTGGTAGCAGGAGTAATTTTGGCTTCTATCTGCCTCGGATCGATGGTCCAGTCTTTGACACTGGTAATGTCCGCGAAGACTGGCGTTGCTCCTACACACAACACGGTATTTGCGGTCGCGACAAAGGTGAGGGAAGGGAGAATGACCTCATCACCAGGCCCGATGCCAACTGCCAGAAGCGAAAGATGAAGGGCTGCAGTTCCCGAAGATACCGCCACGGCGTACCGAGCTCCCAGGAATTCCGCGAACTCTACCTCAAATGCCTCCGTTTCCGGGCCCATGGAGATCCACTTGGAATCGAGGACTCGACGGACAGCTTCTCGCTCCTCATTTCCGATGGATAGATCGGCAAGCATAACTTTCCAGGACATTGTCTCATACTCCATAGCGGTGCGGCTTGTATCGCTGCACATTGTTCTTCACGTAATCGATGACAATGTCGAGGCCATCGTCCAGCGAGTATCTGGGAGACCAGCCAAGCAACGATTTCGCCTTTCGATTGTCACAGATCAATTCCATGACCTCACTCTTGTCCGGTCGCACTCTTTCCCGTTCCATGACAAGGTCCTTTTGGACCTTCATCCTGGACAGAATACGATTGAGGAGGGCTCCCATGGAGATCTTCTTGCCGCTCCCGACGTTTATGGTCATTCCTTCTATCCCTGGCGCAGTCGCGGCGGCAATAAATGCAGCCACTGTGTCCTCAACGAATGTGTAATCCCGGAACGGATGGAGCGCGCCGCACTTGACCGCAGGTTGTTCCAGAATCTGGCAGATCATCGCCGGAATAAACGCGCGTGCCGATTGACGTGGGCCGAAAGTGTTAAAGGGACGAATGGTGACCACAGGAAGATCAAAGGCAAGGTGATAGCTTTCGGCCATCTTGTCTGCAGAAATCTTGCTTGCCGAATACGGGGACTGTCCCTGCAGAGGATGGTCCTCGTTAATTGGACAGTATTGAGCTGTACCGTATACCTCGCTTGTGGAAGTATGAATGACTCTGTCGACACGATGCTCGAGGCATGCTTGAAGCACATTGACGGTGCCGTTGACGTTGGTATCCACGTAGCTGAACGGAGCGTGATACGAATAAGGAATGCCGATAAGAGCGGCGAGGTGGAACACGATATCACAACCGGCTACCGCAAGGCTGGTAGATTTGGTGTCTCGTATGTCGCCGCAGACCACTTCAATCTGATCGTACACATCTGAAGGCAACAATTCGAGGAGGCCGTGAGATTCAGCGGAGTTGTACCTTACCAGTGCCCTTACCTTAGCCCCATTTCGGACGAGTGCTTCGCAAAGGTGGCTGCCGATGAACCCGCCGGCCCCAGTCACCAGAGTTTTGGTATTCGTTAAAGCCATAACTGTACCCCCATTGACATTGGACGATAAAGGAAAGTTCTCATTCGAGGGCGGTGAAGGGGCACGGCCGCAGCCGGAGGCCTCGATCATTGCCCGGTCAATACGAGCTGCTCCACAGCGCGGTCGTTTATGGTGGACAAGGCCTCGGCAATGAAAGCCCTTGCCCGAAGCTCTTCGCAATAGCCCAATATTTGAGCACGCTCCGAACGGTTGAGGTAAGGTTCAAAGAAATTGATCTTCTTTTCCCAACGAACGAGAGGCGAACGCTCGGGATCAACAATCATCCGTACGTGCTCCACAGGAGTCCGTACAGCTCGACCACAATTCTGTGATTCGAGACTTACGACACCGGAATCTGCCCTTATGTCACAGTGATTTGAGCCGTTTGCTCGCTCGTTCCGGGAGAATCCGTTACGATGAAACTCCACCAGGGCCTTCAAAGTGAAAACCATGGCAGGAAATTGTACATAGGTTTCTCCGCAATCCTGCAGTGGGAAACAGTTCAGAATGGTGCGTGCAATATACCTGGCCGACGAAAACGCCATGGGCTCTTCGGGAATGAACGCAAAGGGATTCAGGACCATGGTGCGACAAGCCCGCAGCAAGATGCCTTCCTCGTCTTCCAGTATATTGGGAATTCGGACTATGCCCGAACGGAGGCCAATCGATTTCTCCTCTGACATGTCAGCCACATACTGCTCGCACAGATGATGGACCGATATCTCCTCCTGGGAGAATGAATTGGCAAGGGCCGGTGACACCAACGTAAAGCCTTCGCATGATAAGCTGCTTGCCATTCGCATGAATCTGGCGAGCTCTATGAAGTCGGCTACCGAATATGCTGGATCGTTCAAGGACGAAGAGGACGCGGACCTATTGAGATGATGACAGATGATCCATTTTACTTTGTGGGGCTCGAGGATTCTGCGAGTTTGCTCGTGAAATCCCCACGGGTGATAGACTGTTTCAATTCCCTTGACTGGTCTTCGATGCAAGGTGAGGCGATCGCGTATCTGGCGTAGCCGCGCGGGACAGTTGTCTACGATAATAATTTTTTCTGTGCCCAACCGATGCAGCTCTCTGCATAGATGCTCCGCCACTCCATCCCCTCCTCCAATTATGGCCACTGCAGATCCATCGACCGAATCTCCCGATGATTCCAACAGGGGGATTTGAGTCATGCCAATCTCGTCGCTCAACCGAAGGCTGCGGAGCTTGCTTTGATATACGGGCGGAAACTCACATGGGGGTGGGGTGACCGAAGTGACAAGCACTTCAGCAATGCCTCCGTCAATGCATCGTTTCCGAGCGGCATCCAGGCGGCCGTTTGAAGAAGGCCGAAAAGCGATGACAATCCTGTCTATCTCGTAGAGCTCCCTGAGCATGGGGAGATCCACCCCCCGTCCCAGCACCTTCAGCCCAAGGACCGACGCATCTTTCAATTTTGGATCGTCATCCACGAATCCCACGAGCCGCACATCCGGCTCGAACTGCAATTGCCTAGCTGTTTCCACCCCCAGACGTCCGGCGCCGTATACAACGGTTTTCGTGACGGTCTTCTCTTCTGGATTCTTTTGCTCTTTCTGTTCCTGACCTATTCGTTCGAGGATCCGAGCCCCGCCCATCAATGCGAGCAGGATCACCGGGTAGAGAAAGAAGATAGCGCGGGAGTGCGTACTTTGCGGCACGGCAAGTCGGTTGGCCACAATAAACAACGCTCCTACCAAGACAATCAGCTTGGTAAGAAAAAACAGGTCAGGAAGGGAGAAGAAGCGAGTATTTCGCTTATAGAGCCCCAGGATGGGAAACAGGCACCCATTGATCAGTAAGATGATAGCGGCATTGTACATGAAGTCATGCGCGAGAGGAAAGCTCTCGAAACGTATGGCATATGCCGCGAAGTAGGCGAAAACAGACAGAGCCAAGTCTCTCAGGAGTCCGAGACCACTGACCCAACCACTCGCAAACAGCGATTTGATTCGGCCTTTAAACAGCGTCACCAGCACTCCTCGGGTCAGTATCTTCAAATCGCCAATTAGCGACTGATTCGTCACATAGTCCATATCCCTGTCCAGCTTTTCAGGCAGAATCTGGTGGATGTAGAACTGCTCGGGGTTTTCGCCGTCGGGGAAGAGATCTTCCTCGTTTCTGTTGGATATTTGATTCGGCCCAACAATCCCCGGTTTGAGGGAGAGTACTACTTTCCACTTGTCACCATAAAAATTTATGAACTTGGGATCTTCCGGCCTTGGTCCCACAACGCTCATGTCCCCGAACAACACATTGAAGAACTGGGGCAGTTCATTAAGCTTCGTTCTTCGCAGCAATTTCCCGAAAGAGGTAACTCGTACGTCATAGTCGCAGCACAATTTGCAGTCGATCTTGTCCGCCGAGTCAACCATTGTACGAAATTTCAACATCTTGAATAGCGTACCATTCAGTCCCACACGAGTGCAGCCGTACAGGACGGGACCCCTGGACTCCAGCTTAATTATGACAGCAATCAATATCATTATGGGAGAGGCCACAATGATCCCTATGGTCGACAATACCACATCGACAAGTCGTTTCAAGGTCATAGTATTCTTCCTTGGCCAGTGTGTCAGTCCCAGTGGAACGTTTGTCCGAGCCGATGAGAGAGACCACTGTCAATGAATGAAAGGAATTCTGGTTTTGAGTGTCTCCAGCTCCCTATTGACGTGGTTAAAGTCCTCAACACGTCCCAAGTCGTACCAGGTCCCAGAGAAAGGATAGCAAATTACCTTCTCGTCATTTTCGATGAGTGTTTTTACCAAGTCCGGGAAATCCAGGAACGCATAAGGGGGCACATAATCCAGGATCTTTCGCGAAAACACGTAGATTCCGGTGCTCACCTCGTAATCGATAGACGGCTTCTCCTGATAGTTCAGTAGCTTGAATCCGCTCCTCTGAAGAACTCCGTAATCGATGCGGACAGTCCTGCGATGAATCACTATCGTTGCAATTGCCTGCTGATCGTGATGAAAGTGGATGATATCTCTGAAATTCAGGTCCGTCAGGACATCTCCATTCATCACAAGGAATGTGTCATCAAGATCCTTTATCAGAGCAAGCGGTCCTGTCGTGCCAAGAGGTCCCTCTTCAAGGGAATAGTCTACTTGGACACCGGGATGATGGCCGTTTTCCAGCACAGCCTTTATTAGATGCGCCAGATGGCCAAGAGCCAGCGTGATACGATCGAACCCGTAGTGATGAAGTTGGCGTATTACCACTTCCACAATCGGCTGCTGCCCTATCGGCATCAACGGTTTGGGCAAGACCGTGGTATAGGGCCTCAGTCTGGTCCCTTTTCCACCTGCAAGTATGACGGCTCTCATTGCACACCTTTATCGTTTGTTGTATTGATTGGGGCCTGCATGGTGTTCCAGAGTCCCCTGGTTTGGCACAGTCGCGGAAGGGGTGCCTCGAGATGCGCCCGGATTCCGAGCGATTCGGGAGCTGCCCCGGCAAAATCCGGCGGCCGCTGCACGTGGTAATGAGGTCTTGTAACCACTTCTCAACGGTATGTTTTCTAGGCGTACTTTCGGATTGCCTCACACAGAATACGAACTACACTTGCCACTTCGGAGGCGTCTTCACCTTCAGCCATTACTCGACAGACCGGCTGAGTCCCCGAGTGCCGCACAAGGAGCCTCCCGTTCTTCTTGAGACGTTCGCGACCATGCTGCATCAGCTTGCGCAATTCCGGTATTTCCTCGAAGTCAATTTTCCTGCTCACTTCTACATTTTGCAAAACCTGCGGCAACTTCTTCACCCAGGAAGTAAGCTCCGACAATGGTTTCCCTGTCTTGGTCATGACCTTGAGAATCTGGAGGGCAGCAATAATGCCATCTCCCGATGTGGAGTGATCGAGGAATATTAGGTGGCCGGATTGTTCGCCGCCGAAATTGTACCCTCCTCGGCGCATCTCCTCTACCACATAGCGATCTCCTACTGGCGTCCTGACGACAGTGCCTCCTATTTCGCTCAAAGACACATCCAGGCCGGCGTTGCTCATGATTGTCACGACCAGGGTGTTTTGGAGAAGTCTTTGTTCAGAGATCATATCTTTGGCTATTAGGCCCATGATCTGGTCACCATCGACTTCTTCGCCGCGCTCATCGCAGAAGACAACTCGGTCTGCATCGCCGTCGAACGCTATGCCGATGTCTGCGCCAGTGCTGCGAACAGCGTCGCAAATTCCTCGAGGATAAAGGGCGCCACACTTGTCGTTTATGTTGAGACCGTTCGGCTGGACAGCCAAAGGCTTCACATCCGCGCCCAGCTCATCGAAGACAACAGGTCCAGCGCGATATGCAGCTCCGTTAGCGCAATCGACGACAATCTTCATGCCGTTGAGCGTCATATCTTTGGGAAACGTGTTCTTCGTGAAAACCACATATCGGCCCAACGCGTCATCGATACGGGTTATCTTTCCCAATGCTGCCCCCAGAGGTCGATGGCCGTTTATGCAGTCCAGCATGACCGACCGCTCCATGGCGAGCTCCATCTCATCGGACAGCTTGAAGCCTTGGCGGCAGAAGAATTTTATCCCATTGTCGTCAGGAGGGTTGTGTGATGCTGATATGACCGCTCCAGCATCACATCGCATGCTGGTCGTCAGAAACGCGGTCCCTGGGGTGGGCATAGGGCCGACAAGAAGGACGTCGGTTCCCATCGAGCAGATTCCCGAAGCAAACGCATATTCGAGCATGTATCCTGATGCCCGGGTATCTTTGCCCACGAGCACCCTGTTTGTGCCTCTCGGAAACTTAGAGATCTCGTGAGCCAGGGCACGCCCCAGCTTCAGGGCGGTCTCCGCTGTTATTGGCTCCACGTTTGCCCTTCCTCGGATTCCGTCGGTGCCAAAGAGTCTTCCCTTCATTTTGTTGTCCTCCGGTATCCTACGAAACGCTCCACGCTTCCTATTCAACAGTTACGCTCTTGGCAAGATTGCGTGGTCTGTCCACGTCGTTGCCCCTGAGGTCCGCGACATGGTAAGCGAACAATTGTAGTGGAATGGTGAGAAGAATGGTCCCCAGATACTCGTTCGTTTCAGGAACGGAAATCACGGAATGGGCCAGCTTCCGTATCCGTTCGTCAGGCTCTCCGGCAACAACCACAATAATTGTTCCTCCTCGACTGTGTACTTCCTCCATGTTTCCCAACATTTTCTCGTAAACAGAATCGTGTGATAGCAAGACCACAACGGGCATCTCGGGGCTGATCAAAGCAATCGGCCCGTGTTTCATCTCTCCCCCGGCGTACGCTTCTGCGTGGATGTAGGAGATCTCCTTTAGCTTGAGCGCACCTTCATACGCGATCGGCGTATTGACTCCTCTGCCGAGGAAAAGAAAACTGCTGTAGTCTCTGAACTGTGCCGCCACCTGAGATATCTGATCGGACAGTGCCAGCGTCTGCTCCATCATGGCAGGGAGGCTGAGCAAGTCTGAGATGAGACGTCTTCGAGTTTCTCTGGAAACGGAATTTCTCTTGGAAGCGAGATGCACTGCCAGTGCATAGAGAATCGTCAATTGCGTAGTAAAAGCCTTCGTGGAGGCCACCCCGATCTCAGGGCCGGCCTGCGTATAGATGACGCCGTGTTGAGCGAGGCGAGCGAGACTCGATTCGATGACGTTGCAGATGGCGATCATCTTGGCTCCCCGTCGAAGAGCCTCTTTTGATGCTGCCAGTGTGTCTGCGGTCTCGCCCGATTGGCTAATACTGACGAGCAGAGTATGCGGCTCTATGATGGGGTTCCGGTATCGGAACTCACTGGCAATGTCAACCTCCACTGGAATCCGCGTCAAGTCCTCGATCATTCTTCTGGCCACTAACCCGGCATGATACGAGGTGCCGCAGGCTACGATGACTATCTTTTCAAGGTTACGAAGTTGAGCATCGGAAAGCCGCAACCCATCGAGCTTCACCTCCCCAGTGTCCGCAACAATCCTGCCGCGGCACGTATTTGCCACGCCGTCAGGCTGCTCGAAAATTTCCTTGAGCATGAAGTGTTTGTAGCCACCCTTGACGGCCAATACCGGGTCCAGCGCGATTTCCTGCACGACTTTCTCCAGGGGGTTGCCATCAAAATCCATGAACGCGACTTCGCCTGCCCGCAATATGGCGATCTCACCGTCATCCATAAAGACCATTCGCCTCGTATGCTGGAGCAAGGCCGGAACGTCAGACGCTATGAACGCCCGCTGTTCGCCAAGACCGACGATGAGAGGACTTTCCTTCCGGACCGCGTACAGGGTGTCCGTGTCTCCTTCGATCAGGATTCCTGCGGCAAACGATCCGACAAGCACCTTGCATGCATTCTGCACAGCTTGAAGAGGCGTCTCCCCCAGCCTAAGATTGCGATCGATCAGGTGAGCTATTACCTCTGTGTCGGTGTCGGAGGAAAACACGCTGCCCTCTGCGATCAACTTACTCTTCACTTCCGAGTAGTTCTCGATAATTCCATTGTGGACCACTATCGCTCTACCTGCCTTGTGCGGGTGAGCGTTCTCGGTGGAAGGCTTGCCGTGGGTGGCCCACCTCGTGTGGCCTATGCCGGCATGGCCTACAGGCATGGCAG
>Ga0067045_1028806_pt1 | contig 27220 bp, 23 predicted proteins | sample TerdegcTABiofilm_FD_59184 | JGI IMG/M metagenome (GOLD analysis project Ga0067045, IMG submission 59184) | Combined Assembly of (Gp0054472, Gp0054536) Wastewater bioreactor microbial communities from Singapore -Terephthalate degrading... | reverse complement strand
CTTGTAGCCGCTCAAACGACCGAAGCAGAGGACCCGGAACGGTTCTCTCGCTCGAAGCGGAGTGGGCGTCACCAAATGGACAAGGGGCCGCCGCAGCAGAAACTTGGGAAAGGGGGTGGGGATTTCCTCAAGGCGCTCCAGAATGGGAGGCTCCGCTGAAAGCCAGGCATCGCTTCCCGCAACGAGCGAAGGGACATCCCGCCCCTTCCGGTCCGTTTTCTCCAGATGATCGAGAAAAAACGTGAAGACCTTCGCACCCGTGACACGCTTGAGCCGCACCGCCAACGGAAAGGATCTTCGCGAGTCGGTAACGATCACATCAGGGGAAAACGCCGCGGCCTTTCGATCGAACCAGGCATTGCCCACCGTGGGAGAAAGGCACTGGATGACTTCCACATCGTGCTCCCGAAGCCGCGATTGAAAGCCCTTTCCGGCCCAGCGTCCCAACACTGCGACCCGGTGTCCCTCTCTTCGGAGCGTCGTCGCCAGATGGAGTACAAAGGAGGTGACGCCATCGACGATCAACGCATCGGAACAGAAAAGAATGCGCATGTCACTCTCTCTTCCTTTCTGCACGAGAAGGCGATCGCCGCCGACGACTCCCCCGATCGCGCACGAGTCGTTTTCGCTCCGCACGGACGGAATTCCCCAACGAGTGCAGGCGGTTTGTTGCCTGATCGAATCCGCCGCGGAAGAGGAGACGAAGGTCCGTCCTCGGGCAGAAGGCCCGCCTCGGGAGCCTCATGAAGGGTCGGGCTTTCGCTCCGCGAGATACGCGAGAAGCTCTGCCGCGGCACGGCGGGCTTCGTTGAAGCCCAGGCCCCTTCGCTGCAGCGGGCAAGGCTCCTTCTCCGCCAAGGAAGAGGATGCCCGCAAAGAAGGCGCCGGCAACGGCGTCTCGACCGCGCCGCTCCGCCAAAAGGCCTCGCGGAAGGCTCTTTCGGAAGGAAAGACTACAAGCAAGCCTCTCTCCTCCATCCGCCGGAAAAACGCATCAAACCGGGCCGGGCCCGACGGAGAGGCGCACACTCCAACTCGGGCGAGCCTGTTGCACAGCTCCTTCCCCGCAGCGGCGAGATTTCTGCGCCGCTCCACCCGGAGAAGCACGACCCGATGCCCCGCCGTGGCCGCTTCGGAGACCATGGAGACCGAATCTTCGGTACAGAAGACGCGCTGCACCGCGCCGAGCATGCCCGGGACGGGGTTCCAGGAATCCCGCGACGCGAGGAGGAGCATGGAGATCGCCGACGCGTATGTTTCCGCAAGCTGTGTCAGCGCGTTCTCCGCTTCGGGGGAGGTGCGGCGGGAGGTGGTGACGTACAGCGTCGCGTTCTCCCGGCGGGCGCGTTCGAAAACAGCGCCCAGGGTGTCCCGAACCCATGAGGCGGACACTCTGTAATTGCCGTCGTCACCACCGAGGAGGATCCCCCAGCGTGGCGATTCCGGAACGCTCGGCGGAAAACGGCGCAGAAGCTCCTCCGACGCCGTTTTCAGGTTTTCGGGGACGATCGCGTTGGGAGCACCGAGGGTGACGCAACGAAAGGGACCGTTCTTGCCCTTCGAAATGTTTCCATGCGCATCTGCTCGGGTAGGGGTACCCGAAAGATCATGTTCAGGAACGATGGCCGCATCGAAGGGGGCGGTCCCCAGTCCGGAGGGAGTCATGAGCGTGCAGGCCACTCCTTCCGCACCGGGGAAAAAGCTCTCGCAGCTTCGGGCCAGGGCAAGACAGAAAGGCGCCGCGGCACTTCCGGCGGAAAGAAAGAGAACCCGCTTTGCCGGTCGTCCCGCCGGAGGCGGCAAGGCCGGAGAGACCTCTTCGCCACCGCCTTCTTGCAGGCGGCGGCGAACCGCCTCCACGAACTCCACGGGAAAGAGTTCGCCTCCCACAAAACGGTCCGCGAGATGAAGCCAGGCGCAGGCGCTCTTCCTTCGGGCCTCGGGAGTTCGCCTCCATGCGAAGAAGTGCGGAGCCACCTTGAGGATCCAGAGGCGGCGCCCCCCCGAAAAACGGGGAACTTCCATCTCGAAGACGGGAATTCCCGCCGCACCGGAAAGCCAGTGGGCGACACCCCGGCTCTGGTGAAGGTGTCCGCGTATGCCGTCGCTGAGGAGGACGATCGCATCGAGGGCGTGTCTCATGACGCCGCACTCCGCCGGAAGGTGGAGCCCCCGAAGGACAGGGACATGAAACGGCAGGGGAACTCCACTCCGTGCGGACCGGTTCGCTACAGGGCCGCCCGGGCTCCGGCGGCGATGGCCTTGGCCATGCTCTCGATCTTCTCGTCGGACATGACGATGTCAATGCCGAAGACCGCGGCCCGGCTGAGAATTTCCTGGGTCTGGGGCCATTCGTTGGGGCGATAGAGGGGCATGCTCTCCGTGAGAGGACAGTCGTAGGGACAACGGACACGGCTGTAGGTCGCACCGTCCCGCAACGTGTCCCAGTGGCGGGCGTAGTGCCACGTGTTGTCCTCGAGAATGCCGCATCCCATGCCCGCCTCTTTCGCGGCCTTCTGGAAACGGCGGGCCGTCTGGGGCGTGGGCAGCAGGAACACGAGCTGCGTGGCGAGTTCACCCTCGGGATCTGCGCTGCGCCGTACCGCCAGACCATGCACGTTTCCCACCGCGTCGAGCACGCGAGCCCGGTTTTTCCGCAACGCCTCGACGGCGCCGTCGAGCTTCGAGAGCTGCACGAGGCCGAGGGCTCCCTGAATTTCGCTCATGCGGAAGTTGAATCCCAGACAGGCCTTCTTCTCCGCGCCCCTGTCGATGGTCTTGTCATGTTTGTGACCATGGTCGTGGTAGTATTCCATCTTCCGGTAGAGGTCCTCGTCGTCGGTGACGATGAGGCCGCCCTCGCCCACGGTGAGCACCTTGTAGGGGTCGAGGCTGTAGGTTCCCCAGGTGCTGCCGCAGGTGCCGCACCACTTGCCCCCGTAGGTGGCGCCCATGGCCTGGCAACTGTCCTCGAAGAGAGCAAGTCCGTTTTCCTGGGTGATGACTCTGAAGGCCTCCATGTCCGCGGCACCGCCGAACATGTGCACGGGCATGATGGCCCGGGTCCGGTCGGTGATGAACTCCTCCACCACGGTGGGATCGAGGTTGAGGCTCTCGTCGATCTCGGCGAGGACGGGAACTGCACCGCACTCGAGAATGGCCTCGACACTGGCGATGAAGGTGAAGGGCGTGGTGATGATCTCGTCCCCGGGATTGATGCCCCAGGCCTTGAGAGCCACATAGAGGGAGGCGGTGCCGCTGGACACGGCAAGGCAATGTTTCGCCCCCACTTTTTCCGCCACGGCGTTCTCGAATTCCTCCACCTTGTAGATCTCGTCCCGGCAGTTCACGAAAGAATAGCGGTGCACCATCTTGCGGTTGATCACGTCCGCGACGGCGTCAATTTCCCGCTGGTCGAACAGTTCAAAGCCCGGCATTATTCCATCGCCTCCTTGTACAGTGCCACGCAGCTCTCCTTGGTCATGGGCCGCGGGTTGTTCTCCATCGGACGGGCCACTCCCATGGCCTTTCCGGCCATCTCGGGGAAATGTTCCGCCGTGATGCCCACCTTCAGGGCCTTGAGGGTACTCGGTAATTCGAGGTCGGCCACGAGTTCATCCAGAACGTCCGCGCAGGCAAGGGCCTGATCTCGCAGAGGCAGCTCCTCTGCCCCAGCATCGAGGAAGGCCGCCGCCGTCGCGTATTTTTCGGGACGGGAGAGCGCGTTGTGTCGGGCGACGTAGGGGACGAGCAGCGCGTTCGCCATGCCGTGTCCCACGCCGAACATGCCTCCCAGAGGATAGGCCAGGGCGTGACACGCGCCGACTCCAGCGTTTGCAAGAGCCCCTCCCGCGTAGTAGGAAGCAAGGAGCATTTCGCTCCGGGCCTCCAGATCATGACCGTTCCACGTGGCCACCCGGAGGAATCTGCCGATGCGGGCAAGAGCCGCCTCGGCCAGGAGATCGCTGAATGGTGAGGCGTTCCGCCCGGTATAGGCCTCCAGTGCATGCGTTAGGGCATCCATGCCCGTGGCGGCGGTGACGCAGGGAGGCATGGAAAGCGTCAGTTCGGGATCGAGAAGACTGAATTCTGGGAAAAGTTTCTCGTCGTTGATGCCCCCCTTGACGCCATCGCTCTTGCGGATGAGCACCGCCGTGAAGGTGACCTCCGATCCCGTCCCCGCCGTGGTGGGGATCATGATCTTGGGAACTCCCTTGTTGGGCACGAGCCCAAGTCCCTGATACTGCCCCGCGGAGCCCGTGTTGGTGATGAGCACGCTCACCGCCTTGGCCACATCCATGCAGCTTCCTCCGCCGAGTCCGACCACGAGACGACAGTCGTGTTCCCTGGCCAGTTCCGCCACGGCATCGGTGGTCTCCACCGATGGTTCGGGTTCAACACCGGCAAAAAGGCAGCACTCCACCCCGGCATCGTGAAGATATCCGGAAATACGCTCCGCCGTGCCGAGCTGTTCCATCGTGGCATCCGTCACCAGCACGGCACTTGAAACGCCCAGTTTCCGCGCGATCTCTCCCACATTCCTCGAAACGCCCGGCCCGAACTGGGCCTTTCCCGCCAGCGACATGGCAAAACTCTTTGTTGCCCCTCCACACTGCACTTCCATCACCTCGTCATGAGAGGAAACACCTTCGACTACCGTGCTCCTCCTGAATCGTCCTCGTCATTGCCACAGACGCGAAAAATATCTTCGTTTCGTTCCGTTTCATTGCAGCACGAGCCGCTCCGAGACAAGCTCCCACGCCTTCGACGCGGCACATCCCTCCTCGTCGAAAAAAGCGCGGCACAATTCGCTCCGTCGCTCTCCCTCCTCGGCTCCTCCGCGCCCCGTCCATGCCGCAGCGAGTTCCTCCGCGTTCCGGACGACCTGCGCCATCCCCCGCTGCCCGAGCTTTTCCGCTGCGGTAGCGAAATCCTCCACGAAGGGACCGTGCTGTACCGGAACACCCCATACGGCGGGCTCAAGCAGGTTCTGTCCTCCCCTGGGCACAAGACTTCCTCCCACGAAGGCACTTCGCCCCCAGCGGTACACATCGAAAAGAACGCCCACGCGATCCACCACCAGTATAGTCCAGGAAGCAGAAAGGTTACATCGGGAAAGACGCTCGCTTTTCAGCGCCTCTCCTCTCTCTCCGTTCCGTGCCCGCAGAAGCGCCAGAATCGCCTCCGCTCTCTCGGGATGGCGAGGCACGAGCACGAGCCTGGCATCGGGGAGAGTCCGCCGCACCCGGCAAAACGCGTCGAGCACGATCTCCTCTTCGCCTTCGTGGGTGCTGCCCGCGACAAAGACGGGACCTCCCGGCGGCGGCTCGGAGGGAAGGGAAAAGGGTCCTTTGTTCCGCCTCCGAAGGAGCGCCTCCACCTTGGCGTCGCCCACGACATGAATCCGTCCGGGATCCACTCCCAGGAAACGCGCCTTTTCTCCATCCTCCTCCTCCCGGAAGAGCAGCAGCGTGAACCGGTTGAGCAACATACTCCAAAACGAACGCCACCGCAAGGCCTTTCGAAAGGTGCGTTCCGAAAGACGTCCGTTCACGAGAAAGAGCGGAATTTTCCTTTCGTCGAGCTGCCCGAGCAGTTCCGGCCACACCTCCGTCTCCATGGCCACATAGCCTCTCGGCCGGAGCGTGGATACCGCACGCCGCACAATGCGCGGCACATCCCAGGGATAGTAGAAGAGCGCGTCCGCCGCAGGTCCGACAAGACGCTCCGCCATGGTTCTCCCCGTGGATGTCGTGGTGGAGAGCACGAGAGGGGCGGCAAAACCGCTCTCCCTCGCCGCCGCGATGAAGGGAGACGCCGCCTGCACCTCTCCGACGGAAACGGCATGAACCCAGAGAGGACGCTCCGTTCCCAGGCGACACAGCGGTTCGGGGAGAAAACCCCTGCGCTCCGCAAGCCCCTCGCGGTACCGCCGCGCAAGATAGGGAAACCCCGCCGCATACGCCAGGGACAGACATCCCCGGTACGCCGCGAGCAACGCCTGATTTTTCCATTCTCCTCCCGTCGCGGCAATCCGCTCCTCCCGGCGCACCATGTCCGTTTCAGGCGATGCCCGCCTTGAGCAGATCGTGGAGGTGCACCACGCCCACGGGACACTCCTCGGAGACGACCACGAGGACGGAAACCTCGCTCCGCTCCATGAGCAACACCGCTTCGGCGGCGAGCTTCTGGGGAGAGATCGTCCTGGGCGATTTCGTCATGACCGTGCCGATGGGAAGCTCCATCGCCTGCAACCCCCGCCGCTCCACGAGCCGGCGGAGATCTCCGTCGGTGAAGATGCCCGAAAGGGTTTTCCGGGAGGAAACTACGCAGGTGGCGCCATAGCCTTTGCTCGTGATCTCGAAAAGGGCCTCCCGAACGGGCGTGTCCTCGGACACGACGGGGAGTTTTTCGCCTCCCGCCATGACATCGCACACCCGGAGCAGAAGCCGCTTTCCCAGGCTCCCGCCGGGATGGAAGAGGGCGAAATCCTCCTGCCGGAGGCCACGCAGTTCCGTCACCATGCCCGCAAGGGCGTCCCCCAGGGCCAGTTGGAGCGTCGTGCTGCTCGTGGGAGCCAGTCCAAGGGGATCCGCCTCGCGGAGAACCCCCGAATCAATCCGGATGTCCGCACCCTCTCCCAATCTGGACGAGGCGACTCCGGTCATGGCGATCACGGGAGCGCCGAGGCGCCGGAAATAGGGGAGCAGTTCGAGCACTTCCCGGGTTTCGCCGCTGTTGCTCAAGAAAAGCCCCACATCGTCCCGGCAGACCATGCCGAGATCCCCGTGGGCTCCCTCGGCGGCATGGAGAAACAGGGCGGGCGTTCCGAGGGAAGCGAAGGTGGAGGCGATCTTTCGTCCCACCAGTCCCGATTTGCCCAGCCCCGTCACGACGAGCCGCCCCGTGCAGGCATGAATGAGGCGGGCCGCACGGACAAGATCCTCACCCACGCGCTCGCTCGCGCGCAGCAGTTCCTCCGCCTCGCGGCGCAGCACGCCGCGCCCCACGGCGAGAAGTTCCTCTCCGGAGAGATCGGGACCGCGCCGTTCCCTCGGCAACGTGCACGCCTCCTCCTGCACCCTGACCTCCGCTTCCCGCATCATTCGCGCCCCCCGAAGGGTGTTCCAGCAGGCGGGAGTTCCGCAAAACCGAGCTGCCGGCTCGTGTCGAATATTGCCTTGACCTGCTGGAGAAGCGCCTCGAGATCCGCCAGAGCAATCATGTTGGGACCGTCGCTCAGTGCTTTGTCAGGGTCGGGGTGCGTCTCCAGAAAGAGCGCATCGATTCCCACCGCCGCCGCCGCCCTGGCAAGAGGAAGCACGAAACGCCGGTCGCCGCCGCTGGATGTTCCCTGTCCTCCGGGCATCTGCACGCTGTGGGTCGCGTCGAAGACGAGAGGATAGCCGAGGGCCCGCATCACCGCAAGAGAGCGCATGTCCACCACGAGATTGCGATAGCCGAAGGTGGTGCCCCGTTCGCAGAGAAGCAGGTTTTCGTTGCCCGTTTCGGCGCACTTGCCCACCACGGCGGCCATGTCCTCCGGGGCGAGAAACTGGGCTTTTTTGATGTTCACGGGTTTTCCCGTCCTCGCGGCGGCCATCACGAGATCGGTCTGTCTGCAGAGAAACGCGGGGATCTGGAGCAGATCCACCGTTTCCGCAGCGATTGCCGCGTGCCAGGGTTCGTGCACGTCCGTCAGCACGGGAACACCCGTCGCCTCCCGAATTTTGCCGAGCATGGAGAGCCCCTCTTTGATGCCGGGCCCCCGGAATCCAGCACCGGACGTCCGGTTCGCCTTGTCGAAGGAGGCCTTGAAGATATAGCCCAGATCAAGACGGGCACAGATGTCCCGGACCGTCTCCGCCACGGAAAGGGCAAGATCGTAACTCTCGAGAACGCAGGGGCCAGCGAGGATCGCCAGCTTTCCCGAGCCGATCTCGACGGAACCAACGCGTACCGTACGTACCATGTGCTTCCGCTCCTCTCCGTCTAGTTCGAACATTCGCCGCAGGCGCCGTCAGAGGCGCCGTCACTCTTTTTCCAGTCCCGTGGAGCTTCCCACGGGATGTCGCCGAAACGTTGGAGCCAGGCCTCACAGACCGCCACATCCTCGGGGGTATCGATCTCCACGGTGTCCCTGGGAGCGGCGGCGGCGCGGATCTTGTGCCCGCGTTCGAGCATGCGGAGCATTTCCAGACTCTCCGTCCTCTCCAGGGGAGTGGGCTCCCATCCGGCGAAGGCCAGCAGAAACTCCCTGCGGTAGGCGTAGGGACCGATGTGCTTGAACCAGCGCCCTCCTCCGTTTCTCGGATAGGGAATGGGAGAACGGCTGAAATAGAGGGGACGCCCCTGAAGGTCGAGCACGACCTTCACCACGCCCGGATCGTTCACCTCGTCCCGGTCCTCGATGGCCCGGACCAGCAAGGCCACGTCGCAGGAAGGATCCTCCGAGAGAATCTCCACGAGGGGGTCCACCATATCCGGGCCCACGAGAGGGTCGTCCACCTGAACGTTCACCACCAGATCGAAGGAGGGTTCCCGCTCCGCCACGTAGGCCACCCGGTCACCGCCGCTGGGCAGATCCGGGGGAGTGAAGAGAACCTCGCCTCCGGCGTCGCGGACTACCCGGGCGACACGGTCATCGTCCACGGCGACGACGACCCGATCCACCCGACGGCAGGCGGCGAGCCCCCGGAACACACGCACGACGAGAGGAATTCCTCCCACTGGAACGAGAGGTTTGCCCGGAAGCCGGGTGCTCGCATACCGGGCGGGAATGACAGCCAGTGTTTTCACTTCAGTTCCTCCTTCGCGAGAAACGCGCACAGTTCTTCGTAAACATCGTGACGGAGAGCCCAGCCGAGAGACTCCGCCGCATAGGTCACCACATCGTCAAGCGCTCCGGGACCACCCATGGCCCTCTTCCCCGCGTCACTCATGGCGGCATGAAGCGCTGCATCCTCAAGAATGCGCTCCGCCGCCTCCGAAAGATCCTCCGGGGAGGAGGGAACGAGAACTTCCGCGTCCCGAAGCAGTTTCTTCTGCACAAGCTTTCCCTTCTCCAAAATGGAGACGACGGGAACACCGAGTCCCGCGCAGATCTGGTTCGCCGTGCCGCCGAGACCGATGACGAGACGGGCTCCGGAGGCGACCTTCGCCACGGATTCGTCGGAAAGCTCCACCGAAAGCCTCCCCCAGGACATCTCCTTCTCCAGGACGAGGACGTTTCTCCCGCACCGGGAAATCCTCCGTTCGGCCCATCCCCGCCGCGTCGCTTCGACGACCAGACGGAGAGGTTCCAGTGTGGGCGCCACGACGAGCAGAAAGCGGAGCACGGCGACATCGCCTTTTGTAGAACGACGCTCTCCGAGACGTTCCGCCGTGGCAAGAAGCAACGCCACGTCCTCGTAGGCCCGAAGACGACTTCCGGGAAGCAGGAGAACCCATTGCACCGTCCCCTCCCAGGAATGGTGTTTCTCCGCGGCAAGCTCACCGTTCCTCGCCCCGGGGGAGAGATGCGTTCCGTTTCGCTCTCCGGAAACGTTCTCCTCCACGAGGTCCATGATGGGGTTTCCGCCGTACGTGGCAGCGACGCGAGAGCGGAGGAGCTGTTCCAGTGTCGCCTCGTCTCTGGTCCACACCCTCCTGGCCCGGCAACGGAGGAGAAACCGCTCGATTCTCCAGTGCCCTCCGAGATGAACGCTCTTGGCCGTGGCGAGGAGGAGAGGTATCTGCCCCTGTCCGGCGAGCACCTGGAGAAGAAGGTAGACATCACCCACGCAGAGAACGGAACGGATGCGCCCTCGCAGATGTCCCCACCTCCGAAGCTGTCTTCCGATATGGGTGAGGAGGCCTCCGCGAAGATCCCTCGCGAACTCCCTCCAACTGTATTTGACGATGCCGCCGCTCGGCGTCTCCGCCGGAGGTGAACACACGGGAATGTCCTGTTTCAGATACGCGGCGCCATGTCCCACGAGGGCGAAGGCGGACACCGCCGCTCCGGGGAAACGATCCCGGACGCGTGCGGCCAGCAATGCCCCGATGGCATCCTCACCGTAGCCGTTGGAGGCGACGATGATTCCGGGACGGAGAATCTCCTTCAAAGCTCGCCAAAAGCGGAAAGGATTCTCGATGACGGTCCCCACCCGGGGATACCAGAGGGGCAGAGACGGAACATATCCTGCGGGAAGATTGTACGTGTCCTTCTCGGTGCAGACGAGAATCTCCGCGCCGCGTTCACCCGCTCTCGCCTCCACCGCCGCCAGATCCTCCGCCGTGTAATGGTGATGATCCCGGAACGAGCACGTCCCTACAAGTTTTATCCCGAGTTCTTCGAGAACGTGGATGAAGCTTCTGGGGCTGCCGATGGCGGAAAAGGCGAAGGCGTTTCCCCGGCACGGCGGCTCGGAGGAGCGCCGCCACCGCCCCTCGTCGAAGCAAAACCATTCCTTGAGAACGATGCCGGACCGGAAGAGATGTTCCCGTGGCACAAATTTTTCCAGCCCCGCTTCGAGAGGTTTCAGGACTTCTTGCGAAATCTGATCCGCCTTGGTGATGACCACGAGGGAGGCGCGCTCCAAAGCACGCCGGTGCTCCCGAAGAATTCCCGCGGGGAAATGTCTTCCGTTTCCGAAGGGGCAGGTGGCGTCGATGAGGACGATGTCCGCGTCTCTTCCCATGCGTCGATGCTGAAAGGCGTCATCCGCGACGACGATGCGGCACCCCTGCTCGCGAAGGGCGGTCACCCCCCGAATCTTATCGGTGGCCACCGCCACAGGAACGGTGGGGAGCATTTTCGAGAGGAGCAGCGGTTCATCCCCCACTTCGCTCCGCTCGCCCCTCCCGCCCTGAACCAGCACGACACCCCGAGCGGACCCGCCGTATCCCCGGCTTACGATGCCCGGCGAGAGTTCCGCCGCGAGGAGCGTTTCCGTGATGGCCGCCACGAAAGGAGTCTTGTTCGTTCCTCCCAGCGTGAGGTTTCCCACGCTGATCACCGGGAGAGGCATCTCCCATTGGGCGAAAAGACCATGATCATAGCAGAAGTTGCGGCACCGCGTCCCCATGGAGGCAACGCCTCCCAGGGGAGCGAGCAGATTCCACAGGCCTCCGGCACGTTCTCCCTTGGCAAAGGCGAGGAAGCTCTCAAGAAGCCGACCCATTGCCTCCTCCGAACTGGAGCGCGAAGAGCTTCGCATAAGCCCCATCCCGTCGCAACAGCGTCTCGTGGGGCCCCTCCTCCACGATGCGCCCGTCCACAAGGACAAGGATTCTGTCGGCGCGCACCACCGTGGAGAGACGATGGGCAATGACCAGAGACGTGCGCCCCTCCATCGCCCCGGAGAGCGCTTCCTGAATGAGATGCTCCACCTCCGAATCCAGAGAGGAGGTGGCCTCGTCCAGAATGAGAATGCGCGGGTCCCGAACGATGGCCCTGGCGATGGCGATGCGTTGGCGCTGTCCTCCGCTGAGGAGAACCCCCCGCTCGCCCACCTCCGTCTCGTATCCTTGCGGAAGGGAGACGATATAGTCGTGGATGCCCGCGATGCGGGCGGCGGCGCAGAGATGCTCCGGATCCACATCGGGACAGCCGTAGCCGATGTTGAAGGCGATGCTCCCCTTCAGCAGAACCGGGTCCTGGGGTACGATGCCGATCTGTCTCCGCAGGGATGGAAGGTGCAGTCGCCGCACATCCTCGCCGTCCACGAGCACACGTCCCTTCTGGGGATCGTAGAAACGAGGGATCAGGTCCGACAGGGTCGTCTTGCCGCCCCCGGTCGGCCCCACCAGGGCGATCATCTCCCCGGGGTTCACATGAAAATCGATGCCCCGCAGGATCCACTGCCCCGACTCGTAGGCGAAATGCACGTCCTCGAAGACCACCTCGCCCCGAAGACGCTTCGGAACGATCGCTCCCGGCGGAGAGGCGATCTCCGCCGGCTTGTCCAGAATTTCGAAGATGCGTTCCGCCGCGGCGAGAGCCTGCTGAATGCGGCTCACCAGCCGGGTGAGGACACGGATGGGCTGCACCATGAATCCGAGATAGCCGAGAAAAGCGATGAGTTCCCCCGGAGTGAGTTCGCCGGAGATGACATCCCGCCCTCCGAGCCACAGAATGAACGCCAGGGCCGTTACGAGCACGACCTCCACTGCACCGTCGAGCACGGCGAACGCCTGGGTACCCCGCATGAGAGCGCTGAAGTTCGCCTGGTTCTGCAGGCGGAACCGTCGCAGCTCCTCCTCCTCGGTGACGAAGGAATGCACGATGCGCAGACTGGAAAGCGCTTCCTGGGCGATGGCCGCCACCCGGGCAAGCTGCTCCTGCACCTCGTGTCCCACTTTGCGCAGATATTTCGATGTCCGCTCGATGACAAGGGCTGCCACGGGAAGAATCGCGAAGGTCACCAAAGTCAATCTCCAGTTGATATAAAGGAGAAAGCCGAGCATGCCCAGAAAGGTGACACCCTGAACGACAAGGTCCACTACCACGGAGGTGACCATGTCCTGGAGCACATTCACGTCGTTGGTGATGCGCGAGAGCAGCTCACCCACTCGTTTTCCGTGAATGTAGGAGAGGGACATGCGCTGGATGTGATCGTAGAGGAGCACCCGAATATCCAGAATGACCCGCTGCCCCACCCAGGTCATGAGATAACGCTGGCCGTAGGCGAACACGGCCTTTCCGAGATAGAGCAAGACGATGCCCACGCTGAGGAGGTTGAGCGTCCCCATGTGGCGCCCGATGAGCACGTCATCCACCACGTTCTTGAGAAGCCAGGGCGGCACCACGCCGAAGAGGGAGGCGAGAACCATGCACGCCACGGCGGCACCGATGCGCCGCCCGTAGGGCCTTGCATAGGCGAGAAGTCGAAGGTAGAGCGACCTGGTGGTGTTCTTCATGAGATCTCCTTCATCTTGCCGAAAATCATCCGGAAGCTGTACGGGCACCTCGGAAAGACGCTCCGGAGAGGCTCCGGAAGGCATTCTTCCAAACCCGCTTCGCCGGGAGGTCACTCCCGCCGTGGCGGAAGACTCTTCGTTCCTTCCCGCAATGTCCCCCGGGAAAGAAGTTCTTCCGTCAGATCGACCAGGCGCACGGCGGCACCGTGTTCCCCCGGGACATCACAGCGCCCTTCCAGGGCGCACAGCTCGTCTCTGATCGCTCCGAGGCGTGCCCGATCCTCCAGGAGTGACGCCGCGGCCTCTCCAAGCCGTTCCGGCGTCACCGCTCCAATGAGTTCCGGAAGGATCTCTCTGCCGGCAAGACGATTCGGCCAGGCGAGAAGAGGCAAGGCCTCCGCCAGCCTCGAAAGAGCGTGTTTCCGGAGCATCTTCCCCACGAAGGGTGTGCGTCCGAGCAGCCCCGCAACTCCCGCAAGAGGAACCACGGAAAAGAACTCCTCTGGAACCGCCACAAGCGCCGGTGTTCCCGTATGGAGCAGTTCCATCGTGTTGGTCCCCGGCTGCGTCAGGGCGAGATGCGCCCCGGGGAGCACGGTCCCTGCCCCTGCGGCAACGGGAGAAAGCCCTTCGTTCTCCCAGGCCGCGAATTCCTCTGCCTCCGCGAACGGCGAGAGGAGGGTCACCACATCCAGCGGTCCGACACATCTTCCCAGATGTTCCACGGTCCTTCGGAGAAACGTCCTGGCGGCATTCCGGATGGAGGGACGGCTCCCCGGAAAAAGCACGATCCGGAAGGCACTTCCCTTCCTCCAGGGTGAAACGGTCCCCTGCGTCTCATCCAGCCGAAGGGCATCTTTCACCAGGTCTCCCACGAGACGCGGCGAAATGCCCGTGCGATGGAACGCCGGAAGCATCTCCGCAAAGGCCGTGGAGGCCAGCGCACAGCCCCGCATGCCCTTTTTGGGGGCATAGGAGTACGTCACCAGGGGAGCGCGAAAACGCTTCGCCAGCGCACGTCCCATCCAGAGATCTCCTCCCATCTGGTAGAGGACCTCCGGAGAAGGCATTCCAGCGGAGACGGCGGTACGCTCTTCCCGAGCGAACAGTGTGGCAAAGACGCCTCCGGGACCGGTGACATGGAGACCGGGGAAATTCTCCAGCGCAGCGCGTTCCCTTCCCGAGGCGAACTGGCAGGGAAGCAGGCGAACCGCCACGTGAACCTTGCGTCGCTGCAGCTCGACGAGGAGAGGTCTCGCCCACCCCCAGAGTTCTCCCGGACCGTTTACGAGGAGAAGCGCGCTGCGGAACATGCGCGGAGATCCTCCAACATCGTCCGGGCCCAGAACCGTGCCGCGCCGGGACGCCCCAGAAGGGCACGTCCCCGCTCCAGCAGCGAATTCACGGTCTTCCGCACGTCCGCCCCGGAGTTCCACTGATCGAGCACCTCGAGAATTCTTTCGGGGCGTACCTCGTCCTGAAGCAATTCGGGATAGGCCTCCCTTTCGCAGAGGAGATTCGGCACGGCCACAAAGGGAGTACGAACGCACATACGGTACACCAGGTTCGAAATCCAGGACCCCTTGTAGAGAACGACCATGAAGCGTCGCTGCAGCAACGCCTCCACCGCAACGGTCCCACAGGCGCCCACCGCCGCGTCCGCCTCGGCCAACAACGCCCGGGCACTCCACCGGGAAGAATCTCCGGACACGGCGGACGAGTCGGCCTCGATCCGGAACACCGCAGGCTCTCCCTTCCGGGAAAGCGTTCCGGACAATCCGATGTCCCGGCAGGCGTCGGCGAGACGACGGCGGACCACTTCCGAAAGGGCCGGTGCCACGGAGACGAGGGGTTCCGCACCCCTCCTCCGCAGTCCTTCCGCCACCTGGAGCAGCACGGGAAGAAGACGTTCCACCTCGCTCTTTCTGCTCCCCGGAAGCAGCACCACTTTTCGCAGCGGTGCGGAGGCCCGCCGGGAGGTCCAGTTTTCATCGAGGAGGGGATGACCGAGAAAGGAACTGCGCACACCCTGGGCGTTCAGAAAAGCGTTCTCAAAGGCGAAGAGAGGAAAACAGCGGTGCACGTAACGCCGAAGCGACTCGGTCCGGCCCCGCCGCCACGCCCAGACCGTCGGAGGTGCGATGTAGTGAACGTACCCCCTGTATCCCTTTTCCGAAAGACGCTTCGCCAGGGGAAGATGGAAATCCGGACTATCCACGAGAACCACCGCCGCAGGACGCTCCCGGAGAATGGCTTCGACGAGAATGTCCCGCAACCGCAACAGCCTGGGAACGGCACGGATCGCCTCGGAAATACCCAGAAGATGCAATGCTTCGTAGTCGGCGCAGGCGACTCCTCCGGCACGGCGACTCTCGGGACCGAGCATGCCCCAGAAAGGCTCCTCACATCCCTCTTCAGCAAAGCCCCGAATGCAGGCCGCGGCCAGAAGATCTCCCGAGGCTTCGCCGCAACTCAGGAAAACGGACACGCCACATCCTCCGGAGGCAAGGGGTCGTGACGGATTCCGATCACGGAGACTCCTTCTTCACGGGCTGTCTCGGCAAAGGATTCCCGTTCGAGGATGATGGTGCGCTCCGCCTCGATGGCGAGACAGCCGAGCCCGGCTCTCGCCATGGTCCGTAACGTCCGTACGCCCACTGTGGGAAGATCGTACCGCTCGTCCTGGTCGGGGCGCATCATTTTCACCACTGTTCCTCCCCGGCAGAGGCTTCCCGCCCGAAGCAGCGTCGCATCCGTCCCTTCCATGGCCTCCACGGCGACCACCGCCCCCATGGAGGTGACCAGGGTTTGTCCGAAGGAAAGGGGAACGATTCGGGCCGCCACTTTCCTGCCGTACTCCGCATCGGCCGTCTCCCGAGAAGTGGGCGCCCGTCCCGCCACATGTCCCTCGGGAGCAAGAAGATCCCCGATGAGATGCCGATAGCTGACGACGGTGATTCTTTGTCGCTCCAGGTGAGCCACCACGGCGGCGAGAAGGGTGTGGTCATCCCTGACGGAGAGTGTTTCGAGAAGGGCTTTCGTCGCCCTGTCCATCATGGCGGATTTGTACATGACGGTCTTGGGCACGGCTCCGGCGAGCATGACCTGCTGGACGCCGCGCCGCAGCATGTCCTCCAGGACATCCGCAAGAGCGATCTTGCTGACGGGAACGATGTCGAGGGCATATTTCGACAGTGCCCCCACCTGTTCCCGCAGAGAATAGACCACCGGCGGGCATTCCGCTTCCGTAAGCCGTCGGGCGATCTCCACGGGAAGAAGCCCCTCTCCGGCAATCATGGCGACAACCTGATCCATGTCACACCTCTCCGTCATCGATTCGCCCGGGCGGCGAGCAGTCCTCCCAGAAGGAGGAAGAGTACGTTCGGAAGCCAGGCGCCAAGCGCCACGGGGAGATGCCCCGCCTGGGCGAACGCCCTGGAAAAGGACATGACCACATAAAAGGCGAAGGCCACGAGAATGCTCATTCCCACGCCGACACTCGTACCGCTTCGGTGGGAGCGCACTCCCAGAGCGGCACCGACGATGGCGAGCACGACACACGCCCAGGGAAAGGCGAGACGCATGTGGAAGGAAACCCACAAGGGACGGACGTCGCCTCCCTGAGCCGTGACGATGCGGAGCTGCTCCAGAATCTCCGTGAGTCCCATGTTGTCGGGATCCCTGCTGCTCCGTTCCATCTCCTCCGGAGAGAGCCGGAGCGGCACGGTCTGCCGCTCGAAGGTGAGAAGCAGCGCCACGGAACCGCTCGGAGCGACCTCGAAGATCCTTCCGTCCTCAAGAACCCAGATCCCATCCTGCCAAAACCCCTTTTCGGCGGAGAGAATCCGCTCAAGCCGTCCCTTGCCGAACTCCTGGACGAGAACCTGTTCCATTGTCCCGGCCCGGGGTTTCAGCTTCGTGATGTACACCACGCGCTTCAACTCCCCCTCTTCCTCCTCCCGGAGAAAGATCCGCTCCTTGATGAGCGAGGGACGCTGTTGCAACACCTCGAAGCGCATGAGATGCTCTCCCGCGAGATTGCTCAACGGAACCAGCGTCTCGTTGAAAAGCTGCGTTCCCAGCGTCACCAGAACGGCGGCGAAGGAGACCGGTCGGAGAATGCGCTGAAAGGAGACCCCCGCCGCCTTCAAGGCCACGAGTTCGCTCGATGCGGAGAGCCGCCCGAAGGTGAGCAGCGTGGCCAGGAGCGACGCAAGGGGAATGACCACCACCACCACCGAGGGAAGCCTGTACAGAAACAGCCGTACCACCACCCACAGAGAGACGCCCCGCTCGATGATGAGGTCCGCGATTTCGAAGAGAACGCCCCCGGCGACAAAGAGAACGGTAAAGATGAGGATGCCGAAAACGAAGGCGCTCTGCATCTCCGAGACGACATAACGGTCCAGAATCCTCCGTCTTCCCCAGCGCAGGATGCTCACCGCTCCTCCGTTTCCTCCGGGGTGGAACCGGCGTGGATTCCGTCCGCGGAATCCACTGCGTCCTTCTCCCTTGCATTCAGGAAAAGGACATGCTCCGCCGCCTCCCGCACCGCCCCGAATCCACCCACTGCACTCGTGACGAAACGGACGTTCCGCTTGACCTCGGGACGGGCATTCGCCACGGCGATACCCAAACCGGACCAGCGCAGGCAGGGGATGTCGTTCACATCGTCTCCGACGAACGCCACTTCTTCAGGCGCAAGCCCCAGCTCGTCCGCGATCCGGCACAGGACGGGAAGCTTTTCCAACACTCCGTTGACGCACCGCTTCACGCCGAGATCGGCGGCACGCTGGGCCGTCGCGGCGGAATGGCGACCGCTGAGAAAGGCGACCTCCACACCGGAGGTCCGAAGCCGCACGATGCCCATGCCGTCCTGAATATCGAAGCGCTTCCACTCGTTGCCGCGCCCGTCCATCCAGACCCCGCCGTCGGTAAGCGTTCCGTCCACGTCGAGGGCGAAGAGCCTAATCATCGGGATGTCTTTCTCCCGCACCGGAATGGCGCCCCGAAGAGGTCCAGGACGTGAGCCCCCGCTTGGAGGCGGCGACGAAGGCGGAAATCTCCTCAACGAAGGAATCCTCTGCGGCTTTCTCTGCCAGAAGGGCACAGGCCTTGCGGAAGGGGAGACCCGACTGATACAGCTCTTTGTACAGGGAGAGAAGATGCCCCCTCGCGGCGGCATCGAAACCGTTCCGCCGCAGCCCGACCTTGTTGAGCCCGAAAAGGCGCGCCGGACGGCCGTCGGCCATGGTGAAGGGAGGAACGTCCTTGACGATCTTGGACAGACCGCCGATCATGCAGAACCGCCCGATGTGGACGAACTGGTGCACTCCCGCCATGCCGCCGAGCACGGCACGATCTCCCACGGTGACATATCCCGCAAGCCCTACCTTGTTCGCGAGCACCACGTCGTTTCCGACCCGGGCGTTGTGCCCTACGTGGGATCCTTCCATGAGGTAGGCCCGGTCTCCAACGATGGTGCTGTTTCCCTCTCCCGTGGCGCGATGTACCGTCACGTTCTCGCGGAACACCACACCGGACCCGATGCGGACCCAGGTCTCTTCACCCTTGAAACCGAAATCCTGAGGCTCGCCTCCGAGCGTCACATGCTCCTCCAGGCGACACCCTTCGCCTATTTCAACAAAGTCCCGAATCCGGACAAAAGCGTTCAGAACCGTTCCCGCACCGATGCGGACCTTACCGTCCACAATACAGTAGGGACCCACAGACACGTTCTCCCCGAGTTCGGCTTCTGTCGATACGATCGCCGTCGGGTGCACGGAGACACTCATTCTTCATCCTGTCCCTTCTGCTGGAGACTTCTGGAAAGCACGAACCCCAACACGGCCTCGGCCACGGGAGCACCGTCCACTCTTGCAACGGTGGAAACCTTGCCGAGCCGCCCTCTCACCTTGACGACCTTCGCCTCGGTGATCAACTGATCCCCGGGACGAACGGGTCTGCGGAATTTGGCCTCGTCAACGCTGGTGAGATAGGCCACGAGATCATCCCCTCCGGGAAGGTTCTTCACGAGCATGGAGGCGACCTGTCCCATGGCTTCCAGCAAAAGAACCCCCGGCACGACGGGCTCGCCGGGAAAATGTCCCTGAAAAAACAGCTCGTTCATGGTGAAATTCTTCAGTCCGACGACATGGTTTTCGTCGCATTCCAAAATACGGTCCACCAACAGGAAAGGATAGCGATGGGGAAGACGTTGCATGATCTCTCCGATATCCACGACCTTCGACCTCCCGACAACACGAGACTGGATTTCTTCACGCTCCCAATATCACGAACGGAGCGAACCCTCCGTTTTCTTTATCCCCTGAAGTGAGCCGTTGCGGCCAAACGGCGCAGACGGCGTACGAATTCGAGATGCAGGGCGTGCCCCGCCCGAAGAGCCACGACATGCGCATGGAGAGGCATTCCAAGCAAAAGGAGGTCCCCCAGAAGATCGACGACCTTGTGGCGCACGTATTCGTCGGGAAAACGCAACCCCTCGGGGTTAAGCAGGCCATCGTCCCCTACCACCACCGTGTTCTCCAGAGAGCCTCCTTTGGCGAGTCCCCGGGAACGCAGTCCCTCCACCTCCGACAGGAGCGCGAAGGTTCTCGCCCCGGCCACTTCCGAGAGAAAGGCTTCAGCGTCGCCGAGCGCGAAGGAAAAGATACTGGTTCCCACGAGAGGATGAGCATAGTCGAGCACATAGGTGACCCGCGCCGTTTCCGCGGGAGATGCGGTGATGAGGCGATCCCCTTTCGATCCCGTCACGACGATGGGTGCGAAAGGACGTAAACAGCCTCTTTCCGGGCTGCGGGAATCCGCCGGGGACATTTCCTGAGCTTCGTAAAGCATCTCTGCAAAAGGAAGGGCGCTCCCGTCGAGAACGGGAATTTCGCCTCCCTCCACGTCCATGTCGATATCCCCGATGCCGAGACCGGCCACCGCCGCAAAAAGATGTTCCACCGTGAGCACCTGGAAGGGTGGATCACCCGGAAAGAAAACGCGGCTTCCCCGACCGTCGCCGTTGGGAATTCCCTGTTCCAGCGCAAAAAAACGCCCTCCGGAACCGATTCGAATGCCCTTGCCTCCGTTCGGCGCAACCCGAACACGGACGGACTCTCCGGAATGGAGCCCCGTTCCGGAAAATTCCACGGCATGACGCAGGGATCCTCCGAAACTCACGGGACATCGCCCTCGGACTTTTCCATGTTTCCCGAATCCGGGGCCGAGGCCCCGGTCCCATCTTCCCGGACGGACAGGGCCTGTACCCGTTCCGACGTGGCTTTGACTTCCTTCTCCAGGGCACGGAGGCGTTCCATCAGTTCAGGAAGATGTCCTCGAACACTTTGGATGCGCAGCTCCTTTTTGTGATCCCGGGCGGGAAACCCCGAGACAAGCGCTCCTGCGGCGACATCCTTCGTCGCACCTGCATTGGCCGCAAGAACGGCCTTCTCCCCCACCCGAACGTGTTCCGCAACACCGCTTCGAGCGGCCAGAATCGCACCGTCGCCCAGCACCGCGCTTCCGGCGATCCCCGTAAAGGCCACCAGAATGCAGTTTTTCCCCACCAGGGCGTTATGTCCCACGTGGACGTGATCGTCCATTTTGGTTCCAGACCCGACGACGGTGTTTCCAAGAGTGCCCCGATCCACGGTGGAACAGGCCCCTATTTCCACATCGTCGCCGATCTCCACGGAGCCCACCTGAGGGATTTTGAGCTGCTCCCCCCACTCGTCCTGGATAAAACCGAAACCGTCCGCGCCCAGAACGACTCCGGAATGAAACCTGCAGTTCTTTCCAACTCGAACTCCGCCACAGATCGAAACAAGAGGGGCGACTCGCGTTCCGTCGCCGATCACCGCGTTCTCTCCCACGTAATCCTGCGCCTCGAGCACGACATGTTCCCCGATACGTGCACCGGACGCCACCACGCAACAGGGACCGACGAAAGCCGTGGAAGCAACGCTTGCCGCAGCGTGCACCACGGCTGTGGGATGTACTCCGGGCAAGCGATGTAGAGCCGGAAAGAAACAGGGGACAAGGGCGATCATGGCCCGGCGGGGATCCTTCACCTCGATACCGTTCCGTGTCGCGCCTGAAGAGGAAAGCCACCCCTTGGGAACGAGAACGGGCACGTCTTCGGGGAGTCCTTCGAGAAACTCCCGACGCCACACCACGGCCAAGTGCTCCTCCCGAGGCTCCCGGGGAGTGCAGAGCCCCCGAACGGACGACATTCCGTCTCCCCAAAGGACGCCATCGACCCGTCCCGCCAATTCCGCAAGCGTGTACACGGCGCACCGCACCGGAGGACTACAGGTTTCCCACTGCACGAAGACTCACCTCGTCTTTGTCGCGTTCGTCGTAATGAACTTCGAGGGAGAGGTGCTCCGTGAGCCGCCATCCCACTCCACCGTTGTTGCCGTAGTCTTCGCTCCACCGCCACCACAGGTAGGGACGTCCCGGCTTCGCTCCGTCAATCCAGAGCCGCCACCACAACGTTTCTCCCGGATACGCCACTTCCGCGCCGAGCCAGGCCTCACCCCAGGGCGACCAGCGGACCCCCCAACGACTTTCCACCGCGAAATCGTTCAATGCGGCGATCCACTCTCCATACAGCTCGACTTCCCAGCCGGACCAGGGCTGCGCCTTTCTTCCGAGATGGAGGCCGATCTCGCCGTAACGATCGTCGGTCCCCGCATACGCCGCCACCCAGGCGGCAATGGCGTATTTCCCACTCTCCACACGAACATCGAGAGGGGCAAGCGTTTCGGGAACAAAGGCCACATCCACCCTGGCTCGAGCGTTCCGAACGGTATTCCTCTCGGCGAGAACCTCTCCCGCCCATCTCTCGACATCGTTGCGATGGCGCTCCACCCACGGCACGGGCAATCCAGCGAGAGAGGAAAGATCCATCAGAAGCTTCTCGTGAAGATCCTTCCGCAACATGAGCGGCAACGTTGCCGAACGGAGCCGCGGAACGAGCGCGAGCACCAACGGAGGACGCGGAACGAGCTGTATCTGAAGCTGCGCCCCGCGTTCCCGCAAACGGACCAAAGGGATGGCATCCCAGCCCGGCAATGCCTCCCGGGCAAGATCCCGGACGAATTCCCGAAAAGCCTCGTCCCCCCAGGAAAGCGCTTCGAGGGGAACACCCTCCAATGCACCTGCAACAGCGGGAACGAGAGCCGCCGTGTCCTCCGCAAGCCATTCCGCGGGCGGTGAAGGAAGGTTTCCGTAGGCGAGTGCCACACTCCATTCGAAAGGCGACTCCGTCGCTGCCTGGAGCACGATGCGCGCGTCGTTTCCGTGCACGCGGGCATTCCGGACGGCATATCCCTGAAAGAGGCGGGACGCGACGAGGGAAAGGACTCTTTCCTTTTCCGCTGCCTCCACCGGGCGAGGGGCAACTTCGTCCCACACCACCGTGAGACTCCGGAGAGCCACCCGTTCGAGCCACTCCGGAAGCCCCTCCACGGCCACACCGCAAAAGGCGGGCCCCGTGAACACCACGAGCAGCAGAAGGGCTGCGAGCCCAGATGCAGCCGCAGCCCTTCTGCTTTTTGCGGCGGAGAAAGCGTTCCCTCTCACCACGGAACGGCGCCGTCCTTCTTCGGCGACGTCATTCCGCAGCGACCTAGAACAGCTCTCCGAATCCGAAATGCGTTCGCGTCTCATCCGCTCCCTCGGCAATGTCGAGGCGAATGTTTCCCAGAGGCGTCCGAACGCGCACGCCCACACCCCAGGCATCCTGGAGATCGGAGAAACTGAAGCTCTTGTCGTCTTTCCAGGCGTTCCCCGTGTCGTAGAAAACCGCCAGGGAAAAGGCCTTTTCCATGGGAATCCGCAGCTCCAGGTTCGCCAGGAACATCTCAGAGCCCTCGAATTCGTCGTCCTTGAAGCCTCGGAGCGTGTTGGATCCACCGAGGAAATACTGTTCCGCCCAGGGGATTTCTCCGGAGGAAAATCCCGCCCGGACCCGGGCGGCGAAGATCACCGGGTTGTCCTCCGTAATGGCGCCGAACGTGTCGATGTATTTTTCGAAGCCTCTCACGGGCGTGTAGTACTTTCCCTCGATCCAGTACTTGGTGTAGCTGAATTCGCCACCGAGCGCCTCCATGGCATGCTCCACGTTGAGGGACTCGATGTCCCCCTTGGGATAGGACAGGTAGGGATCGACGTTGTTCCGCTGGAGCGTTCCCGTGAGGGAGAAGTTCTTTCCCGCGAGGAGATGCCCCCGGATGTAGTCCGTGTCGTCGAAATCGCCGGAGATGACGCGGATCTCGTTCTCGTGCCAGTCCGCCGTGAGATACCAGCTCAGCTTGGAATCATGGGAGAACTTCTTGCCCGCTCCGAAGTAGATCCCCTGCTTCTCCTGGTCGTAACGCACCTTGAAGGAGCCGTCATCGTTGTACCGATCCTGATCGATCCATTTGCGCTTGTAGACGCCAGCACGCCAGGCGTAGTGGGACTCGTCCATATAGGGCTCCTCGTAACTGAGCCAGTACTGCTCCCGATCGCCCGTCTCGAAGCCCACCGAGGCACGGTGGCCCAATCCCTGCCAGTTGTTGTCCTCGTAGCCGAGCCCCCCGCTCCATCCGCTCTGGGATCCATGGCCGATGGAGAAAGTGACCCGTCCGGTCTTCTGCTCTTCCACGGTGAGAACGAGCGTCACCTCATCGGGCGTCTCCGAGGGCTCGAAGCCGACGTTCACATCCTCGAAGTAGCCCATTCCCTGAAGCTTGTTGAGGGAATGCCGAAGTATCGTGGAGTTGAAGAGATCACCCTTTTTCAACTTGATCTCCCGCTCGATGACGTAGGTCTTGGTCCTCTTGTTGCCCTGGATGATGATGTCCCCCACACGCGGTTCGAGGATGCGGACCTTGATGATTCCATCCTCGATCTGGACGTCCTCCACCCGCACGAGGACATAACCGTCCTTCTGGTATTTCTCCCGGATGCGCTGCAGGTCGTTCTGGAAGAAGACCCGGTTGAAGATGGTCCCCGGAGCGGTGAAGACGACGCGCAGGAGTTGCTCCGACGAATAGATCGTGTTCCCCGAGAAGCGAATGTCCTTCACCATGGGGTTTTCCCTGACCACATAGACGACCTGAACACCATCCGCCTGTGGAACGAGCTGGACATCCACCACGGCAAAGAATCCCAAGCCGTAGATGGCCTCCACGTCCTTCCGGAGCTGCTCCCGATCCAGTGGTTCACCGATCCTGGTACTCACCGTGGCAAGGATATGCTGAGAAACCACCTGCTGGTTTCCCTCGACGGAAAGCCCCGTGACGACAGGCTCTGCTGCCCACCCCACGCAAACCTCCAAGAGCAGCAGCATTGTCATGAGAAAGACGTATGGCGTTTTTCGCCGCACCCGAAACCCACTCCCCCCAGAAAAATTCCCTTATCCCGAACGACGGGGCACACCTCCGGAGAAATCCCTACGGATCCGCACTCAAGGGGCCGAGGTCTCTCCGCTCTCCTCCACCACAGGGACCGCCGTTTCCCGCAGGGCACGTTCCCCTTTCTGCACCAGGGCCAGAACATCCTCCAGAGGAACAGTCCCTCTTTTTTCCTTCTCCTCTGCGCGCTCCCGCACGACAAGAAGCGTGGATGGCGTCGTCTCCCGGGCTGGAACAGCTCGTTCCACCTCTCGGGGAACGGCGGCAACCGTGCTTTCCGCCCGAAGAGGCACATCGGTCCCGCTTGAACTTCCGCTCCGCTCCGCCCACTCGCTCAGGGAAGAACGCATCGCCCGAAGAAGATCTCTTTCGTCGGGTGTTACGAATTCGAGCACCGTCACGGAATTCCTCGCCACGGAATACGCGGAAAATCCCGGATCTTCCGTGGAAAGGGGAAGAGCCGCGCACAAAAGCAGCAGACCTCCCACCAGAGCGACCCGAAAGGGGAACACCCATTCCCGCGAAGAAACACGCACTCTCCCGAGAGATTCTTCCTCGGCGCGTTCCCACAGACCACTTCTGACCGTCTCAAGTTCCGCCCTGGCACATTCGATCTCCAGCAGCGCTTCGGGCCATTTCTTGAGCCTGCACGCGAGAGCACACCGCTCAATCCATTTGGAAATCCGACGTACGTTCTGTTCCATGACTACCACTCTCTCGTCCGTCCAGGGGAGTCAGGAAGTATATCCTGCTCTGAGTTTATCCCCTTCGAGAGTCCGTTTGTGGTTCGTCTATGCCGAGAAGGACACGCAATTTCGCCATCGCTTTTCGTTGGATTTTGTAAATGTGGCTCACGTCCACTCCCTGATCCTTGGCATAGACCCGTGCCTTTTCACCCTCCACAAGAAGCGCCTGCACCACCTCGGCTTCGCGTCCCCGAAGTCGCGCCAGCCCCTCCTCAAGGGAAATCGCCCAATCCAGCCGATCCTGATCCGTTTCCTCGACCTGGACATGTTCGTCCTCATCCACCGGAATAGGTGCTCTGGCCTCCACCCGCTGCAGAAAGTTCACCATTTTTCCCCGAATGCGGTAGTACGCGAAGGTGGCGAAACGAAAGCCTCTTTCAGGTTCGAAACGGTCCACCGCATCAATAAGCGCCAGCATACCCTCCTGAATCATATCCGGAAAAGAGGCTCTGGACACGTGAAATTTCTTCGCCAACCAGAATACCAACGAGCGATAGGTGAGAATCAAGCGTTCCCGGGCTTCGTCATTACCGGACTTCGCAAGAACCCACAATCGAGATTCCTCTTCCCTGGAGAGGCGGAGAGGCGCTCCCTCGGTACCTGCGTCATCTCTCCGATGCGCTTCATCGTTCATACTGCCACTTCCTTCTCGGGGCGCCGGAAAACAGCGTCGTCGTCTCCCGGAGATTGTAGCAGGAGAACGCGCGAAGCGCCATCAGTCATTCCGGAATGGGGAGGAGGATCTCGTCCCCGGTCCGCACATGTAGCGCATCGTTCAGGAAGCCGAGCATCACGTGATCTCCCCACACATCGATGCCGACCAGACCGCAGTTGTCGAGACGCATACGCCAGGCAAAAGACGAGGGGAGTTTGAGGAGAGCGGTGACGGCAGCCCTGATGGTTCCTCCGTGACAGACAAAACAGATGCGGGAAAAAGTGCTCTCCAAAAGCTCCTGCATCACGTCTCCGACTCGCCGCAAAACATCCTCGAAGGATTCTCCACCGGGAGGAACCACTCCGACGGGATCGTCCCTCCATCGACGATAGAGCGAACCGTAGAGATCCCGCACCTCAAGAACGGACAGCCCCTCCCACTCGCCGAAATGAATTTCCGCAAGCCCATCGCGAACCAGAAGCGTCGTATCGCTCCCGCACGCTTCCTGGAGAAGACGCGCCGTGGTCAGCGCTCTGTCGAGAGGACTCGCGACGATCACTTCCGGCTTCCAGGCGGCAACCCGACGCGCCAGGCGACGTGCCTGCTCCCTCCCTGCCTCGTTGAGCGGAATGTCGCTTCTCCCCTGATAACGAAACGAATTGTTCCATTCCGTCTCCCCGTGGCGGGCGAAAAGGAGTCGTTTCTGGTGCGATTCGGTCATGACGTCAAATCCTTTCTCTCACGTCGTGTTGCATTCCCCAGGCCGGGAATGCATCGGCGAAACATTGCCGCGAGCGAGCACACTCCATTGCGGAAACACGTCCCTTACCCCAAATCCGACCGCAGGCAGAACGGCTTCGAAAAGGGCTTTTCGCGCAAGAACGGATTCGGCAACGGAGCCGACTCCGTAAACACGAAAACCCCTCCGCAAAGGAGGGGTTTCTTCATGTGCTCACGATACACCGCTACACATCCGCCAGGATCTTCCGCCGTGATCAACGGCTTGAAATGGAGCCGGCGGGCGGACTCGAACCGCCGACCTGCGCATTACGAGTGCGCTGCTCTACCTGCTGAGCTACACCGGCAAATGGCGGTCCCAACGGGATTCGAACCCGTGTCGCAGCCTTGAAAGGGCTGTGTCCTAGGCCACTAGACGATGGGACCTCTCCTGGTGAGTCGTGTGGGAGTCGAACCCACGACACCCGGATTAAAAGTCCGGTGCTCTACCTGCTGAGCTAACGACTCGCGATACACGGCGGGGAGCATCATACACGGGATTCGGAAAAGTGTCAAGAGATCAGGTATTGCAAGCGTCTTCTGCGATGGAATACGCCACTCCACCGAGAGAAAGCAGGAAAACCCCTCCTCTCTCGCAAGGATGGAGTCCGGTGATGCTACCGAAAATCGGCATTTTCTCCCACTCATCCAAATGTCAAGGGGGGGATAGAACAATGTCTATCGTTCGCCTCAAAAAGCAGGAATTTTCCGTACCAGAGCTTTTGGAG
>Ga0067045_1003195_pt1 | contig 27230 bp, 23 predicted proteins | sample TerdegcTABiofilm_FD_59184 | JGI IMG/M metagenome (GOLD analysis project Ga0067045, IMG submission 59184) | Combined Assembly of (Gp0054472, Gp0054536) Wastewater bioreactor microbial communities from Singapore -Terephthalate degrading... | reverse complement strand
CGATATTATAGTGGGATTTAATATTTTAAAAGGCGGTCTTATCTCTTCCGGCTGTTTTGTCAGTTTGCCTTCTATTATTTTTACCATCTTTGTCGCTATTGGGTGGTCAGGGACGTAATCCAAAACTCTATAATACTGATTCCATGCCTGATTATAATCCCCTTCTTTTAAATAAATCTGAGCCAGAGGAAGCCGAGCCTCGATAAAGGACGGGTCTTTTCTTAAAACGTTTATAAGATACTCTTTGGCCTTATCGTACATTTGAAAGTTAACATAATTCCACGCAAAAAGGTAATCCACTCCGGCATAATCTCCCCTTATGTTTTTATAAATGTTAAGATAATCTATCGTTTTTATTATGTCTTTCGATTGGGAATAAACCATGGCCATTCCCATAACGGCGGAATAATTTTTATTTTCGAGATTAAAAGCTTTTTCGAAATAAAACTTCGATTTTTCGTTATCACCTATATGGAAATAAAGCCAGCCTAATTCCGCAAGAACTTCGCTATCTTCTTTTATCGAAACGGATTTTTCAAGACACTCCACAGCTTTCTTATAATTATCCGAATTTTTATAAATCATCGCCATATCCAAAAGAACTCTATAATCTTTATTATTTTCATAAAAAGCTTTGTAATATTCCAAAGACCTTTCGAAATCGCCGTTTAGATAGCTTTGATAAGCCATTTCCCTCAGGTCGGCGGGAAAAAGATAATTATTTAAAATACCGAAAAAACAAATAAAAAATAAAACCATAAATTTATTATATGAATTATAAATTGCAAATAAAATAAAAAAGCGCCCGGTTTAATTATAAAACCAAGCGCTTTTTTAGGTGATGTTTTACCAATTAAGGTATTTTCGGCCTATTATTTGATTAAGCCTTTGTTCGACTATCTGAGATTTATTCGCTTTTCTTTTTTCCACCGTAGATTTTAATTCTTTGACCTCGTTTTCAAGTCTTTTAACTCTAAGTTCCTGTACCTTGGTTCTTATGTCGAAAAGCGCGTTAAGTTTCGATTTTATCTCTTCTTTTATTTTGGGCTTATCGGCTTCCGCAGCTTTTTCGTATTTTAATCCCAATTCCCTCACGTCGTACTCTAAAGATATTCCCCTTACTATGTCTTTTTCTATTGTTTTATCTTCTAAGTTTCTGGCAAAACTCAAAAAATTAAAAGACATCTTTATTATCTGCCTGTATTTTACGGTATCCGTACCTTTGAGAGCGATTATTTTTTTGTGGAACTCCGGGTCGTTCGTTTTTATTATTTCAAGGACTTTAGACTCCATCCCGTCGTCAAAAAATTCTCTCTGTCCTTGCCCCATACGCTGCATCCCTATGCCCGGTTTTTTTATGTTTCTTTTCATTCCCATTCCGGGCCCGCCCATAGCGTTTCCGGGTCCCATACCCATTCCGTACGGACCGATATCCGGAATCTCATCTCCCTCCTCCGGTTGGGTTATTTCTTCGGGAGACTGCGCCGAAAGGTTATTTACAAAACCGACCGACGCGAAAGATAGCGTTACAAGAAGCGCAAGTATTATTTTTTTCATAACTCCTCCTTTTTAATAATTAAAATCCGCATCCGTAAATTTAATGTCGTAGTAAAGTTCGGACAAAGAATATTCCGCTTTTGAAATCGAGAATTCAATGTCTCTCTGGACTATCGAATTTTTCCCGGGGATAACAAACAATGCCAAAACCGCCACCGAAAGAGAAAAAGCGTAAAATATTTTAGACAAATAATTATTAGCCGAGTTTATTTTATTTTTAGCATATATAAGTATATTGTTTCTAACTTTCATTTTTATATAATCGACCGTTTTCATATTTTTACCGATAAAATTCAAAGTATCGTAAAATTTGCAACATTCCTCGCAGTCCTTTATATGATTTAAAGTTTCTTCTTTTTCTTTTAAAGATAACTCTCCGTAGTAAGCCGCCGCTATCTTTTGCTTATCGCAGTTCATATAACCTCCTCGATATTAATAACGAGATTTATTTAAATTTATTGCATTAAGATTGTTTCTTTATTCTTTTAAAATTTCGGCGAGTTTTTCTACGGCTCTTTTGAATCTGCTCAATAAAGTTCCTATGGGAACTTTAATCGCATCGGATATTTCCTGGAAGGTAAGACCGGAAAAATGCTTTAAAAATATTATTTCTCTGTAATCGTCGGATAATTTATCCAAAGCTTCGTATAGCCTTTTGCTTTCATATTCGGAAATGAATTTTTTTTCGGGAGTTTCATCCGAAGGCAAGATATCCTTTAAAGAAAACCCGTCTATCTCTTCGTCTAAGGGAATATTTAAAGCGTAATTTTTATTCTTTGCGCTTTTCAAATAATCCATAACCGCGTTTCTCGATATCTGAAAAATCCAGGCTTTAAAATTCCCGTCTTTATAATCGGAAAGCCCATTTATGACTTTTATAAAAACATCCTGAAATATATCGTTGGCTATCTCCTCGTTTCTTACCATGGAATATATGAAATTAAAAACCGCCATCCTGTATTTTTCATATAATTTTTCAAAAGCTTTCTCGTCCCCCTCGAGATACGACTCTATTAGCTCTCTATCTTCCATAAAAATATGATACAAATAAATAAGGGCGGATAAAAATCCGCCCTTATTAACTTTAAACTTTCAACTTGCAACTTTAAACTATCTGGAGTTTAATATCTGATAAAACTTCGAAGCGTCTATGACTCCGTTTCCCTGCTCGGTATCTTTTAATCCGGTTATTTTAACCGCAGATTTTATTAAAACATTTTTAACATCGTCCGGATTTTTAACTCCAAGCCCTACAACCAGAGCCGCAAGTCCGGCGACATGAGGGCTTGCCATGGATGTTCCGCTTAATGTTTTATAAACTCCGCCTTTATAAGTAGAGTATACGCTAACGCCCGGAGCTATAAAAGCGATTTCAGGGCCCCTTGAAGAAAAAGAGGCTATTTTATCGGAAGAGTCCAAAGCGGATACCGCTATGGCTCCCGGATATTTTGCGGGATAGTTCACGGCCCCCCCGTCGTTACCCGCGGCGCAAACCACCACGACTCCCGCTTTATAAGCCGCGTCTATGGCTGCTTTTAAAGCGTCACTTCCGCTTGGTCCACCTAAGCTCATATTTACTACATTCATTTTATTATTAACCGCCCATTGTATACCGTCTATAATCCAGGAGTATTGCCCGGAGCCGTTGGAATCCAGAACTTTAACCGCATATAATTTTACGTTGGGGGCGACACCGACGACTCCTTTTAAGTCTTTAACCGCCGCAATGGTTCCGGCGACATGAGTCCCATGCCCCTGATCGTCAAGAGGGGGCTTGGACGAGTTTACGGCATTATATCCGCCCGCATAATTGGAAGCCAGATCGGTATGATTATAGTCTATCCCGGTATCTATGACCGCGACTTTGACGTTTTTACCCGTGGTATAATCCCATGCGCCATAAGCGTTTACTCTCTTTATACCCCAGGGCATTTCTTTAAGTTCTTCTTCGCTTGCTTTGGGAGTGGAAAAGGAAGGAGAAACTATTGAGTAATCGTAATTATTTTCTTTAATGTTTTTCAAAACGCCTTCAACCGAAGGTATTTCCGGCAAAGTAGTTTCTTCTATCCATTTAATATAAAGATCGTTCTCCACTTTCTTTACATAGCCCAAAGTATAAACGTCGTTATCCTTTACATAATCGGGGAAATCGGCAACAACCGAATTTATAAGCGGAAGTTCTTTTATTATCTTACCGCCCAATCTTTCTATGTCGGACTGACTCATTTTTATATCTTTATTATCGTTTAGCATGACTATCTTTTGCACCGCGCTTAAATTAAACGCAAAAGATAGCGCCATAATCAATAATCCTATTTTTTTCATTAACTCCTCCTTAATTGACATAACTCAATATATTTATTTTAGGCATTAAAGGATATCCGTTCAAGTTTATTCGACCTATTGACAAAGAGTATTTGGACACTTGTCCAGTCAATGGCTACCAGGTATATGTGGAGGGTTTTATTTCTTCCCAGGAACTTTTAATAAGTACAACGTTAAGAGTTGGAAGTTCAAGGTTTTCATTAAAAAATATAGAAGCATTGTTACCAGATCCTGTGTTTATATCCCCCACAACCCATGCAGCCCCATACATATCAAAAGCCCCGTAAATTTTAAGAGTTCCACCTACATACAAAAAGCCATAAAGTCCCAAGTCATCTCCTGTTGCCCCTCTTTCACATCCTTGCTCGCAAGAAGAATTACATTGATAATAATAAGTTCTATCGCACGCTCCAACTTGATATACGAGAGAAGAAGAAGAAATTCCTAAATCTCCGGGATATTGATTTGTAGCCGTAGTATCTATTTTAGCATAATCCGTATAAGCACTTTTAGGAACATTTAAAAAAAGAGCTCCTGGACCGCTTTCAGATGAGAGCGCTTGGCCACAGGTATGATATCCTCCATAAGCATCATAACCATTTACCTTATACCACGGGCCATAACAATCATCTCCATCTATTCTTAAATCTCCTCTTACAAAAAATGAACCTTTAACTCCAGTATTTTTTATATTAACGCTTTTTCCCTCGTCCCAGTACCATAAAAGGTTTTGATTATATCTGACATCGGCATAAATATTTTTTATATAACAGGTATTTTTATCGGCACAGCACTTATTCTGGTCCCCCGAACAATTGCAAACCATTCTATATGTGGTAGCTGAGGGGGTAAGAGGAGAAGAAGATCTTGCACTTCCACAGTTTAATGTACCATTTGCAGCGGCAGAGCTTCTTATTTCGGCAAAATCAAACTTTGGTAACTCCGGAACTTCGTATGCGGACCACCATTCCAGATTGTCAGTATTAGGGGGATTCAAACTGTTATCTCTTGGTTTAACAAGTTGTTTTGAAAATTTTCTTGGAAAATAAACATTATCCGCCCCGTTTGAAAGATTTATCTCACCCCAGGAAAGTATAGGCCCCCAGTGAATCGTAGTGCTACCGCTCGGGTTAATTTTAGAACCGCTAAGCATTGCGCCGGCTATAGTTTGATTTCTATAGACCGCTTTTACGGCCCTTACCTCTTTTGAAGAAGAGTCCCTTCCTTCTCCTATTATAATAACTTCTCTGGGTTGAGTACCGCTCGATATTCTTATTCTATAACTTCCGCCGGGCATATCGTTATAAACCGTATCGAAATTATAACCAGAAATAACGCCTCCCAACATAACGCTATTGAAAGTTGTGGTTGAACTTTTTACCTTCCAATAACCTCTCTCAACTCCGGCCTGAGCTAGGTTAAAAGCTATCGATTTTTTCTGCTCTCTAACCGTTTGCTTTGTATCGTCGGTTATCCAGTTCATAATAACAGGAACTATTATAAAAAAAATCACTATAACCGCGGTTAACATAGGCAGTATAAAACCTTTTTTAACCATAAAACCTCTCTAATCGTTCATCAACATAACCTTTTCGCTCGCCATATGCAAAGCTTTTCTTCTTCCGCTAAAAAGCTCCTTTTCAAGAGTCAAAGACAATGAAACTATGCTCATATCGCTGGACTCCGGGAAAGCGAAAGCTAAATATCTCAAATCCGAAGTCAGTATTTTGACGTTTGTACCGTCTGCCATATAAAGATTTTTTCCGCTTTGATAAAACTGATAGTTTTTATTGTCTATTGTGGAAAAAGTTATTTTGGAATAAAAAGGCTGAGAAGAATTGTGCCTTGATATGGAAACCGTGGAGGTTTTGGCTTCTCTCAATACTCTGGTAATTAAAGACATAATGTTTCTTGCGTCCTGCTGTAAAGACAATCTTGTTTTAGACATCATTATATTCTGATTTGCGTTATTTAATAAAGGAACCGCGGCGACCACGAGTATTCCTACTATGGCGACCACCGCCATAAGCTCGGTCATAGTAAAACCGGATCTTTTATTAACATTTATCATAATCTTACCACGAAAAATTAATATTATTAACCTCCTGACCGGCCAACACGCTTATATTAGTTCTCGAGCTCCAATTTATAGTAAAAGACGAAATGTTTAAATGCGGGTAAAAAGAATAAATATTATAAGTCGGGTTAGTTGACTGCCTTACCTCCAAAAGATAATTTCCCTCCTCGTCCGTGGATGTAATATAATAAGGAGCTCCGGAAAGAGTTTGAGAACTTAAAACCGGCAGAGAAGGAGGAGAGCCGGAAAGAGAAACGGTAGTAACCACTACCAAAACACCGGTTTTTATCGGCTGATTTTGATATTTTACATTTCCTTTTACATATCCGACCGCGTTTGAAACCGAAAAAGTAGAAGAAAAAACAAGACTTCCGGCGGATGTTATATTAACCGAAGCGGTGGAAGGATTTACGCTTTCTTTAGAATCAACCATCGGTTGAATTATGTATGTTCCGGTGCTTAAAACATTTGTCGTAAATCTTCCGGTATTATCGGTTATCTGCTGGTCCCTCGGAGCGTCATACTGATCGTATATTCCTACGGCTATTCCCGGTATGGGAACGGTGCTTCCGGCTATTAAAACTTTGCCGGTTATTCTTCCTCCCTGGTATAAAACGAAATCCACGCTACTTTTTATTTCTCCGGCGTTTAAACTTATCCCCTGAGAAGATACCGAAACATAACTTGAGTTCAAATTACCCGGGTTTGCGGTCACATCTATGGTACCGGCCGAGGCCTGAAGAAGATATCTTTTATTCGATCCCACATAGGTATAAGAACCGTCCGAACCCGATATCTTTATAGCCGGCGATATGTTATTCCCAAAAGCGTCGGTCACCATACCCGATATATAACCCCACCCAACCTGAGTCGTAAGATATACTGAGTTCAAGGTAATAGTCGAGCCGTTTGTTATCGTAATCGAATCTATAATCAAAGAGTAATTACCGCTTGAAATCGTACAACTCCAGGTGCCGGTAGATATCTCATTTAATTCGAAATAAGCGTATTGCCTAATAGCTCCGGCCAAATAAGAAACGGTAGATATGGAAAGTCCGTCGGAACAACCGACTATGGAGCCGTTTGCGGGAGTGGCGGAAATTACGTTAACAATCGATGTTGAGTTTCTGGGAGTTATTGAAATTCCAGAAGAATAATCGTAAAAGTCTACGCTATTGTTATTTGAGTCATATGCCGGGCCATAAGATGTGGAAACAGAATAAGTCGAAGAATATCTCACATACTGTTCTCCCTGTTGTAATCCTATATTTTGAGGTATCGGAGATGTTTCATAAAAAGGAGCGTTTTTTTTACCGCTTGCTCCGTCGTTTCTGTTCCACCCTACCTGATCTAAAATTTTGTCGTCTGGTATAACATAAAGCTCTATTGCTCCTCCCCCCTCGTCCGGACCCTCGCCGAATATCGGTATTATGCTATATTTTGAAAGCGATGGATTAAAATATGGAAAGTCGGTTGATGAGTTTCCATTCGACCATACCGCGTCGGCGTTTATGTTCGTACCGTTTATTGTAATCGTATTTGTATTTGCAAAAAGATAAAAACCACCTGGTTGTATATAATCTGTAAAGTAATTTATTTGTATATATTTTTTATTCGTATCGTATATTCTTTGAAATCTAAGCCCTATATTCCCATTAACAAGCCATGAGTATGTGGTGGGATTGTAAATCTCTATATACTCCTGTTCAAAACCCGAAGGGCTTACCGTAGAACCGACAACCTGACTTATTACCAAATGATCCCTTAACCAAGGCACACCAGTCATCTTACCATAACCCATTTTATTAAGTTCTATTACTCTATTAAGAGTCTGTTCGGGAGATATAGAAAAAGTTCCTAAATAAGGAAAATAACCTCTCGCCTCGACGTATATCGTATAATTACCAGGAACTATGTTTATTCTATAATTACCCCCGTTATCGCTTACGTCCCTCAGTCCCATATACTCAACTATATTTATAAGAGCGTTGGGGATAGGGTTATAATTAGACTTATCTCTAACAATACCAGTTATTACCGCATTGGACATAACCGTATCTCTGTTGGTGTATATGGTTGAAATCTGAACCTTCTTTTTTTCTCCTTTTCTTTCCCAGACCACCGTAATGGTAATATTCTTCATTCCGGTATCAGGAGTTTGAGGCGGGAGTTCGGTAATGACTCCTCCGCTTTCAATTACGGGAAGTATATAAGTATATCTTTTATAATAAACTCCGGCCTCAAGAATAGTTTCCGGCGGGAAAAAAAGCGTATCGTATGGAACCGGAGGATTAAAGTCGTTTATATAAGCGATAGAGGTTGAAGGAATCACTTTATAGTAAAGTTTTTCTCTTATAATTTGTATCTTTTCCTGAGCCAGATTGGTGGCTATCGCCCTATCCTTTGAAAATTGTATGGCTTTTTGCATAGAACCAAAGGTTTCTACTATTACGAACATAACGATAGAAACAATTACCACGCTTACCATCAGTTCGGTTATAGTAAAACCTTTTTTATTCATAAAAATACCGTTTATTATAGTTTATACTCAATGAAATATTAAGTCAAGAGGAAAAGATTTTGAATAAATGAAAAAATTAAATCTTCAAATAAACCTTCAGATTATTGCTCAACTCTCGTTCTTGTTACAAGAATGTAATTGACCAGTTTATTTGTGGAATCCAGCATTTTTTTCCAGTTATCAGTTTTCTTATCATAAACGATAAATTTTTTTTCGTTTATTCTTTTTTTAATTAACTCTTTATACACCATACTTCCCCCTCTAAACCTTACTTATATTATAACATAACTTTTAATTTTGTAAACCGACAAAGGTTTGTTTATTATATAGGAAAAAAGTCCCAACAGAATCGAACCCGTTTCTCGCCGAATACGAAAATAATAACAAATAAAATATATTTATTTTTCTCTTGCCTTTTCTATAAGCTCTTTCGGATATCCTATGTCTAAAACCTTTAAGATACCTATGTTTTTTTGAGCGTGATTCGCCATAAGTCCTGATTTGGGAAGGCCCAAAGTCAATGTCATTTTGGCCTTTATAAAAACCCCCGTGTGATGGCCGGTATCGGGGTTGATTCCGGAAGGTATATCTACGGCTATTATATCTTTGCCGGATTTATTTGCGACCTGAATAAGCCTTTTAACCACCCCGACCGGTTTCCCCACCGCGCTTACGCCTAAAAGAGCGTCGATTATAAGGTCCGAAGAAAAAATTTCTTTTTCCGCTTCTTCCAAATTTTCAAAATCGCATAATTTTATAAAAATATTTTTTTCTTTGGCTTTCTCCAAATTTTTTACCACCAGCTCCCCATAACCTTTATCCGAAGGAGAAACAATAAAAATCTTTACGTTAAACTTTTTTTCGCTTAAGTATCTCGCGCAAACAAGCCCGTCTCCTCCGTTATTGCCTCTTCCGCACAATACCGATATTTTTATATCTTTTAAATCTTTATTGAAATTTTCGCCGATATAATTTATAACTTCCAAGGCGCAGGACCTTCCCGCGTTTTCCATAAGAACTTCGGAAGGTATCGAATAATCTAAACTCGCCATCCTATCTATGTATTTCATTTTTTCCGAGGTTACCACCGGAAAACCGTTATATTCTTTAATCTGAGGGATTTTCATAATCCTCCTCTTTTTTTTCTGTTCTCTTTTATGAAGTTTTTAAAATCTTTGTAACTTAAACAGTTCAAGAGATCGTCCTTACAAAGCCCGGCTCTTCTTGCATTGTTTAAAGCGTATGAAATGTAGTCGAACTGCTCTAAAGAATGAGCGTCCGAAGACAAAACCAATTTTAAACCCAAAGATTTCGCTTTTTTTACGTTAATATCTTTTAAATCCAATCTATCCGGCTGGCCGTTTATTTCAAAAACCGCGTTGCTTTTATATGCGGCTTCAAACACCGCTTCGTAATCCATATCCATCTCTTCCCTTTCCATTATAATTCTTTGAGTCAAATGAGCCGCCACGTCGCAATAAGGGTTTGTTAAGGCTTTTATAACTCTTCTTGTTTGCTCGTCTTTATTCAATCTTAGAGACGTGTGAACCGCACCTATAACAAGAGAAATTTCCTTCAACTCCTCCTCTTTAAAAGCCAGACTTCCGTCTTTTAAAATTTCCGTTTCTATGGACCTGTCGAATTGTTTATTTGAATATTTTTGAGCCACATCAAAAACTTCGTTTCGACTGGATATGTAATTTTTAAAGTCAAGCCCCTTTACAAAACTTAGCGGGACCGAATGGTCTCCTATAAAAGACCATTCGTATCTTTTTGCCAAAAAATCTATTACTTCTTCTACGGAGTTGGCGCCGTCGGTGTATGAGGTATGGCAATGTATATCCCCTTTTATGTCGGATATATCCACGAGTTTCGGTATTCTATTACTCAGAGCAAGCTCTATCTCTCCGCTATCCTCTCTAAGCTCGGGCGGAATGTATTGAAGCCCCAATTTTTGGTATATTTCCTTTTCATCCCACCCCGCTATTTTTTCTTTCGAACCATAATTTTTAAAAAGTCCGTATTCGTTTAAAACAAAATTATTTTTATTGGCTATTTCTCTTAACCTTATATTATGTTGTTTTGAACCCGTAAAATAACAAAGAGCCGCGCCGTATTCGTCTTTTTTAAAAACCCTGAAATCGCACTGGATTTCGCCGTTTAAAATAACGGAGGCTTTAAGTTCCCCTTCGGACAAAACCATTTTCACAAAAGGGGATTTTATAAAATCTTTTATGGCTTTCTGGTTTCCGACGCATAATATGTCTATGTCACCCACGGTTTCTTTGCACCTTCTAAGGCTTCCCGCGTATTCTATGTTTTTATAACCCAAATTTTTCATGTAATCTATAATTTCCAAAGCCATCCTTTTTGCGATATGGAAAAGAAATCTTTTCGGCATATCGATCTTTTTTTCTATCGATTCTATTATCGATTTTTCTATTTTTTCTCCAAAGCCGTCTATTTCTTTTACTTTGCCTTTTTTGGCAAACTCCAAAAGCTTATTTACCGAATCTATATGAAACTTTTCATATAAAACCTTAACCCTTTTGGCTCCAAGACCTCTTAAATTCACTATTTCTAAAATCCCGGGCGGATACTTCGATTTTAGCTCTTCAAACTCCTCAAAAGTCCCGCGTGATTTTATTTCTTTTATGTGCGAGGCTATGCCTTTCCCTATCCCCCTTATTGAAAGAAGCTCATCTTCTTTCATTTCAATAACATTTTTTTCGAGATTAGATATTACGTTAGCGGCTTTTTGATAAGCTCTTATTTTAAATATGTTATCCCCGTTTAATTCGCACAAAACCGACATCTGCTCGAATATGGAGGATATTTCCCGATTTGTTTTAGGCATATATCTTAACAAATGCCATAACCGACACGACAACCGCTAAAACTACTCCGACGGTTATTATAAGTATGTGAGGGAAAAAGATGGCTATCAAAGAATTTATAAAACCCAGCCCCGTTTTTTTCCTAACAAGCCATATTCTAAAAATCCATATTGCTAAAAAAACGAGAAACAAACCTTTCAAAAAAGCCGATTTTAACAAACCGGCCGAGGCGAAATAATATAAAGGAATAAACAAAAGCGTAAGGTATTCGGTTATACCGTAAAAATAAAAAAGCTCTTTGGCTCTTATATGTTGTTCGGTCTGAATATCTATATAAAGCGAAGTTATGGCGGAAAAAACGAAATTGAAAACAAAAAAAACACTGGCGATAAGTATAAAAATCATCAAACTAAATTCGTATTTATACGTCAAAAGCAAAGAAACGTAAAAATTCAAAGCGGCTACAAAATACCCCAACGAAGAAATAAAAGAATATTTAGAACCGAAAAAATCTTTTAATTCCGAATAAGTTTTTTCCATAATCAGAAAGAAAATCTATATTCCAGCTTTGGATAATTATCCGGGGAAGCGAAAGAGAATATCGCAAGCTTCGAATCTATCGCCTGAAATATATCTTCGAATATGCTAACCTTAGCTTTTACTACCGACGGATTTTTTCCTATCCCCGCCATAACCCCCGCCTCGTCTATGGCGTCGTAAAGATCTCCTATCTTATCCACAAGTCCCAACTGATACGCTTGAGAGCCGGTAAATATTCTGCCGTCCGCAATATCTTTAACTTTATTTTTATCCATTTTTCTTCCGGAGGCAACCACATCCACGAATATGGAATACGTATCGTCTATCATATCCTGTAAAAGCGCTCTTTCTTCCTTTGTCATTTCCCTCGAAAAAGAACCTATGTCTTTAAATTTTCCGGATTTTACCGTGTTGGATTTAAGCCCTATTTTTTTAAAAAGCTCTTCGCCTTGAGTGGTAGAGAATATCACTCCTATAGAACCGGTTATGGTGCCGCTGTTTGAGATTATCTTATCGCAGGCCATTGCGACATAGAATCCCCCGCTTGCCGCCACATCTCCAAAATGTGCCACCACCGGCTTTTTATACTGCTCTTTTATCTTTTTTATCATGGAATATATTTCCTGAACCGCTCCGACACTTCCGCCCGGAGAGTTTATATCTAACACTATGGCTTTTATGTTTTTATCCTCTCCGTATTTTTTTATCATATTTACTACAAGATCGCTTCCTTTATCCGAAATCCCCGAATCTCTTTTATATATCGCCCCGTAGATAGGTATCAAAGCCACTTTGTTTTTGTTATCCTTTTTAATCGTGGATATGGCATCGGAGTCTATTTTTACTTTTTTTGTTTTGGATATGATGTTCAATGAAATGAATATGGAAACTCCGTATAAAATAACAAAAATAAAAAATATATAAAAAAGCGGAGTAAGAGGAGTTTTTTTGACCTCTTTTTTTGTTTCCGCTTTAGAATTTTCCGCCGGAAGTTGATTTTCTTCCATTACTCCTCCCTTTTCAATATTATACAAAAAACCGGGTTTATAAATTAAAACATTTTCGTAAATGATATAATTTAATTATGCTTGAGGGATTTTTAACAGACATAGCCATGTCAATAATTTTAAGCGGCATTATGGCCATAATAATGATGAGCCTAAAACAGCCGCTTATTATAGGCTACATAATAGCCGGCGTAGTTCTGGGGCCCGGAATGGGTTTTGGAATAGTTCAAAACCAGGAGAACATAGAACTGATATCCGAAATAGGCTTGATATTCCTCCTTTTCATAATAGGGCTTGAAATAAACCTAAAAGATATGATATCGAGCGGGAAAAGAATACTTTTGCTTACGCTTTCTCAGGTTATAATAGGATGCTTAATAAGCTTTTTTTCTATAAAATATTTTTTAAACGGGAGTTTTACTCTGCTTGAAACGATATACCTGACTTTCTGCATAAATCTGACTTCCACTCTTATCGTTGTCAAAATTTTAAAAGACAAATTCGAAACTCAAACCCTGGCCGCAAAACTTACCATAGGGATTTTAATATTCCAGGATTTTTTTGCGATAATGTTTTTGGCTTTTCAAAAAGATTTCTTGCATCCTCAATACTCTCTGTTTTTAAAATCCTTTTTTTATACGCTTCTTCTGCTTTTTATCTCGTTTAATTTTTCAAGATACGTTTTTTCCAAAATCATACACTCAAACTCTAAAAGCGTAGAGTTTGTAATAATACTTTCTGTAGCTTATTGTTTTCTGGTCTCGACGGTGGCCAATCTTCTCGGACTATCCAAAGAAATGGGAGCTTTAATAGCCGGAATATCGATAGCGAACTCCCCATACAGCGAAGAGATAGTGGTAAGGATATCTTCGGTAAGAGATTTTTTTGTAACGCTTTTCTTCGTCTCACTCGGCCTAAAACTTCCGCAAATAAGCGCAAATACTCTTTTGTTTTCTTTCATAATAATGATAATAATACTCTTATCGAGATTCTTATCGATACTTCCTTACTACAAAATCATGAAACTGGGAATAAGGCCTCTCTTTATAACATCTCTTAACCTTTTCCCGGTAAGCGAATTTTCTCTTGTTATAACGGCTCTGGGACTTGGATACTCTCATATATCGAAGAATGTGGTAACCCTCGTTTTAATAACCATGATTTTATCTTCCGTAATATCCACATATCTTATTAATTACAATCACCGCATCTATTCTTTATTGGCCGGAATATTTAAATTAGACGCTATGGACGAAGCGTTGTCCGAAAACGAAGAAAAGACCGACATATTGATACTGGGTTATAACAGAATAACTCACGAACTTGTAAAAAATCTGAAAGAAAAAAATCCCTTAATGAAAATACTGGTCGCCGATTTCAACGCGGGAAACTCCCAGACCATAAAAATGTTGGGCGGAAAATGGATATACGCTGATCTGGCAAATTACCAATCTTTATCGAAACTTGAAAAATACGACCCGTCGATCATAATATCTCCCCTTTCCAATATAATACTAAAAGGAACAAACACCAATCAGCTTTTACTTAACATAAAATCCATTTTCCCCAAATCATCCTTAATATTCACCGCCGATTCCGAGGAAGAGTACGAAAAACTCTCCAATTTAGGAGCAAAAGCCGTAAACATATCGAAAATATCTTCTCAGAAAATATCGAGAGAAATAACCTATATAGCGAGAAAATTGACTAATCCGCAACGGACCATATAACTTTAAGATACTCGCCTTCCGGATAATTAACCGAAAAAGGGTGGTCTATGGAAGCTCCGGTTTTTTTAAATATCTTTACGAGTTTTTTAGATATGGAAGCGGATTTTTTTATTACGCCGACAAACTCGTCCATTGAAAGCATACCGCTACAGGAACAACTTACGAATACCCCGCCCGGTTTAACGAGTTTCAAAGCCAGTTTATTCAAATCTATATATTTTATTACCCCTTCCTCTTTGTTTTCTCTCGAGGTTATCAATTTATTTGGATCTAAAATAACTATATCGTATAACTTAGAATTTTCGATCATCTGCCTCATATAAGTAAAAGCGTCGGACCTTACCGCGTTTATTCTTAAATTGTTTAAATTGGCGTTCCTTTTAACTTGAGAAACGGCCCATTCGTCCAAGTCCACGCATGTAACCTCTTTTGCTCCGTATCTTTTTGCGTAAATACCAAACCCGCCGGTATAAGAAAAAAGGTCCAAAACATCTTTACCCTCTACAAAATTCGTGAGATATTTTCTATTTTCCCTCTGGTCGCAAAAAAAACCGGTTTTATAACCCTCTCCGATAACCACCTCGAAAATCACATTGTTTTCTTTTATTTTAACTTTCTTTTTCACTCCTTCTTCCAGCTCAAACCCTTCCATAGTCTGAGTGTAACCGCTTGAGGTAAAAAAAACCTCCGCGCCGTTTAACGACTTCGATACTATATCTCTTATCTCGTCCATCAGAAGATAATAACCGTACGAATAAATTTCCACAACCGCCGATTCGCCGAAGACATCTATCGTCAATCCGTTTAAACCGTCCCCCCAGTCGTGAACGAGCCTGTAAGCGTTTGTAAAATCAGAAGGTATATTAAACATCTTTCTAAAATCGACGGCCTTAATCAAACTCTTTTGGATATAATCTCTTATATCGAAATCCTCGGAAAAATCTCTCGTTATGGTTCTAAAAGTTATGGCGCTTTTCGGATTATAAAAAGCGTAGCCGAAAAATTCACCGTTTTTATTTTTAATTTTTACTATCTCCCCCCTATTAAGACCGTCGGGAATATCCCCCACCATTCTTTTATATATTATCGGCCCTTTGGGCGGATATGAAAGCGTAACTTCTTTAAATTTTTTGCCCATATTATCTCTTATAAGGGAACATATTGCATATTGAATTTTTACCGCATAAACCGCTTTCGATATACCTGTCACTTCTTATAAAAGCAAGGGCCACTATTCTTCTTATCTGCTCTTTGAGTTCCATTCCCGAATTTTTAAAAAGCGAAGGGAAAAGACTATGAGAAGTAAAACCGGGTATAGTATTTATTTCGCAAAAATAAACTTTATCGTTTTTTGGCTCCATCAAAAAATCCACTCTGGCAAATCCGTAGCATCCGAATGCTTTAAAAATAATTCCGGTATAGTTTTGTATTTTCTTCTCCAAAGATTTTTTTATTCCGGCGGGAATTTTAAGCTCCATACCGTTATCGTCCAAGTACTTTGCGTTATAGTCGTAAAACTCATGTTTCCCTTTAACCACCACTTCTCCGCAAACCGACACATCCAAAACCTCGTCGTTTCCTATTACGCCGCAAACTATTTCCCTGGCTCTGTCTATTCCCTTTTCTACCATAATCTCATAATCGTATTTAAAAGCGTTTCTTATCGCTTTTAGAAGCTCTTTATCGGTTTTAACCTTGCTTACGCCGACGGAAGAGCCCAAAGAAACCGGCTTTACAAAAACAGGAAAATCCAATTTTGTTATTTTTTTTATAATTTCGTCTTTGTTTTTTTCGAAATAGTTTTTAGTAAAAGTTACGTCCTCGAGAACCGGAACTCCGTTTATTCTGGCTATAGTTTTGGATAATTTTTTATTCATGGAAAGCGCCGAAGACAAAACGTCGCAACCGGTATATGCCATGCCGACGGTTTCAAAAAAACCCTGAAGCTTTCCGTCCTCGCCGACGTTTCCATGAATCATGGAAAAACCGATATCCGCTTTAAAACTTCCTTTATCGGTAACAAAAACCCTTTTAGTAAAATCGTACTTAATACCGGATATCTTTTTTATCTTTGACAAATCGTTTTCGGTAAGATACCATCTGCCTGTTTTATCTATATAAATGGGATAAACCTTAATCTCGGATTTTTTCTTAAACAAAGCCAAAACATTTTTGGCCGATTCTATGGAAACCTCATGTTCGACGGAATTTCCCCCGTAGAAAAAAACCATATTTAATCTGCAAGCTTTTAATTTCATCTCTCCTCCTCAAAATTTAAAAGGCTTCGACTATCGCTCCGCCGCCAATAACTCTATCGCCGTCGTAAAAAACGGCGGACTGCCCCGGAGTCAAAGCAAACTGCGGCTCGTCGAAAATAAACTCCGCGCCCTTATCTTTATATTCTATAATACCCCGGGCCGGTTTATGGCGATATCTTATCTGGGCAAAAAGCACCTCTCCGCTTTCCGGCGTTTTAGAAGACAGCCAGTTGATATCTTTTATTAAAATTTTACGGAAATAACAATCCTTCAAAACCCCTAAAGTAACCTCGTTTTTCAAAGGATTTATTTTAACCACATACATCCTTTCTTTACCGCTTACTCCAAGCCCTTTCCTCTGGCCAACGGTATATTTAAAATAACCGGAATGAGTTCCTATTATTTTACCGTCCATATCCTTAAAATATCCCTGAAAATTGCGCACATAACCGTTTTTTTTAAGCCACAACGCGTAATCGCCTTCGGGAACAAAACATATGTCTTTACTTTCTTTATTGAGATCGAGAGGAATGCCGTTTTTTTTAGCTATCTCCTTAACCTCGTTTTTTTTCATACGACCCAAAGGGAACAAGATATCTTTTAAAAACTCTTTTTTTATCGGATACAAAAAATAACTCTGGTCTTTCGTATCGTCTATTCCTCTTTTTAAAACATACTCGTCTCCTTTTTTTTCCACTATCGCGTAATGTCCGGTGGCTAACTTCGACGCCCCCAAAGATTTGGCTATTTTAAAAAGATAATCGAATTTTAAGAAACGATTGCACTCCACGCAGGGGTTTGGAGTAAAACCTTTTAAGTAATCGGATGCGAATTTGTCTATTACTTTTTCGTTAAAAACTTTTACGGCGTTTTTAACGTAATATCTTATTCCCAAATGATTGCATATCTTTTTAAATTTTTCGACGGAATCTTCGGAACCGCAGCATTTTATATTTTTACCCGAAAAAAGATTAAGAGTAACTCCTACGACATCGTAGCCGGATTTTTTCAACAAAAAAGCGGATACCGAAGAATCTATCCCACCGCTCATGGCCACTACAACCTTTTCCATAATTAAATTTTATAATAATTACGTTCTCTATTATACCGCTTTATTTCGTATTTTTCGCAAATTTAAATGGTAATAAATTGAGAAGTTTTTAATCCTTTATCAATTTTAGCTTATTTTTAACAAGGTCTATGAATCTATAATCGTCCAGCATCGATTTGAAAGAAGGATCGTTATAAGGATTTGGCAGCCTTTCGCCCTTTAAAAGTTTATCTTTGTTTTTAAAAGCAAGCTCCAAGTCGGACAGCGCCTTTTCTCTCTCACCCATCTCGGCGTATGTCGCGGCCCTGTTATAATAGAAAGTTGGATAATCCGCAAACCTTTCAAGCCCCATATTAAATTTCAATAGCGCGGCTTTATAATCCCCGCTTATTCCGTAGGCCATTCCCAAATTATCTATTGCGGCTATCAAGAAAGGTTTTGTAAGTTTCTTTTCTTTTTTATCCGATTCCAGGGCTTTTTCGTAGTAATTTATGGCGTTTTTAAAATCTTTGGAATAAAAAAATACGTTTCCAAACTGAAAATAATCGTAAATGTTTTGATTATACGGAGAAACGGTTTTAATCGAATCTATTATTTTATTCAAAAAAACGGAATCGCCTTTTCTAAAAAGCGTTTTTGAAATATGGACATCCACGCAATACCCATCGGCGAATATGAAAGCGTTAACGTTCTTGCTTATTTTGCTCCTGTCGTTTTCATATAAAAAAACGTCCCTTTGAACCACAAACATATTTTTATATTTTTTTTCGTATAAATTATCGTAAGGCAAAGGAAGTTTTTTTATTCTTTCCAGATAATAATTTTTGCACCCCTCGTTGTCTTTTATCGCTTCTATGGGTTTGGGCTCTATGAAAACGGTAACATAAACGGCGTCGGCGCCCGACTTTTTATACGCGCTTATATTCCTTTTTTCTTTCTTTTTATCTATGACGTCTTTTATTATCGAAAAACCGTTTTCGTAAAAAGGAATGTAAATCCCCCAGTTCTTTTCGGGAATTGAAAAGTTATTATAAATATGTTTTTTTACGCTCTCGTCGTTTTGAGAATATAAAATTTTGGAAATAAAAAAGCAACTTATTACGATTAGTTTACTTTTCATAACAAACCTATGTCCTTTCTATAATGCATACCCCTGAAATTTATCCTGGATATATTTTCATAAACCTTCTTTCTGGCCGACTCGATAGTATCTCCGTATCCCACCAGATTCAAAACCCTTCCGCCGTTTGTAAAATACCTGCCGTTTTCATACCTAACTCCGGCGTAATATACGTCCAGATCAGGGTCTATTTTATCAAGCCCGAATATCTCGTCTCCTTTTACCGGATTTTCGGGATAGCCTTCGGCGGATAACACGACGCAAACGGAGTTTTGTTTTTTTATCTTTATGCTCGTACGTTTTATCTCCCCCGAAGCCGTTTCGTCGAATATATCCACTATATCATCGTCTATCAAACCCAAAACCGCTTGAGTCTCCGGGTCTCCAAATCTTACGTTAAATTCCAAAACCTTCGGCCCGTCCTCGGTCAACATAATTCCGAAATATATGACTCCTCTATAATCTATCCTCTCTCTTATCACCGCCTCCATAAAACGCCATATGATATCTTCTTCTATACGTCTAAGCGTTTCTTTATCCGCCTCGACCGGCGCCACCGCTCCCATACCGCCGGTATTTGGGCCCTCGTTATCGTCTTTAAGCCTTTTATGGTCTCTTGAAAGCGGCATCATAAGATATTTTTTCCCGTCAACAAAACACATAACCGAACATTCTTTACCGCTAAGATATTCCTCAACTATAATCTTCATACCGGAAGAGCCGAAAATCCTTTTTTCCATAAAATCTTCAACCGCTTTAACCGCCTCGTCCAAATCGTTGCAAACTCTCACCCCTTTTCCCGAGCACAACCCGTCCGCTTTTATTACTACCGGGAATTTGGCCAATCCGTTTATATATTCTTTCGCGTAATTAGAGTCGTAAAATATTTTAAATTCGGCCGTAGGAATGTAGTTTCTAAACATAAACTCTTTGGCCACCTGCTTTGAAGACTCCAAAACCGCTCCTTTTAGTTTCGGCCCGAAAACTTTTATTCCCTTCGAAACCAAATAATCCGAAACGCCTCTCGATAAAGGATCCTCCGGCCCCACAACGACAAGCTCTATTTTTTTATCTTCGCATAATTTTGAAATCCCTTCAAAATCGTTGGGGTTGATATCTAAGTTTTCGCTAAATTTTTCAAAGACGGAGTTTTTAGGCAAAGTATACAAATTGTTAAGCTTTTGACTCTGTTTTATTTTAAGACATATGGCGTTTTCTCTTCCGCCGCTTCCGATCACAAGAATATTCATAAATCCCTCTCTTAAAGAATAGGATAGTTTCTATCGAAACAGGCCGTACAAAAATTTTTATCCCCGTTTCCGCAAGCCTTAACGAGACTTTTTAAACTTATATAATAAAGTTTGTCCGCGCCTATAAAATCTCTTATTTCTTCCAAATTCATTCTATTGGCTATAAGTTCTTTTTTAGTAGGGGTATCTATTCCGTAAAAACAAGAGCCCCTGATAGGGGGGCTTGCTATTAAAAGATATACTTTTTTAGCTCCCGCTTTTTTTAACTTGCCGACTATTTTTCTGGATGTCGTTCCTCTTACAAGCGAATCGTCTATAAGTATTATTTTTTTGCCTTTTATAAAATCTTTAATTGGTGCCAATTTTAAATCCGCTATAAATTCTCTCAAAGATTGTTGAGGCTGTAAAAAAGAGCGGGGGGCGTAGTGGTTTTTCATAAAAACCGGCATATAATTTATACCTGACTCTTTAGAAAAACCCAGTGCGTAGGAGGTACCAGAGTCTGGAACCCCGCTTACTATATCCGCGTCGGATTTTCCAAACTCTGCGGCTAAGAGTTTTCCTATCTCGTATCTCGTCATAGCCACGGTTTTGTCTAAAACGATAGAATCGGGCCTTGCGAAATACACCTGTTCGAATATGCATCTGTGGAACTTGTCCGGTTTTGAATATTTCGTTTTCTTTATTTTACCGTTTGAAGCTACCGCTATCTCTCCCGGCTCCACCTCCCCTATAAAATCATACCCCGTGGAATCTAAAGCGGTCGTTTCCGAAGCAAAAGCGAAGGATTTTCCTTTTCTGCCTATTACAAGCGGTCTAAACCCCCATGGGTCTCTCGCCGCTATTATTTTATTTTCAACCAAAAAAACAAAAGAAAAAGCTCCTTTTAATTTAGATAACCCTTCCGACAGCGCCTCTATAAAATTTTTTTTATTGGAGCGAGAAATAAGATGAACGATTATCTCGCTGTCCGTGGTTGTTTGAAATATGGAACCCGTTCTGGATAGTTCCCGTTTTAACTCATTAGAATTTATTATATTTCCGTTATGAGCGACCGCAACCTCGCCGAATCTCGTATTTAAAAAAAGCGGTTGAGCGTTAGATATTGTGGAAGAGCCTGTTGTGGAGTATCTTACATGGCCTATGGCAAAATCCCCGGAAAGGTTAGAAATCAAATCCCTGTTAAAAACCTCCTGAACAAGCCCCATTCCGTTATAATATTTAAAACCTTTTCTTCCCCAGCTTACTATCCCGCAGGACTCCTGCCCCCTATGCTGAAGCGAATATAACGCTATATAAGTTAAGAAGCTCGAATCTTTATTGTCGGTTACTCCGAAAATTCCGCACATAAGCTTATTTTACATAATCGACCGCATTTTTAAAAAAATAATAACCGATTCCGGTTTTGTTGGAGCTTTTTGAAGGAGAAAGGTATGAGAAAAAAGCCCTTTCCGGATGAGGCATAAGTCCGAAAACATTACCGTATTCGTTGGTAATTCCGGCTATATCCTCGTACGAACCGTTGGGGTTATCCAGATAAGTTAAAGCGTCCAATTTTTTGTCGGTTATTTCTTTTAAAACCTTTTCATCCGCCACAAACTTCCCTTCTCCGTGAGCTATGGGAAGATAAAACTCCGAGTTTATCCCTCTGGTAAATATGCACGGGCTTTCTTTATTTATTTTAACTCTCACCCATTTGCATACGAACCTTCCGATATCGTTTAGATAAAGTGTGGCTTTCTGTTTTAAATCCGGATGATAAGGCAAAAAACCGGTCTTTATTAAAACCTGAAAACCGTTACATATTCCTATAATCGGTTTTTTCTTTTTCACAAATTCGTCGAAATCCTTTTTTAGGCTTTTTATCCTTAAAGCGAAAATCTTACCGGCGGATATATCGTCGCCGAACGAAAAACCGCCCGGCAAAGCGATTATATCGTAATCGGATAATTTCCTGATCCCTTTGACAAGCTCGTTTATATGAACCGAATCGACTTTTCCTCCCACATAATCGAACGCTTTTTCGGTTTCAAGATTGCAATTTGTGCCCGAGGCTCTTAAAACTATTACTTTAGGTTTCATATTATTTTTCTCTCCCATATTTCTCTTAATTTCAAAACGTCTTCTTTAAATACTATATTGCCTTTATCGGTAAGTATGAAAGAAGAACCCTGAACTACCTTGCCGACCTTGAGCATCGGCGCTTCTCTCATAAAATTTATAAATTCTTTTTCTTTTCTCATATCCACCTCGAGTATTATCTTCGAACCGCATTCCCCGAAAAGAGCTTCGGCATCCGAAACTTTATATTTATCTTTTATTCCGCCGATATTTATCTCGACCCCTCTCCCGCAAAGCGCCATCTCCAAAACCGCCGTTAAAAAACCGCCGTCGGATACGTCGTGAGCCGAAAGAATATGTTTTTTTCTCATAGATTCCATTATTTTCAAATAATACTTTCTGTTTTTCTTCAAATCTATGGAAGACACGAAATCGTCTCCCTTAAAAAGCTCCCTGTAAACCGAAGCGCCCATTCCCTTTTTAAACTCTCCGATCACATATATGGGATTTCCCTCCGATTTTATATCCGAAGATACGGCGTTTCTCACGTCTTCCACAGGGGCGATAGCCGAGATTAGAAGGGTGGTCGGAATTTTATAAACTCTATTTTTTACTGCCGTTTGATTATAAAAACTATCTTTACCCGATATATAAGGCATAGATATATCCAAAGCCGCTTTGGAAGCGGATATCGCGGATGCGGTAAAATCGCCCATAACATCTTCGTAATTAGGGTTTGCCGAACAAAAGTTATCCAAAATCGCTCCCCTCGTTATATCGGCTCCCACGCATACTAAGTTTCTCACCGCTTCATCCACGACATAATAAGACATAAGATAAGGGGAAATCTTTGATATTCTCGAGTTTATTCCGCAGGAAACGGCAAAACCTCTATGATTGTTTTCACCGGTGACATTCCCCGCCCAGATAACGGCTGAGTCGGAAGGAACCCTTTGCTCCATGGAACAAAAAGGTTTTATTACCGTCTGACCGATAACCTCGTGGTCGTACTGTTCCACTATGCTTCTTTTTGAACAAACGTTTAAATCGGATATTATTTTTTTAAATCTTTCAGGTATCTCGGAATTTTTTATGGATATGGAATTGTAATTTGTTTTTCTTTCTTTGTAAACCGCTTTTTTGGCGATTTGCGGAAGTCCGGCGTGAAGAAATTTCATATCCAGGTCTATTATTTTATCTTTTTTATGATAAACCTCCAGTTTTTTCGTATCCGTAAATCTTCCGACTACGCAAAACTCGCATTCCTCCATTTCGCATATTTCTTTTAATTTATTTAAATTCTTTTCGGGAACGCAAAGAACCATCCTTTCTTGAGACTCGCTAACCCATATCTCCCAGGGTTCTATGTTTTCGTCTTTTAACAACGCTTTATCCAACCAAACCTCCGCTCCGCAATCCGAAGCGAGCTCCCCTATCGCCGAAGAAAAACCTCCGGCTCCGCAATCGGTAACGGCGGTATACAACCCCTTATCCCTGGCTTTCAAAAGAACGTCCAAAACCTTTTTTTCGTTTATCGCGTTTCCTATCTGAACGTGAGAAGATGATGTTTCTTCCTCTATATCCGCCGAGGAAAAAGTCGCTCCTCCTATTCCGTCCCTTCCTGTCCTTCCGCCGATAACCACTATCAGGCTTTGAGGAACAACCTTTTTGTTTATTTTATCCCTCGGTATAAGACCGGCCGATCCCACATAAACCAGAGGATTATAAATATAAGAGTCGTCGAACACCACCGCCCCGTTTGCGGTAGGGATTCCCATCTTATTTCCGTAATCTCTCACTCCGCTAACCACTCCGGATATTATGTTATGCGGGGTTAAAAATCCTTTTCCGATATCGTATTTTTTATCGGGGTAAGCGAAACAAAAAATATCGGTATCTATGACGGGTTTTGCGCCCATGCCTACTCCCAGTATGTCTCTTATCACCCCTCCCACTCCGGTCTCGGCTCCTCCGTAAGGCTCTATCGCGCAGGGATGGTTATGCGTTTCCGCTTTAAAACAAATCCCCCATTTTGAGCCTGGATAAAGCTCTATTATACCGGCGTTATCTTTAAAGACGCTTAAACAATACTTTTTATTTAATTTTTTAGTCGCATAAACTATGGTTTCTTTAAAAAGATTATCGAATTTCTTTTTCATTTTTATCTTTCCGGACCGATCCTTCCAGATAAACTCTACCGGTCCCGAAAATGTTTTGTGCTTGCAATGTTCCGACCATGTCTGGGCTATAGTCTCTATTTCGGCTCTGGTAGGCTCTCTTTTTAATTTCTCAAAATAATCTTTTACCATTAAAAGCTCTTTTAAATTCAAAGACCAGCCGTACTCTTTGTTCATAGAAACAAGCGTTTTTTCATTTGAACCTATAAATTTAATCTCTCTCATTTATATCTCCTCTACAATTATGTTGTGTATCAATTCGTTTGCGTAATTTTCTTTTATAAAATTTATTATTTCGGTTTTATCATTTAAAGAAAAGTAAAAGCCTTTCGATGTTTTAACCTCTTTGGGAGACTCGTACCCCATCTCCGATATTATTTTTTTAACGCTCTCTCCGACCACATCCGTAACCCCTTTTTTAAAACTTACTTTTACGAAAATTTTATAACCGGGAAAAACTCTTTTATCCGAACCGATTAATTTAAAATTTTCAACCACGGGGTCGTACAGCACTTCCTCCGCTATTTTTTTAAAATAATCTTTATTCGCGTCTTTCGATATCTCGTATATTCTGGATAATTTTATTTTAGAGTTTAAACCCGAAAAATCCGAAAAAACTTTTTCGATATTTTTGCTTTCCACGTCGAATCGCTCAAGCGTAATTATCTCTATTTCCATAATTTATCCTTTTATTTTATTTAATATTTCGTAGTACTTCTCGCTGGTTTTCCTGACCACATCCTCGGGCAACGACGGCGGAGCGGAATTTTTATCCCAGTCGGTAGTTAAAAGATAGTTTCTTACAAACTGCTTATCGTAGCTCTCCGGTTCCGACGGCGGGTTATAGGTTTCTTTATTCCAGAAGCGGGAACTGTCCGGGGTTAAAAGCTCGTCTATTAAAATAAGTTCGTCGTCCAAAAGGCCGAACTCAAACTTAGTATCGGCTAAAATTATTCCTTTTTTAATCAAATAATCGTGAGCGAAATCGTATATCTTTAACGATATGTCCTTTATTTTATTTGCAAGTTCAGACCCTATCTCTTTAGACATATAATCGAAATCCACATTCTCGTCATGACCTTTATCGGCTTTGGTTGTCGGAGTAAAGATAGGTTGGGGAAGTTTTTGAGCGTATTTTAAACCCTCCGGTAGTTTTATTCCGCATATGCTTTTGGATTTTTGGTACTCCTTCCATCCGCTTCCCACTATATATCCTCTTATTATGCATTCGAAATCGACTCTTTTGGCTTTGTAACAAAGAACAGTTCTTTTGGAATAATAATCGTTTAAGCTCAAACCCGTCAATCGGTTTATCTCATCTATATCCGAAGAAATCAGATGATTTTTAATTATATGTTTGGTCTTATCGAACCAGAAAAGAGATATTTCGTTCAATATCTCTCCTTTATTCGGTATATCGTTCGGAAGGACATAATCGAATGCGGATATTCTATCCGTTGCGACTATCAAAAGTTTATCCTCGCCTATAAAATAAACGTCTCTTACTTTCCCTTTATAACATTTGATATCGGAAAGAGATAAACCCATACAAACCTCCTTAATTTAAAACTCATATTTAATTTTTTTGCGATTCGCAAAAATTGCAAACGTCATAATAGAAGCGAAAATAACCGAATAAATAAAAAATAGATTATAATTTAAAAAATTAATCATATTCATGCCGATTAACGCCCCTATACCGTATGCGGTATAAACGGCCCCGTAGTTTTTTGCGTAATGAGAAAGCCCGAAAAATCTCATTGTGGAAACCGGAGCTATGGCGAGCCATCCGCCCAGATTAAACCATATTATCATAAAACCTAACAAAACCGAATAAAAATAATTTCCGGCGAATATAAACAAAAGCCCGGCTATAAAATACATGGAAAAAGAAATAATACAGGCCGAAANAAAACCGAACCTATCCGAAATATAACCGTAAAACGGCCTNCCNGTTGCGTTTAAAACCGCCATAACNGANACTATATACGAAGCCTTTTTAATATCCAGATTAAAAAAATCTATGAAATAAGAAGCGGTAAACGAAACCGATGTTAACGAAACCGAGCATGCGAAGACAAAGCAAATGTAAAGAATATAAAATCTTTTATCCTTTAAAACAAACGAAGTATCGTACCCCGTATGATAATTTTCTCTATCCAAATCCCTATCCGGTATCCTTACGTTGAAATAGCACAAAAAAAGAACCGCAAAAATAACAAGCCCAAAATAAAAGAAAGAAAGGAGAATCCCGTATCTGGTTATAAAAAACTTAAATATCTGAGCAGCCGCAAAAGAAGACAAACCGAAGCCCGCTACGGTTATTCCTGTCGCTATACCTTTTTTATCGCTAAACCACAAAGATACCACCTTTAAAGGAACGCCGTAAATAATACCCGTCCCGACTCCCCCAAGAACTCCGTAAGTAAATATAAAACACCATATGGAGTTTATAAAATAAGAAGAAATCCAGGATGCTACTATCATAAAACTTCCGATAATATAAGTTTTTCTTACCCCTAACTTTTCTATAAGATAGCCGCTTAAAGGCATCGAAAAAGCGAAAAGCATGAGAAAAACTTTAAAAGGAAGCCCGCTTTGAACCGAAGATATGTTAAGGTACTCTTCTACCGGCTTTCTGAATATGCTGTAAGAATAAACCGTTCCCCCCGCAAGCATTATAACAAAACTATTGATAAGATACTTTATCCTTTGTTCC
>Ga0067045_1003174_pt1 | contig 27260 bp, 19 predicted proteins | sample TerdegcTABiofilm_FD_59184 | JGI IMG/M metagenome (GOLD analysis project Ga0067045, IMG submission 59184) | Combined Assembly of (Gp0054472, Gp0054536) Wastewater bioreactor microbial communities from Singapore -Terephthalate degrading... | reverse complement strand
AGAACAATCTCTGTTACCTGCCTCATCACCTTATCAAAATTCTTCTCCATATCTTCCCTTGTACCGAACATAAAATTCACATGCAGATTCGAGTCACCAGCGTGACCGAATATTGCAATTCTGAATGAATTTTCTTCTGCAAATCTTCGCAGTTCAGAGACGGCATTTCTGAGGCTCCCGAGAGGTACTGATACATCATCGGCAATCCTGTATTCACCAAGCGCATTTAAAGACGGAGAGACATCCCTTCTTATATCCCATATATTCTCTATCTCATCGCTCTTGTTGGAGAATATCACATCCGTAATATTATGTTCTGCAAGTATATCCTTTACTTTTTCAGACTCTGCAAGGACTGATTCGGCCGTGCCGTCGAGTTCAACAAAGAGCAACGAATGGATGCTACTCTCTTTCAGAACATAGAATCCGGTAATCCGTTTATTGACCAGAATGCATTCCCTGTCCATAAATTCCAGTGAGCAGGGAAGAACTCCGCTTTTATATATTTCGAGTAAAAGATTCAGCCAGCCATATTCATCCCGAAACGGGATTACGAACAGGGCCCTCGAAAGCGGTCTGGGAATAAGTCTTACGGTTGCCTCTGTTATAATTGCCAAAGTCCCCTCGGAACCTGCAATGAGTCTCATCAGGTCATATCCTACAACGGATTTTACCACCTTGCCTCCGAGCCTCAGGACCCTGCCGTCAATGGTAACAACCCTCATTCCGAGCAGGTAATTCTTTGTAACCCCGTACTTTACAGCGTGAATTCCTCCGGCATTATGGGAGATATTACCGCCAATCGTCGAGACCTTCACAGACGAAGGGTCAGGCGGATAATATAGTCCGTATTTTGCCGCTTCACTGTTAAGCTCCTGAGTAATAACCCCGGGCTCGGCCACTGCAATCATATTAATGCGGTCAATCTCTTTTATTCTGTTCATCTTCGTAAAACTGACCACAAATCCGCCCTTTACAGGGACCGGCCCACCCGAACGGGAGGTCCCGGAGCCCCGGGCTACAACAGGAATCCTGAATTCAGTAGCTATCTTTGCAATCTCAGTTACATCATTCTCGCTATATGGGAATATTACTGCATCCGGCCTGAAAAAGATATTTGTGGAGTCATAGGAATAAAGGGAGAGATAATGCTCTTCCGTAAAAACCTTCTCCCTGCCAATCCGTGATATGAGCTTTTCTATAGCCTTATTTATCTCCATCCTTCTCTTCCTGTACCCCGGCAGATATTACCTTATTTTCAGTAAGAGTAAAATACTTTCTGTATTCCTCCACATACTTCTGAAACTCTGCCATATATTTGCGGTCGAGAGGTTCAGAAGGCGGTGCGACCTTCTTCAGCGGATTTACGATATTACCGTTTTGCCTCATCTCAAAATGAAGATGGGGTCCGGTCGAGACACCTGTCGAACCCACGTATCCGATGAGTCTCCCCTGCTCAACCGATATTCCCTGTCTGATACCGGCACCGAATCTTGAAAGATGCCCGTATCTCGTCTCGAGACCGCCTTTATGCTTCAATATTATGAGATTGCCGTATCCACCCATAACTCCTGCAAAAGAGACAACCCCGTCTGCCACTGCCCACACCTGTGTGCCTGACGGAGCCGCATAATCGACACCGTGATGCATCTTAATTTTTTTATATACAGGGTGAAATCTCTTGCCAAAACCTGACGAGATTTTTCCATATTTCAGAGGGGATTTCAGAAATGCCCTTCTGTTTGCAAGGCCTTTAGAATTGTAATACCCGCCCTTTTTGTCTGCATAAAAATAGAATGCCTCTTTATTACCCGTGGTCTTCCCATTATACATTGCAGCCAGAATTTTCCCGTATTGCACAAAATAATTCCCGCTGTAATACTTCTCGACCACTATCTTGAATTCATCATCTGGCATAACCTCAGTATAAAAATCGATATCCCAGGCAAATACCTCATTGGCAAGAATGACGGATAGCTGCGGGTCCTCCCCTATCCTCTCCATTGTCTCATAGAGTGAACCCTGAACTTTACCCGTTACAAACTCGACTCTCTTTTCGACCTCATACTCTTCTTTGTAGGAGACGAATTTCCCGCTCTCGTCCCGTTCCACAATATAACTCTCGATTGGTGAAGATGAGTATGAAAAAGATTCCAGTTCACCGGAGTCCTTGCTCAGCGAGATGACAAATGTATCCTGAGGTTTGCATTTTCTGAAGTCCAGTACTCCCTTCAGATTCATAATTATCTGTTCGGCCACCTTATACTCTATGCCTGTCTTCAGAAGGGCAACAGATAACGTCTCTCCCTCCTCCAGTGTGCCGTAATATTTCAGGGTATTGCTCTCCGGGCCTATGGGTTCTGTATAAACTTCCTTCCTTATTGTATCACATTCTGCAAGTGTCCGCGGTCTGTTATATTCCGCCTTAATCGGACCGGGTTTGTTACCACACCCCGTATAAAAGACCAAAATTATTATCAGGATTGCATAGAAATACCGCATCAGGGTCAGGATGCACTGCCTTTTTTTCTGGACAGAAGCTCGAGCCTTGCTTCAGCCTTTCTGAGTCTGTTCTCCCACTTTCTATATTCTGTATCGAACTGTCCGAGTTCCGATAGTTTTTTGAGAGATTCGTCCCTTAGCCTCTGAGCCCTTTCAGAATCTATTTCATCAGCCCATTCTGTCGAATCCACTATGACATCGACCTTATTATCGTGAATACTTGCATATCCGTCGGAGACACAGAGTTCCTTCTCACCGTCTTCATATTTGATGACGGCAATCCCGGGGACAATCTGGGTCAGAAACGGCGTATGCCCGCTCAGGACCTCGAAATACCCGTTCCTGCCGGGCAGAATGACACTCACAACCTCGCTGTGGACAACGGATTCCTCGGGTGTAACAAGAGTCAGACTGATAAGATTCTTACTCTCTCCCATTACATCAGACCTTTCTTCATCTTTTCTGCATTCTCAAGAACATCCTCTATTCCGCCGACCATATAGAATGCCTGCTCCGGGACATCATCCAGCTTACCCTCGACAATCATCTTGAATCCCTTGACTGTATCTTCCATCTTCACATACTTTCCGGGTCTGCCTGTAAACTGCTCTGCAACGTGGAAGGGCTGACTCAGAAATTTCTGAATCTTTCGTGCCCTCATAACAACGAGCTTGTCATCGTCACTCAGTTCATCGATACCAAGAATTGCGATAATGTCCTGCAGGTCCTTGTATCTCTGGAGTATCTGCTGAACCTGTCTGGCAACAGTGTAATGTTCTGCACCCACTACATCCGGTGTCAGAATTCTGGACGTCGAATCGAGGGGGTCAACCGCCGGATAGATACCCATCTCGGCGATCTGTCTCGAAAGAACCGTGGTCGCGTCGAGGTGGGAGAATGTGGTAGCCGGTGCGGGGTCTGTAAGGTCATCGGCCGGGACGTAGATTGCCTGAACCGATGTAATAGAACCCTTCTTCGTAGATGTAATTCTCTCCTGCAATTCGCCCAAATCCGTTGCAAGTGTTGGCTGATAACCGACTGCACTCGGAATTCTGCCGAGGAGCGCCGAGACCTCGGAATTTGCCTGTGTAAAACGGAATATATTATCGATAAAGAGCAGAACGTCCTGATTCTCCTCGTCTCTGAAATACTCGGCAGCCGTGAGAGCGGAGAGCCCTACCCTTGCCCTTGCCCCCGGAGGTTCGTTCATCTGACCGTATATAAGACAGGTCTTATTGATAACACCGGACTGTTTCATCTCAAGCCAGAGGTCATTCCCTTCTCTCGTTCTCTCTCCCACACCACCGAAAACCGAAAATCCGCCGTGTTTTAGTGCGACATTATGAATGAGTTCCATAATAACGACTGTCTTTCCGACTCCTGCACCTCCGAAGAGCCCGATCTTTCCGCCTCTCATATAGGGCTCGAGAAGGTCGATGACCTTTATACCTGTCTCGAAAGCCGAGATCGAGACATCCTGTTCCAGAAATGTGGGCGGATGTCTGTGAATCGGATAAAATTTCTTGGCATCAACCGGACCTGCCTCGTCCACAGGCTGACCGATGACATTCAGAATCCTTCCCAGAATCTCCCTTCCGACCGGCATCATAATCGGGTTACCTGTATCAATTACTTCCATATTCCTTACAAGACCATCGGTCGAATCCATAGAGATTGTCCTGACAGTATTTTCACCGATATGCTGTGCCACTTCAAGGATAAGATTATATGGTTTGTCGGAGATGGACGGATTGGTAACCTTGAGTGCCGTATATATCTTCGGGAGTTCTCCGGGCGGGAACTCCACGTCAACTACTGCACCGATTACCTGTTTGACTCTGCCTTTTCTTAATTCTGCCATATCAAGAACTCCTTCGTTACTTTTTGATTGCCTCGGCTCCCGTAATAATCTCCGAGAGCTCCTTTGTAATAGCCGCCTGTCTTGCCCTGTTGTACTTGAGTGTAAGACTGTCTATCATATCAGACGCCGAACCCGTTGCATTCTCCATTGCAGTCATCCTCGCCCCGAATTCCGATGCCGCAGATTCAATAAGTGCCCTGTACACCTCAATGGCAAGACATCTCGGGATGAGGTCGTTTAAGACCTCTTCCTTGGAAGGCTCGTATATATAATCAACCTGATTTGCATCACTATCTCTGGGTCTGGGAATAATCGGGAGCAAAGTCAGTGATGTAACCCTCTGCTGAATTACCGACTTAAACTCATTGTAGATAAGGATAATCTCGTCCAGATTCGAGGAGAGAAAATTATCAATAAGGTCATTGGAGATATCGAGGGCTGTCTCAAAACTTACATCATCAAAGACCTTGACGAACTCCCTTCTGAGCTGATAATTCCTCTTCTTGAAATAATCCCTTCCCTTCCTTCCGATACAGCTGAACGTAATACTTTCGTATTTGCCGGAATTCTCTTTTATAAAATGCTCTGCAAATCTGATGATATTGGAATTGAATGCCCCGCAGAAACCCCTGTCCGATGTCATTATGACGAGTTCAGCCCTCTTCGGTTCACGTCTCGAGAGCAGCGGATGTGAGCTTATATCTATTCTGGATGCCAGATCATCAAGAATTTCATAAGTGCTGATTGCATAGGGTCTTATCTTGATAAGATTCTCCTGTGCCCTCTTGAATTTGGCCGCAGCCACCATCTTCATCGCACGGGTTATCTGCCTGGTATTCGTAATCGAGGCTATCTGTCTTTTTATTGCTCTTAATGACGGCATAACTTATACCTGCCTATGGTCTGAAGATATCCCTGAATTCCTTTAGTGCCTTAACAATCTCTTTTCTAAGTTCATCGTCGAGCGCCTTCTTCTCGGCAATCTTTTTTAAGACCTCCGGATGCTTTGTATCCATAAAACTGACCAGTTCCTGCACATATCTTCTTATTGACTCAACGGGATAATCCCTTATGTAACTCTTGCCGTTCTCGTCCTTTTCGGTTGCGGCATAGATTATTACCACCTGTTTTTCCATCGAATACGGCTTGTAGATATCCTGTTTTAAGAGTTCGACGATTCTCTTTCCGTTTTCGAGCTGCTCCTGTGTGATCTTATCGAGGTCAGAACCAAACTGTGCAAATGCCGCAAGTGCCCTGTACTGCATAAGGTCGAGCCTGAGTTTACCTGCCACCTGTTTCATAGCCTTCGTCTGGGCATTGCCACCGACACGGGATACGGAGATACCGGGGTTGATTGCCGGTCTCACACCAGCATAGAAAAGGTCTGTTTCGAGATAGATCTGACCGTCAGTAATTGAGATGACATTTGTCGGAATATATGCCGAAACGTCGCCTGCCTGTGTCTCAATAATCGGCAGCGCAGTCAGAGAACCACCTCCGTACTTGTCAGACATCTTGGCCGCTCTTTCAAGGAGTCTCGAATGGAGGTAGAAGACATCACCGGGATATGCCTCTCTGCCGGGCGGTCTTCTCAAAAGAAGTGAAAGCTGTCTGTATGCAACAGCGTGTTTTGACAAATCATCGTATATCAGGAGGGCGTGCTTACCGTTGTCTCTGAAATACTCACCCATAGTACAGCCCGAATACGGGGCAATGAACTGAAGCGGTGCAGGGTCTGATGCATTGGCACAAATAACCGTTGTGTATTCCATTGCACCGAACTGCGAAAGCTTATCGACCACCTGCGCAACGGTTGACTGCTTCTGACCTATCGCTACATAAAAGCAGTAAACATTCTGCCCTTTCTGGTTTATGATTGTGTCAATGGCTATTGCCGTCTTGCCCGTCTGTCTGTCTCCGATTATCAGCTCTCTCTGTCCCCTTCCGATGGGAATCATTGAATCGACAGCGAGTATTCCGGTCTGAAGCGGTTCCTTGACCGGCTGTCTGTAAACAATACCGGGGGCCTTTATCTCGATGTTTCTTCTCTCCTTTGCAGCAACAGGTCCCTTCCCGTCGAGCGGTCTCCCGAGGGCATCCAGAACTCTGCCGATAACGCCTTCCCCGACAGGGACATCGGCAATTCTGCCCGTCCTCTTGACCTTGTGGCCTTCCCTGATCTCCTTGTCATCGCCCATAATGGAGATACCAACTGTATCCTCTTCAAGGTTGAGGACCATTCCCATTACATTTCCCTCAAATTCAACAAGTTCGCCTGCCATAGCATTCTCAAGGCCATATACTCTCGCAATACCGTCACCTGCCGAGATAACAGTACCTGTCTCCTTGAGGTCAATGTTCTTGTCTGCCTCAGAGATATAACTTTTTATTATCTCACTAATCTCCTGGGAAGAAATCTTCATAACACCTACCTCTTCTTAAATAATATTGATATTTTCTATTGTATTTATCCTTCGCAATACCGAACCATCTATCTCAAGTGAACCGATTCTTATTATGGCACCGCCTATTATTTCCTTCCTGATTTTCGGACTCAGGACTACCTTCTTGCCCAGAACTCCTGAAAGTTCGCTCTCGGCCTTTTTGACAAGTGATGCATCAACCGGGCTTGCGGTAATGAACTCCCCTCTTAAAACCCCCTCCTTGCGGTCTATATCCACATCGATAATATCTATAACCTGTCTGAGGTGATTCAGTCTGTAATTCGAAAGCATCGCGGCAAGCAGATTACTGACGATACTGTGACAATTCATTTTGGAAATTATGCTCTCAAGCAGCTTTTTTCTCTTTTCTACCGGCAGAACAGGTTTTGAAAGCAATTCCTCGAGTTCTGCAGAAGATGAAATTGCTTCTGATACCATATTGAGCTGATTCCTGAACTCCTTCAGCTGACTGTCATTTGAGGCACTCTTGATTAAAGCCCTTGCATATGTCCTTGCAATACTCTTTTTAATCATACCAGATACCCGAAATTCTTCCTGTCTACTGTTTTCAGTGAGTTTACAAATTCCTCAATTATCTGTCTGTCACGCTCCGGGGAATACTGCGCCAGAATGGTTTTAAGGGATTTTTCGGTAGCACTCCTGATTATCTGTTTTACTATTTCCTTTCTCAGTTCGAGCGTTTCGAAAAGTATCGTCTGCTCTGCTGAACTTCTGAGTGACTGGGCAGTCCTCTTTGCGTGACTGATAATCTCCTCTTTTTCTTTTTTTGCCATATCGATATATTCTTCCCTGATCGCAGATTTGTAATAATCGATTCTGGCAAGTTTCTCCTCGATATCTTTAAGCTTCGCCAGAGCCTCGTCTCTGATTCTGACAGATTCGTCCATCTGCTTCTTCATATTTTCGTAGCGGCTGCTGAAAAACTGACCGACCTTTTTCCTTAAAAGATAACCGAGCAGACCGAAGAGCACAACAAAATTCAGGATAAACCAGGCAACCGGAGGACTCTCCGTATCCCATGCAAACCAGTTAATATGTGCATCCTGATGACCGCCTCCGCCGTGACCGGCCATTATATCCGGTGCAACCAGAACGAGAAAAAGAATCAAAAATATTCTTAACATAATAATCAGTTGCTCCCTGAACCTTTTAATATCTTTTCGGTAATCTGATTACTTATAGAATCTATATGCTTTGCCGCATCGGCCATAATACTGTCCTTATCCTTCCTGAGATTTTCCCGTCCCTTTTCAATTATCTCGGCTACTTCCTGTCTTGCCGTCTGAAGAATCTTATCTCTTTCTGTATTTGCCTCTTCCTTAATCTTTTCATATTCCTGTCTGGCATCCTCCCTTGCAATCCTGACGGATTCATCGAATTTTTTGGAGAGCTCCTCTACCTTCTGTTTCAGTTCCTCCGCCTCTTTTCTGTACCCCACAAGTATCTCATCCCTCTTTCTGAGATTTTTGAGATACGGGTCAAAGAAAATGAATTTGAGTGAAATTGCCAGAACAATGAAGAGTGCAAGCTGGATAAAAAAGGTATAATCTAAATCTATCATAAACCTTATAACCTTACAAAATCCTATGAGTAATTTTCATAAATCCCACAACAACTGATTTCAGTTAACACATTATGACGCAGTATGTCAATAAAAAATCAAAGAAATTTTAATTTGATTTCTTCTGATAATTGATTAATATTTAAAGGGTAAAAACTTTTTTAGAGGAAGAGAGATATGATTAAACTTTTGGAAGAGATTCGTTCATCGGAAAACATTAAAGAGTTATTTGACTATATTACAGAAGGAATACAGATTCTGGATAGTGATCTGAGATATTTGTATTTGAACAGAGCCTGTATTCTTCAGGCGAGAGAGAGCCCTGAGAATCTGATAGGGAAGAAAATCACTGATATATATAAAGGCATCGAAAATACAGAACTCTACAGGAGAATTAATGAGAGTATTAAGTATCAAAAGAAGGGAGAGATGATAAATGAATTTACATATCCCGACGGAAAAACGGGATGGTTCTTATTAAGATTTGAACCATTTAGAAATGGTTTAATCATTCTTTCAATGGATATATCCGAGCTTTACAAAAAGGATAGAGAAATAATCTTATTAAATAAATTACTTAGAAGTATAAGAGACATCAATCAGCTTATTGTGAGAGAAAAAGACCGAAGAAGACTCATTGATTCTGCCTGCCGGATACTGACACAATCAGGGTTATTCAAAGCTACTCTGATTTTATTATTTAAAAATGAAAATATAGAACATTATTCAATTAGCTCTGATGACAAGACGATATTAGAATATACTGACCTTATAAGGGATAATAAATTACCAGAATGTATAAAAAAATCGAGGTCCGCCAATATTACTATGGTTATAAAAGAGCATACAGACCTGTGTGCCAGATGCCCACTATTTGAAAAACACCGAAAAGGTATCAGAACAATTGTGCTGACTATATCCTATGGACTAAGGCATTTTGGCACACTATATTGTGTCTCCGAAAATGATAATGTAACCGGAGATGAAGAGGTCTCCCTTCTAAAAGAAATAAGTGGAGATATTGGTTATTCATTCTATAACTTAGATGTAGAATATAACCTTGGCAAGTCTCTCAAGTTATTTGAAAATTTTATGGAAAATATAAATGATATTATGGTAGTACTGAATCAGGATTATGTAATAACTTATATTAATCCATACATAAATAATTTCGGTTTTGATTCTGCAGAACTTACCGGCAAACCACTTACTGATTTAGCAATAAAAGAAGAGAGAGAATTAATTATCAATTCACTAAATAAGTTGAGAAAAGGCGGGCATATAGAATTTGAAATTCACCTAATAAATCAATCAAAGAAGGCACATACTTTCAGAACCAAAGGGGTACTTATAGATAATTCAGAAGACAATTCTCCGATTGTTTTGATTATGGAAGATATAACAGAACAACAGATAATGAAACAGCAGATGCTCAGTTCTCAGAAACTTGAATCAATCGGCAGACTTGCAGGTGGAATTGCCCACGACTTTAATAATATACTCTCTGTGATTTTAAATCATGCTGACTTTGCAATTTCCAATATTAAAAATAATAGAGATGCAACTGAAAACCTGCAAAACATTAAAAGTGCAGGGCTACGAGCAGCGGACCTTACACGACAGTTACTCTCTTTTAGTCGAAGAAATATTGCAGAATCAAAAATAATAAATATCAACAAATCAATTCAGGACATAGTCAAACTTATAAGAAAAGTTATTGGGGAGAATATATCTATTGACACATATCTGGATGAAAAATTAAAACCCATATTGATTGACCCTGGACATCTGGACCAGATTCTGATGAATTTAATTGTTAATGCAAGAGATGCTATGCCCCGAGGAGGAAAGATAACTATATCAACTGAAAACATATTCTTACCAGAAGACTACAAAAACAGGAAATTTAATTTAAAATCAGGTGAATACTCTATAATTATTATTTCTGACACAGGGATAGGGATAGATGAATCAATACTCTCAAAAATATTTGAACCGTTTTTTACGACAAAAGAACAGGGGAAAGGGACAGGACTTGGACTGGCGACAGTTTATGGACTTGTCAGACAATATGGAGGAGACATTTTTGTTTATAGTGAGGTTGAACACGGCTCTACATTTAAGGTCTATCTGCCAGTTGCTACCAGTGTGAGCAGCGAAGAAATAAAAGAAAAAATTATATCAAGTCCGACAGGTAATGAGACCATTCTCCTTGTAGAAGATGACTCTATGGTGCGGGATATTACCCTTAGAATACTCAAAGATGCAGGATATAAAGTCTTATCTGCCTCCTCGCCAGATGAGGCAATTAAAATTGCCGAAACGGAGAAAGAGAATATAAAATTATTATTAAGCGATGTAATAATGCCTCAGATGAATGGAATCGAATTGGCCCAAATAATTAGAAACAAGATAAAAGACCTCAAAATCCTATTTATGTCCGGATATACTGAGGAGGTGCTTTCAAGTACAAATATCGCGAAGAGTTCAATAAACATTATTCAAAAGCCATTCGATGCATACAATCTCAGAAAGAAAATCAGAGAGATTCTGGACAAATAAAATTTTGTCTTGCAAAAACTTATTTTTGCTTTAATCTTAAAGCATTGTTTACGGAGGTAATGATGTATAAGTATTCTATCCTGTTTGTTTCATTATGTCTTTTTCTTTACTTTGCTGCCTGTTCTGACGAAAGTTCTGAGGATTACATACCAGACACAATTCACAAGGATGTTTCATCAGACATTTCAAAACCCGAAGACATAACGGATATTGCCGATATTACAGAGACCAGAGATATTGCTGACACAGGTTCCGATATAAAAGAAATACAGGATATTTCCGAGACGGATATTTCTGATTCGGGAGCTGATGCAGAAACAGATTCGTCGGTTATAACCGATATATCAGAGAAAGATGCCGGAGAAGATACAGAGACCGCAGACACAACAGATATTCAGATTGCGGACATATCAACAGATAACATTATTTATGATGCAGGCGCTGACACATTCGCCGATGCAGCAAATGACGCTACAGGTGAAGATACCGGAGATACAGGGAGTACGGATATAACTCTTTTGCAGCCTGTAATAAACGAGCTGATGATTACTCCCAATTTCTCGGATACCGAACTCGGACAATATATCGAAATATACAACCCGAACAGTTTCGGAATCGACATCAACGGATACAGACTGAAGACAGATTCAAAGGAGTTTACGATTTCAAATACAGAATGTGAGACCGTTATCAACGCATATTCCTATCTCGTTGCCGGTGCAACAAAGGACCCCACTAAAAATTCATATGCCAAGGTAAAATGTGAATGGAAAGACATGTTCACTCTAACAAATGCAAATTACCTCGAACTTCTCAGAACCGACAATGTATCGGTCGAGAAGATAGACCTTACATCGCTTGCCAGAAAGAAAGGCTCTTCGATAGAGAGAAAAGGTGATAAGTTTGAAGTATCTCCCTCACTTATTACTTTTCTTGAAGAGACAGGCTATTACAGCGGAGACAGAGGTTCACCCGGTAAGACCAATTACGACCTGAAACAAAAAGGGAAGCTCTCCGAATCATCGACCCAGAAAGACAGGATAGAGAAGGAGAACTCCGTTCACAGATACCCTGCTGACCTTGCAGAAGGTGATATTATAGCCTTTTATGCAGATGTGGACAGAATCAACGGAGACCTGAAACTATTTGCGGCTCTTCTCGACTCAGACTTAAACTTTCTGACCCCTGACAAATATATTTCGGATATAACATACGACTACTTCATCTATCATCTTATAAGGGAGACAAAAAGATATTACTTCCAGATTCAGCCAGATTACTTTTTCAAATTCAACCCCGCAAATATTGAAGCCACTTATTTCAGGGCAGACGGGATAAAGGTCAGTAAAGACCTTATTGAATTAAAAGTAGGAGAACAATATCAGATTACAACATACGCAACATTCAGCCAGAATAAGGACCTCAAGGATTTTCTGATAGAAAAGACACTCCCTGACTATTCATCGAATGACCCGAATATCGCCGATGTCTCCAAAGACGGAATAATTACAGCAAAGAATATCGGGGCCGTTACCATTTACATTGGCTACCATTATATAGATAATACAAGTCTTGACACCTCGATGGTAGTAAATGTCTATAATCAGCCTTCAAACGAGACCTGCAATACTGCAATCGATGCAACAAACGGTCTCTCTACATACGCATCTACAATAGGAGCAACCGATGATTACAATCCTGAAAAATGTGTGTTTTCGATGTTCTCGGGCGGAGATATCGTATATTACGTAGATGCAGACCCCAGTGCCACATACGAAGTCCTTGTTGAACCTTACGGTAGCTTCGACCCGATGATATATGTCTATGATGACTGCAGTAAGACTGAATGTCTTTACGGAACGGTTTTGAACGGTGCAGGTGACCCGGAAAAACTGACATTTAAGAATGAGACTTTCTCAAAGAAGAGATTCTACATCATAATTGACGGTGAGGCCGGCGATGACGGTTCATTCCAGCTCACTATAACCAGAAAGTAGTTATTATACTCCGTAAATATGAACTACCACAGTCCTTTCCCTCGGTCTGTGGTCAAACTCTGCAAGGACTATCTGCTGCCATGTACCCAGCACAGCCCTGCCATCTTCTATAGGGAATGTAAATGACTGCCCCAGAAGAGTAGCTCTCAGGTGTGAATGTCCGTTATCATCATTCCAGGTTGCATTATGGGCATACTCTCTATCCTGCGGGGCAATCTCTTCTAAAAGTTCCCTCAAATCCTTTGCAAGTCCGGGCTCATACTCCATGGTCAGAACCGATGCGGTCGAACCGATAACAAAAACTATTGCAAAACCCTCTTTTACTCCGCTCTTCTTGACCAGAGTCAGAACTTCTTCAGTAATGTCAAGGAGGTCGTTCTCTCCGGCTGTCTTCCTGAATATTCTGTACTTAAATAGCTTCATATTTGTTTATTTTTCACCGAACAATTCGGGATATTCAATCTTCAGATAATCCGTCAGAACCTCATACATCTCGGAATTTTTTGGTGAATCCGGCTCCGAGAAATCCATAAGAAGCGACTTTTCTGCAAGACGTTTCATTCTTATATCCAGATTGTGTATGGGTGGAATGACCTTATCCTCTATCTGTCTCGGCTCTGCCTTGTATGGAGTAAAATCGGGAGTGTTCGTAAAGACATCCAGCATAGGAGCAGCTCTCAGATCCGTCTGATACAACGAATTGAGTCCCAGAATCAGTTCGAATGTCTTGTAAAAGGACGGAAAGCTATACTGAACCGAAGATACAAACCCTCTTTTAATGTAAGGGCCTATTGCAAGGCATACATTCCTGTGCGAATCGATATGGTCAGCCCCGCTCTGCGGGTCGTCCTCAACAACAAAGACAACCGAATCCTTCCAGAAGACAGAATTACTCAGATACTCAATCACAAGACCAAGACCATAATCATTATCGGAGACCATTGAATCAGGAGCCGGTTTACCCGGACTCACTCCGTAGGTATGGTCATTGGGGAGAAGCATAAAGATGAATGCCGGCATCTTTGCGGGGTCTCTCTCCCACTCCGAAAGCCTCTCCCTGAAGTAATTTGCCCTTTCCTCATCTTTGGGCGACATATTCCAGATTACTCCGCCCGGCCACTTCCGGTCCACATATTTGTCAAATCTCGGTTTTCTCCCGTAAAGCCCCTCGAGGTCTGCCATAACGCCAACCGCTTCCCCATACACCATAAAGTTGATTTTATTCCTCAACAGGTGATGAAAGAAGAAATCTGAGGCAGGATAACTTGCAGGTTCAACGCCCGGCAGAAAGAGCCGCGTTTCATCTCCCACAAGCCAGTTTCTCTCTATATAATCATTTGTAACAGACGAGGTCAGCCACATATGACCCTGAACAGAGACCTCCGATTCGGCAAAGCAATTGTCAAATACGGCAAATTCACGGGCTAGTTTATGGGTATTCGGCGTAAATTTCTCCCCGAATCTTACCAGTGAGGGTTCAGCCTCTACCCCTTCCAGATCACCGAGAATCTGATCGAAAGTCTTATTCTCCTTAACGATAAAAATAATATGTTTTATGGGGGAGAGATACTCTTTATCTATCGGGACAGGGGAATTGATATTTTCACAGGGGAATTCATAATATCTCGATGGTCTTGAGTTATTATTGTAAACCATTTCTGAATATGTTTTCAGATTAATAATGGCATCAGAGATATCAATCACGGAGAGACTTCCAAACAGAATCTCATCCGCATCCTCTCCATTAATATTCGGAGAAGAGCCATTACCTTTTGCGTTTAACACATAAATATTTTTATTGTCCTCCGAGACAATCACCCTCACAGGATAGAAACCAACGGGTATTCTGCCAAGGACCTTATTTGCAGAGGTATCAATTACTGAGACCGAATTCAACAGTGCCTCTGCGACAAAAATATATTTGCCGTCCTTCGAGATATCCATTGTGGTCGGTGAAGTGCCATAGGGGATATTATCCTCATTGAGTTTAATCTCAGCGGTAACCTGATTGGTTGCAACATCTATAACCGAAATATTATCTGTATCACTATTGGCAACATAAATGCGTTTGCCGTCATTTGAAATGACTATACCTTCGGGATTCTTCCCCACATTTATGTCTCCAATCACACTCTCCGAACCGATATCTATGACAGATACAGTATTGTCTCCCCAGTTTGAGACATACAGTCTCTTCTCATCACTGCTAAGCTGCAGCCAGAACGGATATGCATAAGGATGCTCATCTGTATGAACCCCCACTTTGACAGAATTCTTCCATTTCGGCGTCTCGCCGTTCTCGATAATTGCAATTTTATCTGCAATATGCTGTGCTGCATATATTCTCTTTTCATCTCCGCTCAAAACCAGATGTCCGATAAAACCGGAGAGAGATACTGAACCAATTTTCCCGATTGATGCATCTTCATTGAGTTTCAATATGAGAATATTATTGTTGGCACCACCCGATGCATAAATAGTCCTCTTGTCTTTTGCAAGAAAAAGTCCCAGAAAATTTCCGTAATTACCTTCGAGCGGAAACTTATATACAACTTCTCCCTTTTCAACATCAACCACCTGAAGATACTGTTTCCCGTCAAGAGTTCTGCCACCGTTTGAGACAACAAGCCATTTTTTATCCGGAATTTCAACGGCATTCATAGGAAAAGTATTGATAGTAATATTCTTACCTGCCGGTGTTATCATCCTTCCATCGATGAGGAGTATCCCGTCCGAGGTCTTGCCGGGTCTCTGATATGCAATCTGATTGATCTGAAAATCGCACTTCTTTACATCGGTATCATTACTGCCGGTATCTTCCGTAATAGTAATATCTTCTGTGCTGATGTCAGTCCCGGTATCACTAACTGTTGTCCCCTCATTGTCAGAACAGCCGTAAACCAGCACAAAGAAGAAAACAGACATTACAATTAACATTAAAATATACTTCATAATCTTCCTCCTGTACAGGTGTATATAATACACCGCTAATCTTACTAATACAATACTGTTTGTTTCAGGTTAATTTTATAAAAAGAAATTATTAAGCGTTCTGCATCAGAAGACTCTGAAATGCCTTAGAAGATTTACCGCCCATGAGAGAAGAATAAGCGGAATCACAATCAGTAGAACAAATTTCTGATACCTCTCGAAAACTATCTGAATAATCAATCTGTCAAGAATTATCTCGGCAATCAGCAAAACAATTCCGGTAAGAAGTGCCAGATATAAAAGCGGACCCAGTATATTGAAATAAAATCCATCTAATATTTTCAGGTGTCCTATCGAGACAAAAGAGTGAGTCATCCCGCAGGAAGGACAGGGAAATCCGGTAAAAGTCCTAAAAAGACATATTCCGTAAGGGAAATCGGGGTTGTCTATTATTACCGAACCTGCAAAAACCGAGAGAAGAATCAGAAGTGCAATAAATGACCTTTTACGGTTGGGGGTAATAAAATTTCTAAACATACAGTTAAGGTATTAAAGCAAATAATTCAACAAGTCAATTTTAAGAAAAAATGGATTATCCGGACCGGCACAGCAATTATTGGACAATATTCAATTACCTGTATCTGTTTCAGTATACCAGATACTAAAAGCTTTTTATATTAAAAGTGAATTGCCTTCACTGTCCTTCATCAGACCCATTCCGATGAGCAGATAATCTATCAAGGCCCAGATACCTGCCCCGCCGCAGGTGATGAGCTTTACTATACCAAGCCCGGTATACCCCAGATAAAACCTGTCCAGACCAAAATACCCAAGAAACATAGAGAGCAAAAATGCTGTTCCCTGTGATTTTTTGGGAGTGCCTACAGGGGTCTCTCTGAGAAGTGCGTTGCCGTTTGCATCTTCCATTGTACCCATTCCGAGAATAATAACATCTATAAGAGCCCAGATACCTGCCCCGCCGCAGGTGATGAGCTTTACTATACCAAGCCCGGTATACCCCAGATAAAATCTGTCAACTCCGAGAAATCCAAGAAAGACTGATAGTATAAATGCAGTTTGCTGACTCTTTTGATTCATTAAAACCCTCCTTGAGATTTTCGCTTACTTATTCAGGGTAAGCAGTTTAATCGAACTTTTTATAATCGGAAAAATTCTTTCGTTCTTCTTGTCTTTGAGCATCTTCTCGAGCTGAGGAATTGCTCTCTTATCCCCTACTGTTGCAAGTGCCTGTGCAGATCTACCCCTTATAAAGACATCCTCATCTTTTAACAAATCCATAAGCAGACCGATACATCTTTCATCTGCAATCACAGAGAGTACCTGTATTGCAATATCGCGCTCGTCCTTTGAGTTACCGAATCTTGCTGTCCTGAGATATTCATCGACATTAATCTTATCCTTCATCTTTTTCAGGGTATTTTTCGCTGTCTTTATCTCTTCCTGCGAGGATGAATCCTTAAGTATCACCAAAATAGGCTGAACGAGTCTGGGGTCTCTTATGGTGCCGGCAAGCTCCATTGCATTGATTCTTGTATTCTCGTCCTTGGAGGTGAGTGCCGCAGACAAAACCTTGAATTTGTTTTCACTGGACATACCCATTATAATCTGGGAGGTGGTATCGCTTACTTTACCTTTATCCGAGAGACCTTCGGCAAGTGCCTTCAGTGCATTGTCGTCCTTGAGTTCGCCGAATATTGCTATAATACCCATCTTGAGCATCGAATCATCTGTATTTTTGAATGTGTTTACAAGGTCATCCATTGTCTGCTTGTTGGAAGAGAGCTTTACAAGTGCCTTAACTGCCTCTTTTCTGACAAGGGCCTCTGAATCCCTGAGCAATTCAATCAGAGGTCTCGTTGCCTTCGGGTCACCGATATTCCCGAGCGCAATGGCACAGGCACCCTTAATCGCATAATCCTCGTCCTTCAGATTGGCAATAAGGACATCGACAGCCCTTTTATCCTGCATCTTGCCAAGGAATATGGCTGCCTGAAGCCTTGACTTGAACGAAGACGAAGAATTGAGTTCGCTTATCATATTGTCAACCATATCAGCGTAGAGGTTTACCGGTAAAACCATCACTATAAAAAACATACAAACGTATTTTTTCAGCATAACTACCCTCTCATCATTGGTAGACCAATATCACAACAGAATAAGAACTGCAAATTATTTTTTTCCGAAATTGTGCAATCTGCAATACTATTCTATGAATGAACAGGAGCAGCCTGACTCGTCCTTGCTTTCATCAGTCTTGCTTCCGTCAATAACAACCACATCAGGTTTGGCACCAGCATCTGCGCCCGAAACATCACCGGAATTCCCTGTGTCATCCGGGACAGATACATCTGTAATAACATCCGGCTGAACACCTGTGTCGTTCTCTGCATCACTGACTATAACAACATCCGAAACCACATCCTCTGACACATCAGTTCCGGCATCAGGTTCGACCTGTTTGGTTTCATATGAAGGAGTAATAAGCTGAAGGATACCCTGTGCCCCTCCGTAATTTACGAAGGCTATATAATATCTGTGACCACCTTCAATTTTTGAAGAATCAACTTCAAAATGGCTGTTGTCGGCTGTCTCGAGCTCGAAATCGGCATTCGAGGAAACATCTCCGTTTAAGGAAATATCAAATTCAACCGGATTATCCTTCTTCATAAGCACTCTTATCTCCGCATCAGAACCGCCAAACATCGAATTGCTGTAGATATCCATATCGAGCATAAACTTTGAGGTATTTGCCGGAATATCAAAATAGAACTGCAGATACCCGGGGACATACGGAGATAATCCGACCGTGTCCAGCCCTTCAACCAGCATTATATATTTCCCGTTTTCGAGATTAACGAGTCTCTCGCAGTCAAGGATATTATTCTCCTTGAAAATATTCTCTGCCTTCTCGGCAAAGGCCTGACCGATAGCTGTATCCTTCTTCAGCATACTCACAAGCCCGTTTGAGAACTCACCGAATGTGGCAATCTGACTGAGAGAGACAAGCACATCATACACCTTCTGGTCAAAGAGGTCTTCCTTGCCGAAATCCTTTACAAACTCGGTTCTTATCTTCCAGAGGGCGTTTGAGAGCAACAGCCCGTCGTTATGACTCTCACCCCAGAGGTCATCGGGGCATCTTGTATTTACACTCAGGTCCCTCAGTGCCCCCTGGTCCTCCGTTGCATTGCTGACATATTCACCCAGCTTCGGGTCACCGGAGACGGTCGACGAGAAATAATCTGCAAATCCTTCATTCATGGCACCCGGGTCGATATACATCCCGTACTGGTCGAAATAGGCATACGCAAGATTGCTTGTCGAACCTATCATTGCGTGTGTAAATTCGTGATATGTAACCTCCGCATCATAGGCAAAATCGACCTTCTCTCCCTGCCCGAAGACAATCGCATCATCGTGGATACCGAAATCATCGAAACTGCCGTCATAGGGCATAAAGGCTGCATTATCAAAAGGCATAAACTTATCTGTTGTACAGATATTCCATCCGGGATTATTCGGGTCTTCCTCACAGTTGAATCTCAGTTCATAGAAGTTGGGGAGTTTGAAATTCACCAATGTCATCAGTGACGGAAGCCCTGAATTTGTATTTACTTTCTCAAATCCCTTCCCCTTGAAATAGGTATACATCTTGTCTGCGTGATAATACATCATCACTTCTGCAAAATCGTCTTCCATAATTGATTCAAAGCAGGCCTGCGAATCCTCTGCCTCGAAACATTTTGTCGGGTCATCCGGAGTAAAATAGAAATCTCCGTTCTCGTCCGAAACCGCTTTGGGACCGATATTGCAGAGGGTAAACCGCATAGTGGACTGATACTGCGGAATAGTCCATTCCTTCTGCTCACCTTTACCGTAACAGTTTGTACTTCTGATCAGCGTGCCGGTAAGGGTCTTATCCGTTACATTGGGGTCGAGATTTACAATATCAACCTCAACGGTAGGGCTTTTGCCGTCTGCGCCGGGATTCGGATTATAGACATTTGCCTTGTTCAGATTTACAACATTATTCTTCCTGAAGATGAGTTTGCCTGTCTTCGCGTCGATAAAATAGCTCACATTCGTAAGTGAAGCAAATGAGGCAACTCTGACTTCGTACACAAAGAAGGCTTTATTACCTATAAGCAGTACCAGTTCCCTTACAGAATTATTGCTGTATTTTGAGCCTATAAGACTGTTGAACGGAACATATTTGTTGGTGACAATGTAATAGGCATCCTCCCTGTTGAAAGAGACCCTTGTATCAATATTTTTTAGTGAGAGATTGAAGAACGATGCTTTCAGAATCTTACCTGAATTATCTGCGGTTACGGCAATACCGGCAGGATATACAGGATACCCTCTGTATGTATAACTGAAACGGACTGTTTGACTGCCCTTCCCGCCAACTATCTTCTCAAAAGTCAGGCTGACGTCACCGCCAACAGAAAAGAGATTCTGATACTTGCCGATAAAGGCCTTTGCTGCATCGAAGGCCGAACTTACGGGGAATCTTTCACCAAGGTCCGTAATCAGAACAGGGGAATTGTTCATAAATCTACCCTTGATTTTCATATCAGGGTTACTCTGTTTCATAATTCCGATCAATTCATCGAACTGTGATGCAGTCAGATTTGACGCTGCAAACAACAGAACCGATACAAGAAAAAGGATTTTTTTCATAAAAACCTCCGGTAAAATGAAGTTATAAACGGATAATCAATCCGAATGTCAATCTTTACTAAAATAAAAAAGCATTGTCCATGTAAATAGTAACCGGGTTAACGTTATGAAAAATCTGTCATAGTAAATCACCTATGCCCTGCTTTTCTGCTCGGAAAACCATCTGAATAATCTCTCCTGATATGCCTCCACGTAAAAGGCGTAGTAACAGAATGTTGCCAGCATCAGTCCGGATACGACATCGAGGAAATAGTGCTGTTTTGTGAAGAGAGTCGACAGAGATATCAGAATTCCCAGAGTTATAGCCCAGATACCGTTTAGTTTTGTCTTGTGATAGATGGCAAATGCCGAGACCATCGATACCGCAACGTGCAGCGAAGGAAAACAGTTCGTCGGAAGGTCGATATAATAAATAAAATTGAGAAGGATTTCGCTTGCTGTATTCATCGGGACTTCCTGTCTTACCGACATCACCGGGAAGAGCAGAAAAACCGGATAGGCAACGAGGTCGCACATAACAATGGAAAAACCGACCCTCTTGACCTCTTCAACCGTATCGAGTATCAGAACAAGAAATATAGGGAATATAAACAGCATTTCATATATCCACGACCATTCAGGTATCAGGGGTATTACTCTGTCAATCGGTAGAGAGACATCGTAGAGTTTGGCAGTGTTTACCTTTGAATTTACATACATATAGCCAAACCCGTGAAATGCATAGACAAAAGCAAAAATCAGGTATTTTTTGAGATAATATTCCCTTGGATATGAGTTTACAGGTTTGATGAAACTCATTTGCGTTCACCAAGCTTTCTCTTCCATCCGTCTTCAATTACTGCCTCGAAGAGGTCATCGAGCGTAATTACACCTTTCAGCTTCCTGTCCCTGTCGACCACGGGAATTGCCAGCAGATTGTATTTTGATACGATATGTGCAATCTTCTCCATCTCATCATTCACAAAAACATAGACAGGATTTCGTGTCATTATCTCCGATATAAGTGTGGTCTTTTCTGATATTATCAGTTTTTTCAGAGAGACTGTCCCTTTCAGTCTGTTGTTCTTGTCAATTACATAGATATAATATATCGTCTCGGCCTCTTTCGCATTTTTTCTGAGGTAATCAATGGCCTGCTCCGCCGTCAGGTCCTCCGGAATTGTCAGAAACTCCGTCGTCATAAGTCCGCCTGCGGTATCCTCTTCGTGCTTTATAAGTTCCTGTACAATCTGGGCGTCGTCATTCTCCATTTTATTGATAATATCCTTTGCATCTTCCTCGTCTATCTCCTGAAGGATATCAGCCGCTTCATCGGGAGGCATCTCCTCCAGCAGGTCTGCTGCCTTGTCACTCCCTACAGATTCAAGGAGATTCTTCTGGACATCAGCATCCTCCAGTTCAGAGAGGGTCTCTGCCGCCTTATTATGGTCAAGTGACTTAAAGAGTGCCTCCTGTTCATATCTGTCCAGTTCCTCGATGATATCTGCAATCTCTGCCGGATGCATCTCCATAATATCATTGCTTCTGAATGCAAAATTCAGATGGGAATTCCCGTTCTTTACGGGAATTGCGTTCAGATACCTCCATGAGACTAGTTCCTCCCTCAGAAGAGCCGGGATTAATCCGCCAAGGGATATAAATTTCAGAAACCTGCTGCCAAAATACATCCTGAGATTTGCCGCAAGACTGATATCGATATGCGCAACTTTCAGTACATTACCGGCATTCAAAAGATGCAGGTCATATATTCTGACGACCTTCTTGTTGCGGGTATCAATTATCTTCTGGCCGATCAGGTCAATATTTGCCTTAATCTTCTGATTCATATCGTAATTTCTGAGTGGCAGAGGTTCGCAACCCTTACATATAATATCGAAATTTTCACCAACCTCCACAGAAGAAGATTCAAGGACATATAAAATCCTGTCCTTTCTTCTTTTGATTACAAATCCCACCACCTCAGGATAATTATCGGGAACCTTGATTATTACATCATATAAAACCGCTACCTTTTCACCACTGGTATTTTTTACCGGTCTTCTGAGCAATTCAGAGAGAAAAATAAAGACATTTGGCGGAGTTATTCCTGACATACTGAAATCTGATTAAAATCCGAATATTTGCCGAAATCAAGCAGAAAAAGAAGAATCATCCGTTACCCGGTTCTATTTTCTTTCAAGCACAATGACCGAGTTCGAATAACCCTTCTCCCCGTCTCCGTCGAAATCAAAAGGAATTGCCTCGCAGTTGTAGATATCTCCCTTCTTCACGAGTCTGCCCGGAACAGATGCAGAGGTAGTGGCAAAATTCATCATCTGCCCGTTTTTATACCACAGGAACTTATATTTTATTTCGTCCTTTTCTATATCCTCGGACGGTTTGACAATCCTGCACACGAGTTCATCTCCCTCGAACGGATACTGCGGTTCGAGTTTTACGGACGGGGCAAGAGGCCGCTTATTCTTGACATTGACATAAACCTCGGAAAATTCGCTCTTCAGTTCGCCGTCACTCGCAAACACATTGCAGGTATACTTATTCCCTCTCAGTACTTCATCGCCCGCAATCTTGCTGACATTCTCCTTAAACGGCTTTTCATTCTTCTTCCAGCTGAAGGTGTAAGTAATCTTATCCTTATCGACATCAGTACTGTCGGTTGCAATGATACAGGTGAGTTCATCCTTTGTATGCGGTTCTTCCGGCAGAATCTTTACCTGAGGTTTCTCCGGCCGGGAGTTCAGAATGACTACTTCGGGGCTCTTTGCACTTACAACATACTCACCGTCAGTCCCCGTAATCTCACAGTAGACCTTGTCACCCTTCTTGAAATATCCTTTTTGCAATACATTCTCTTCGGTAGTGACAAACTGAACGGAATTTCTGTACCATACATACTTTGTCTTTATGTTATCACCGTCAGCATCTGTAACCTGTTTTACAATCTTACAGGTAATATCACTGAGAAATGTCGGATTCTTCGGCTCAATCTCAACCGCAGGCGAAGTCGGCGGGGCATTCTTGATATAGGTAGAGACCTCAGCAGAATCTCCTTCTGACTCACCGTCAAACGGTATAACCCGGACAAGTACATTCTGGTATTTTGCAAAACTGACAGGCAACAGCTCGGTCTTCTCTCTGTTTGCCTCAATCTCTTTCCCGTCCACAAACCATCTTATTCTGTATTCAACCTTATCTCCGTCGATATCAGCCGAAGGCTTTACAATTTTGACCCTGAGGCTGCTGTTTTTATCGACCGGGGCTGTTTCAAATGCTATCTCGGGCTTCGAGGGAACTGAATTTCTGACCTCGAAGGCAATCCCGTTTGCCGGAGATTTATCAGTGCCGTCAAAGGCATAAACCCTGATATTCCACTTTTCATGCTTCTTCAGGGGGTATCCCTTTGAGTCGAGTTTATCATCGAGATTCTGTACCCTCTTTGTCCCCTGATACCACTCCGTCTTATAGACCAGAGTATCGCCGTCCGGGTCCTTTGATTCCTTTTCGATGATTATTTTTGCCTCATCCTGAGTCGTGAGCACGCTCTTTAATATATGGACCACAGGGGCCGAAGGTACGGCATTGAGTATACGGGTCTCGGTTGATGCCGCCTTCCCTTCCGAAATTCCATCACCGGGGAAGACCTCAACCTTTATACTATCTCCTTTTTTGAAGAACTTCGGTAAAAGGATACTACCGGATGCATCACTGATAAGACTCCCGTTCTTATACCATACATACCTGTAAGTTACTGCGTCTCCGTCATAATCCAGAGAAGGCTTACTCACAAATGCCTTAAGTTCCGACTCGACTGTCGGATTCTTTGGCAGTAACGAAACCTCCGGCGCAAGAGGCGTTGAATTTACAATCTTTACTGTCTTATACATCTCCTGTGAATACAGTTCTCCGTCATACGCCCTGACACCTATCTTTACCTCCTGATTTTTCTTGAAGAAGCCCTTCGGATATTTGCCGCTCAGGAAATCATAGGGTATAAATATTCCGTCGAGCCATAAATTATAAACATATTTGAGATTATCCTTATCTATATCGGATGAAGGCTTTGTTATTTTGACTTCGATATCGCTAATTACAGAGGGATTTTGCGGGAGAATGTCGAATTCACAGGGTGTCGGGGCAGTATTTCTGACCACAAACTCGATATTGGCCGATTTCCCGGTCTCCTCTCCGTCGAAAGGTGTCACTATTACCGATATCCTGTCATTCTTGAATACATCAGCGGGATCTATATAATTCTGGCTTTCGGGATACTCGAGTTTACGGTTATTTCTGAAGAAAGAATACCTGTAGCTTACCTTATCATTGTCATAATCGGTCGAATCCTTCGTAATCTTCACCTCTACCTTATTGGCCGTGAAGACCTCTTTAGGAAGAATCTCGACCTGCGGCGAGTCAGGAATGACATTCTGTATTTCGATCTCTCTGGTTTTAACTATTTTGGCGCCGGCCCCGCTTCCGTACTCTTTGAAGTTCTCTTCATCCTGAATCTCTGCATACAACTTGTCGTGTTTTTTGAAATATTTCGGTTCAATAACCCTCTTGCCGTCCAGTTCCTCCATACGTTTGCCGTTCTTATACCAGAATATTTTGGTATTCTGCTCTGCCCTGCCGTCCAGATGAAAGTAACTGTATTTCAACCTGAGGCTCTCATTGGAAAAAACCTTTTCGGACTCGAATCCCGCATCGTATATTCTCGCCGCATTGGGGAAAAATCTTCCGGTCTTCTGCGAATCCCTGCCCGCCATCTGCCATATCAATTTTGATTTCTTCTCACACTTGTTTACTGCTACCAGAGAGTGCAGTTCGGACTTCGGGGATAAAAAGAGCATCTCTATCCTGCTGTCATTGTCGATATCATCGATAATAGGTGAAGATTTGAGTTCACCACCAAGGATATAAGGGAAATCCTCGATTGTCTTACCTTTGCCGTTTAAGGCATAGATTCTGCCGTCAGTCGCCGGAAAGACTATCTCCATAAGACCATCGCAGTTGATATCACCCACTACCGGTGATGCAAATATCTTGCTCCCGGTATCATAAGGGAAGCCGTTTTTGACTTTCCCTTTATAGTCAGTCACATATAATTTCCCGTCTGTCGAGCCAACCACAATGTCCAGAAAACCGTCGAGGTCTATATCCGCTATTGCCGGTGAACCGTGAATCCTGTAACCAGTTTCAAACGGAAAACCCTCGAGCAGTTTTCCCTTTACATCAAGTGCATAAACAGAATAGTCCTGAGAGGCAATAATCAGTTCGTTCTTCCCGTCATCATTAATATCGGCAAATACAGGCATACCCGAAATCTGATAGTGAGTCTTAAACGGGAAGTTTTTAAGAACCCTTCCGGATGTATTTACAGCATATACAGAACCGTTCTCACAGCCGAACGCAATAGTAAGCTCGTTGTTCTCACCGAAGTATGCAAAACTGCCGCTCGTCGTAACAGGCGAATCCACCTTTACCGGGAATCCCTTCAGGACCGAGCCATCGGGCTTTATACAATAAAACTTCTTGTCCTGTGTCCCGAAACATATTTCCGGTTTTCCGTCCTTGTCCAGATCAAATGCAGAGGGGGTCGAGATATAACCACCGGCAAATTTTTTCGGATAATTCGGCAACAACTTTCCGTCACCGCCCATAATATACAGATTTCCATCCAGAGAGCCGAATATAATCTCTGATTTACCATCACCGTTTATATCGGCAAGGGACGGAGAATATACCATCTCTGTATTCTCCTTTATCTCGAAAGGTGCCCAGGCACATATACTGCCGTCGGACTTCCAGCACTCGAGTCTTCCGCTGGCGTAAAAAAGAATCTCCTTCTCCTCGTCCGAATCAATATTGCCTATAACCGGAAACTGAAATACCGGAACTCCTATTATCTTTGCCGGGAATCCCTGTGTCGACCTGACGGCATACAGATTCGTGCCAGCCAGAAAAACTATTAAAAACAATATGAATCCTCTTTTCACACAATACCTCCCTGACAACCGTAAAATATATTAAATTGAAAAACATTTCAATCAGATTTATACCTTAATCTAAAGACACCCCAAAATTGCTTGCAAAACCAGCTTCAGAATGACTCTTTAATGTTGTGTCTAAGATATGCAGGTAAGAAACTTGTTATGATAAATATTTTAATTACACTAATTAATAAGTTGAAGGCTTCTATGGGGGGGGTAATAGAAGCCTTCGGCGAAAACTTTAACTCTTTTAACAGGCGGTCTTTTATAAAGATGCTATATACGAAGCTGCTAAACAAATAAACAACCTACCTATCCCTGACGATATGTTCGCTATATACACCAATGCCTATCACGGAACTTATCTGATATATAATATATAACAGGTTAAAGAATGGAAGGTGGAGTAAAGTAGTGCCGATAATAAAGAGTATGGAATACGAATTAAGACAATTATTCAACCTCAGATTTTCAAATGCTCAGACACAAAATTCTTGACAAGCCTCACAAACAAAAGTTCAAATTCAAATTATTCGCCTACTGCTTTATGAACTCNCATATCCACCTTATCATNCAAACTCCAAAAGACCCCAATATCTCCATATCCAAAATTATGCACGCTATCCTTTGGAGATACGCCTTATCCTACAACAAGGCTCACAACAGAAAAGGTCATTTCTTCTCAGACAG
>Ga0067045_1028804_pt1 | contig 27274 bp, 24 predicted proteins | sample TerdegcTABiofilm_FD_59184 | JGI IMG/M metagenome (GOLD analysis project Ga0067045, IMG submission 59184) | Combined Assembly of (Gp0054472, Gp0054536) Wastewater bioreactor microbial communities from Singapore -Terephthalate degrading... | reverse complement strand
CACGGGGGGCTTCGTCCTGGGCGAGGTCATCCGCCGGGTGTCCGGCTTGTCCGCCGCGGACTACCTCCGCCGGGAGTTCCTTTCGCCCTTGGGCATGACGAACAGCTATCCGGGACTCCCGTTCCGCGAACTTCGCAGGGCTTCGGGCATCCATACCGCGGACCCCGCCCAGATCGGCGCCGCCCGGGTCTTCTCCAACCCCCTGTATCGAAGGTTGTACCTGCCCGCGGCCTCCCTGAACACCTGCGCCCGGGACCTGGCCCGGTTCTACCGGATGCTGTGCGCCAGAGGAGAGCTTGAGGGCCGCCGATACCTTTCCCGAGCCGCGCTGGAGAGGGCTACGGCCCTGCGCTGGGACGGCCCGGACGCCCAGTCGGGGATGCGGATCCGCTGGGCCCTGGGCTTCGGCCTGGGGGGCTACTCGCCCTTCCCGGACCGGGAGATCCGTCACATGGGTCGGGGAGCCACGGAGAAGACCTTCGGTCATTCCGGCCAGGGGGGCTGCGCCTTCGGCTGGGCGGACCCGCCCTCGGGCCTGGTGGTCGCCTTCACCTGCAACCGGTTCCAGGACATACCCGGAGCCCACCTGAGGTTCCAGGAGCTGGCGGACGCCTGCTGGGAAGGTATCGGGAGATAGGGGGAACGGCGCGCTCCGCTCGACCGCCCTGCGGGTCTAAGGGAGCTGGTCCGGGTAGATCGAGCGGCGGACGAAGGGAGCGGCCAGGAAGCGGCCCGCGGCCTTGGCGCCCGTCAGCCAGACGATCCGGGCCCCGTTCCTGCGGTTCCGGAGCACCCGGTCCGCGATCCAGGGCGAGATGGTTTGGACGGTGTCCGAAAGGATGTTGAAGATCCGGCGTACCCGGGCCCATTCCTCGGGCTTTCCGCGGTACTCGGCGGTGATGAGGTCCGTGGCGGTCATGCCGGGGCGGATGGCCCCGACGATCACGCCGGTGCCCCGGGCTTCCCGGGCCGCGGCATCGGTGATGTAGGCCAGGGCCCGCTTGGAGGCCCCGTAGGCCGCCATGCCCCGGACGATCTCGCCCCCGGAACCCAGGCCTTCCATGTTGTAGACGGCCCCTCGGCCCGCGGCCTTCATGCCCGCCAGGGCTACCTTGCAGCCGTACAGGGCTCCCGCGCAGTTCGTGGCGAAGATGGTTCCGACCAGGTCCGGATCCAGAAAGTCCACCTCGGACTGGGGCTGGCCGATCCCCGCGTTGTTGATCCAGATGTCCACCCTCCCGAACCGGGCCGCCGCGAAGTCCCAGAGTCCCTGTACATCCCGGTAGTTCCGGACGTCGCAGACCGTACCCGCGGCCCGGCCCGGGGCTTCGGCGTCCAACTTGCGGACGGCCTCCGCCACCGTCGTTCCATTTCTTCCCGAGATCACGACGGAACAGCCCCGGGCCAGGAAGGCTTCGGCCAAGCCGTACCCGATGCCCCGGGCGCCCCCGGTGAGAACGACGACGGTTTCCCTCCCGTTGTTGGATTCCATGATACCTCCGATTGATTGGTTCCCGCGGCCTCAGCAGCAGCCGGCCTGATCCTTCCCGGCGCACGGGGCGTCCCCGCAGGAGGGGGCGGTGCCCCGGAGCTTGCCCAGGATGATGGCCGCCGCGCAGCCCACCCCGGCCTTCACGCTCAGGGCGGACGCGGGGCAGTTCAACGCGCAGGCCCCGCACTCCATGCAGGCTCCCCGGTCCTCGATGCGGGCCTTTCCGTTCTCCACGCGGAACACCCCGTGGGGGCAGACGTCGACGCAGTCCCCGCAGCCCACGCAGGCATCCGGATCGAGGTGAAGGCTGCCTCCGTTCATCAGGTATTCGTACCGCATGGCCGTCTCCTAGGCGCCCGGGGCCCGGGATACGACGCCCAGGACCAGGCCGGCCGCGAGGCTCGCGGCCATGGGCCAGAATCCCTTCTCCACCTCCGCCAAGGCTCCGGTCTGGCAGGTGAAGGTGGAGGAGCCCGTGAAGTTCATCCCCAGGAAGGCCGTCACCGGGGCGGCCACCAGGATTCCCGATGCCGACGCGGTCGGCGAGAGGCCGAAGAAGGCCGCGCAGGCGGCCGCCCAGGCGGCACCCAGCACGGCCCCTTTCACCGAGAAGGCCCGGCCCGGGAGCCGTGGCAGGAGGGCGGGGAAGGCCAGGGCTCCCACCGGGACCAGTCCCGCCAGGAGGACCGCCGCGGGCAGGGCCCGGGACGACCAGGATCCGTCCGCCGGCAGTCCGTAGAGGGCCGCCAGGACCAGCCCCGCCGCGGCCAGGGGCCAGGAGTGGACCAGCTCCACCGGGGCCACCGCCAAGCGCTCCCGCAGGGTGAAGGTGATCCGGCGCATATCCTCGGTCTTGACCCGCCCGGCCTCCAGCCAGGGCCGTATATCCCGGGCCCGGACGGGCCCCCAGACGACCCGCCATCCCGTCCTCCGGGCGAGTTCCGGGGCCGAGACGCCGGTCGCCCCCAGCTGAGGCAGAACGAGCTCCCGGTGCCGTACCAGGGCGCCCAGCCGCGTCTTCGCGATCCGCGAGACCAGTTCCCCGGTGCCGAAGGTGCCCTTGCCGGCTGCGCACCAGACGTTGACGCCCTTCGTGTCCAGCACGAGGACCCACCCGTCGATCCCCGCGAGGCTCGACCGCAGGGCATCGAAGCTCAGCTTGTAGTTGGCCGTGACGAAGACCGGGGAATCCGGACCGGGTTTCCCGGCGGCGTAGAGCCCCGGAAGCACCCGGTACGCCCCGCGGCCGAAGCCCCACCGGACCTTGACGGCCCCCAGCCTGTCCCGGGGAGACAGCCGGGTGCGGAGTACGGGGACGGTCCGCCCCCGGACTACCAGGAAGCGCTCGATCCAGGGGACTTGGAGCTCCGAAAGAGCTGCGAATCCGGCCTGGCGTTCGGCGGGGCCGGCGGGTTTCCGGACAAGGTCGATCATGATGCGCTCCCTGCTTGGCCGCAGCACTCCGCCCCGCCGTTCCCGTGTCGGAACGAGCGGAGCGTCTCGGCCAAGACGGGCAAGGCCGCGAGGAGGTTCTCCGCGTCGGCGGGCGGCAGGGCGCCGAGGATGCGCCGGTAGTAGAGGTCGCACCGCTCGTTGATGGAGTCCGCCTTGGCCTTGCCGGGTTCGCTGAGAGAGACGATCTGTCTGCGCCGATTCTCCGGATCCTCCCGGCGTTCCACCAGGCCTGCCCTCACCAGACCGTCCACGGTTCGGGAGAGGGTGGAGGGATCGAGTTCCAAGCCCGCCGCCAGCTCGCCGATGCTGGTGGACCCGGCCTCCTCCAAGGCGAGCAGGAGGTGGCACTGGGCCGAGGAAATGCCGCAGCACTCGGTCTGGGCTTGGAGGGCCTGCTCGATTTCACGTTCCAGTATCCGGAGGTTTCTTCGGAAATTTCGTAAAGCCGTCGGTGTCACGGGAGCTCCTCGATGGAGGGGTGTCCGCAAATATCATGTATGATGAAAAATATGTCAATACCAAAATATGTAAAAAGCATCATTAAGCCGGGATATCCACGTGTGGAATCTGGATGTGACGTTCTGGACGGCGGAACGGCGCCCCTCCCGCTTCTTTTAAAGTGACCGACTTTTCAAATTGGCTCTAATTCTGGTTTTTTTATGATTGACAAGTGCGCGAAATATGATACCATAAAGTCTACCTGTTGAACAGCTAGACAACAAATTGCAAGCAAGGAGGATACTCCGGATGAAGCGATTGTCCGACAGCGGACTTGTCCGAGCGATCGGCGGGATTCAGGACAAGATCATCCTGGCTCTCCTGATCCTGATCCCGGCCCTCATCACCATCCAGGTGCTGCTCCGGTACGTCTTTCAGGCTCCCCTGATGGGTATCGAGGAAATCCTCCTCTTCCCGGCGGTCTGGCTGTATTTCCTGGGCGGGAGCGCGGCCTCCAAGGAACGCACCCACATAGACTGCGGCGTCCTGGTGCTCTACATCAAAAAAGAGCGCAGCCTCGCCCTCTTCCGGCTGGTCCGGATCGCTCTTTCCTTCCTCATCGGGCTGTGGACGATCTACTACGCCTTCTGGTTTTTCCGGTACTCCCTCACGAAGTGGAAGCTTAGCGACCTGTTATACATCCCGATGTTCTTCGGAGAGAGCGCCATCCTCATCGGTCTGGTGCTCATGGTGTTCTTCACCTTTGTCGAGCTCCTGGACCGGATCGCCGAGTACCGGGACATCCCCGCGAGAAAGGCCTAGGAGGTTCGGCATGATCACGATCGTAATCCTGGACGTATTGTTCCTCGTGTTCCTGCTCATGATGAGCGTCCCTCTGCCTTGGTGCTTTGCCGGTTCGTTGGGGTTCATGGCGGTCTTCGGGGGGGCCTCCATGAAGAGCATGATGCTCTGGGGCTTCAACCAGATCATCGGACTGGTGCTCCTGGGAAGCCCGATGTTCATCCTGGCCGGGCTCCTGATAGCCCGCTCCGGCATCGCCAAGCACCTCCTCAATTTCGTGGATATCTTCGTCGGCCGGATCAAGGGCGGGATCGGGGCCGTCGCGGTCATCACCTGCGGGATCATCGGGGCCATCTCCGGTTCCGGATTCACCGGCGTCGCCGCCACGGGTCCGATCCTGATCCCCCGGATGGAGGAGCAGGGATACCCCCGGGGCTACGCGACGGCCCTGGTCACGGTTTCCTCCATTCTGGGCCTTCTCATCCCCCCCAGCATCATAATGATCTTCTACGGCTGGGTCACGGACACGTCCATCCTGGCGGCCTTCCTGTCCACTGTCGGCCCGGGCGTCGCGGTGATCCTCACATTCTGCCTGATCAACTTCGTCTGGGCCCGCAAGTTCAACCTGAAACTGGAGGCGCCGCTTCCGGCCCCGGAGCGCAGGAAGCGGAACGTGAATCGCCTGGCCCTGGCCGTGCCGGGCCTTCTCCTGCCGGTCATCATCCTGGGAGGGATCTACGGGGGCGTCTTCACCCCCACCGAGGCCGCCGCGGTGGGCGCCGTCGTCGCCCTGCCCATCGGCCTGTGGGTCTACAAGGAGCTGAACGCCAAAGAGCTCAAGAAGGTGGCGGGCGAGGCGGGGCAGTCCATCGGCTCCATCATGACCATGATCTTTTTCACCCTCATGCTCAGCCAGACCTACGTTCTCCTACAGGTTCCCCAGGCCCTGGTGGAGGTTCTGCTCGGGTTCACGACCAACCGCGTGGTCCTCCTGATCATGGTGAACGTCTTCCTCTTCATCGTGGGCATGATCGTGAACGACGTGACGGGCATGATCCTTTGCGCCCCCCTCCTCCTGCCCCTCATGCGGGAGCTCGGCGTCTCCCCCGTGCAGTTCGCGGCCATCATGGGCGTGAACCTGGCCATGGGGGGTGTCACGCCCCCGTACGCCTCCATCCTGTACCTGGGCATGCGGATCGGCAAGTGCGAGTTCCACGAAATACTCGGTCCGACCATGGTTTTCCTGGTGTTCGGCTACGTGCCTGTGGTGTTCCTGACAACCTTCTGGCCCGACCTGTCCCTGTTCCTGCCCCGTCTGGTCGGTCTGGCGGGGTAGACGTTCCGTAATCCGCGGGAGGAGTTTCCTCCCCCTCAAGACCTGCATCTATAAGGAGACGGACATGAAGTACAAGAGAACCATCGCCCTGGTTCTGGCAGCGGCCATCGCCCTGACCTTCGCCACGGATGCCTTTGCCCAGAAAACCTTCAAGCTCGGACACGCGCGGCCCGCGGGCTCCCCGGACGACGTGGCCATGAAGGCCTTCGCGGATGCCGTCGCGAAGGGTACGAACGGACGGCTCAAGATCGAGATCTATCCAGCCAGCCAGCTGGGCAACTACACGGTGGTCCAGGAACGGGTGGGCATAGGGGACATTGAGATGCAGTTGGCGCCCTTCGGCACCAACGTGACCAAGGGACTCGGCATCATCACCACGCCCTATCTGGTGGAGACCTGGGACCGGCTGCCGGTCGTGTTCGCCAAGAACGGGAAGCTCATGACCGCCGTGACCAAGATGGCGGAGAAGGAAGGCATCAAGATCCTGGGTCTGTATCCCAAGTACTTCGGCGGGATCGCCCTGTCCAAGATGCCCAAGGATCCGAAGGGCACGGGTCCCAAGGGCATGAAGGTCCGGGTTCCGGGCATCAAGTCCTTCGAGAAGCTGGCGGACTCCCTGGGCTACCTGGCCACGCCGATCGCCTTTTCCGAGGCCTTCACCTCCTGGCAGACCGGAATCGTGGACGGTGTGATAGGATCCGGGGCGGAAGGGTACTGGTCCAGCTTCCGGGACCTTGCGAAGGTCTACCTCCCTGTGAACACCCACCTGGAGATGTGGTTCCTGTACATCAGCGCCGACGCGTACAAGAAGCTTTCCGCCGCGGACCGGAAGGTCCTGGACGACGCGGCCGCGGAGATGGAGAAGGCCCGGTTCGCCCTGGCTCCCACGGAGACCAAATCCTACGAGGACATGCTGGCCAAAAACGGCACCCAGGTGGTCCAGTTCAGCGCCGCGGAGCTCAAGGCGATCGCGGACAAGGTGAAGGCCGAGGTATGGCCCATCCTTCGCAAGGACTATGGGGAAGAGTTGTTCGACAGCGTGACCCGATAGGCGGGACGGGAGGCCGGCGAAAGCCGGCCTCTTAGTAATCTTTAAATGTAGGACAATCAAACAGCTTTCGGGAGGCAAGCATGGGCGGAGTAACCGGCAGACGAACCTGGGCGGTGATCGGCGGAGGGAACGGCGGGCAGTCCGCGGCGGGGCACCTGGGCATGATGGGATTCCCCGTCCGCATCTACGACATATTCCCCGAGTCCGTGGACGCGATCAACCGGAAGGGCGGTATCCAAGTGACGGGCGTCCTGGAGGGATTCGGGCCCGTGGAGTTCGCGACTACGGACTTGGGCAAGGCCGTGGAGGGAGCGGAGGTCCTGATGGTGATCGCCCCGGCCACGGCTCACCGGGACATCGCCCTGGGACTCGCCCGGCATGTCCGGCCGGGGCAGATCGTCTTCGTCCACCCCGGCGCGACCTTGGGGGCCGTGGAATTCTACCAAGTCTTCGCGGCGAACGGGGTTCCTCGGGGGTCCGTTACCCTCTGCGAAGCCCAGTCCCTGGTGTACGCGACCCGCCTTGTGGAGCCCGGAACGGTTTCGATCAAGGGGATCAAGCAGAGCCTGGCGGTGGGAGCCCTGCCCGCGGAGCGGGGCGGTGCCGTCCTCTCGATACTCCGGGAAGCCTATCCCCAGATGAAGGCGGCCCGGAACGTCCTGGAGACGAGCCTGACCAACCTGAACGCGGTGATGCATCCGACTCCGTCCCTTCTAAGCGCCTCGCTGATCGAATCCAAGTGGGACTGGAAGTACTACCTGGACGGCATTTCCCCGACCATCGGCGCCCTGATCGAAAAACTCGACGCGGAGCGGGTGGCCATCGGAAGCGCGGTGGGGCTGGATCTTCCGAACGCCCTTCGGATGTACAAGGAAATGTACGACGTCCAGGCCCCGACCCTCTCGGAGACGGTCAAGCTCAACAAGGCGTACTGGGAGATCGCGGGCCAGAAGAAGATCGACACCCGGTACGTCACCGAGGACATCCCGACGGGCCTGGTGCCCATGACGGCCGTGGCGGACCTCTTCGGGGTCCCCTGCGACATCATGCGGACAATCTCCAAACTGGGCTCCTACATGCTGGATCGGGACCTGATTGGAACCGGTCGCACCCTGGAAAACCTGGGCTTGGCGGGAATCACCCGGCAGAGTTTCCTGGAATTCATCGAGCGAGGGTAGCCGGCGGAGAAGAGATCGTCTTGCGGCGTGATTGTCCGATTGCACGACCGATAAAATCGGTATAATATGGTCGATACCAATGGATAGGAGACCGCGGTGATCACGCCCGCTAGACGAAAAAGCCTGTACGAGGACATATCGAACCAGATCATTGAATTGATTTCGAGCGGCGCATGGAAGGAATCCGAGCGCATACCCGGGGAGATCGAGCTGGCGGGTATGTTCAAGGTCAGCCGGAACTCGGTCCGCGAGTCTGTGAAGGCTCTGGAGATGATCGGGATCCTTCGGGCTAAAAGCGGCAACGGAACCTTCGTGGCCGAGGGCGCCCAGGCGAGGATCCGCCGATTCAAGGCCCAAGACCTTCCCGAGGACGAGGATTCCCTCGTCGAGATCATGGAAGCCAGGCTGGTCATGGAGCCCGGTCTGGTGAAGCTCGCTACGCAGCGACTTACCGAGGACTACCAGAAACGACTTGAATCCTCGGTCGAGGCCTGCCGGAAGGCGTTCCAGGCCCGGAACTACGACTTCGAACTCGGATTCGAGTTCCACCAGATCCTCTTCCAGATGTCCGGCAACAAGATCCTCATCAACCTGTTCGGTCAAATGAAACCCGTCTTGGTCGCCGTTCGCCGCAAGATCTTCTTCAAGCACAACGACCCCAAGGTTCTCATCCACGAGCAGGACCAGCACGCCGTCATCCTGGATCTGATCCGCAAGGGACAGGGCGAAGCCGCCGCGGCCTTGATGGAATCCCATATCGCGGAATCTCTGCGGAGACTGCGGGGGGAAAAGTAACCCGACCCGAAACCCCTTCCGTCTTTCCCGGCCCTGTCCGTGCTACAATGAATCCGAAGACGGATCAAGCCCGGGAGGTACCATGAAACCCTTGTCCATCGGGATCGTCGGCACGGGATTCGTCGCCGAGCTCCACGCCCAGACCTACGCCAGGATCGCCGGACCGTCCTTCCGCATCGCAGGCTGCGCCTCGGGCCGGCCCGAGAACGCCCGGGCCTTCGCGGGCAAGTGGTCCTACCCCCGAGCCTACGGGAGCTTCGAGGAGCTGGTCGCGGATCCCGAGGTGGACGCCGTGGACCTCTGCGCCCCCAACGACCGGCACCGGGACATGATCGTCGCCGCGGCCCGGGCGGGCAAGCACGTCATCTGCGAGAAGCCCCTTACCGGGGCCTTCGGGGAGGGCACGGGCGCCGAGGCGGCGGGCCTCCTGCCCAAGCGCGTGCTCTACCGGGAGGCCTTGGCCAACGTCCGGGCTTGCGGGGAGGCGGTGCGGGCCGCGGGGGTCGGGTTCGGGTACGCGGAGAACTTCGTCTACGCCCCGCCCCTGGCCAAGGCGCGGCGCCTATTGGACCGGGCCGGCGGGACCATCCTGGACCTCCGGGCCGAGGAGAGCCACTCGGGGTCCCATGCCGAGTACGCCCGCCGCTGGTCCCGGGCCGGGGGCGGGTCCCTGATCCGCCTGGGCTCCCACCCCATCGGGGCCGTGCTCCACCTGAAGCGCCGGGAGGGCCTCCGGCGGGACGGACGGCCCATCCGCCCCGTCCGGGTCCTCGCGGAGACGGGGGCGCACACGAAGATACCCTCCTTCGCCGGGGAGCCGGAGCACTACATGAAGACCGGCTGGGAGGACGTGGAGGACTGGGCCTGCGCCCTCGTCACCTTCGAGGACGGGAGCCACGCCACCATACACTCCTCGGACGGGGTCCTGGGCGGGGTACGGAACACCGTCTCCATATACGCCTCCAACGCGGTCCTCCAGGTGAACATCAACCCCAGCGACACCCTCAAGGTCTACGCCCCCCGGCCGGGCATCTTCTCCGGCGAGTACATCCAGGAAAAACTGGAGACCGACGGGGGCTGGAACTTTCCGGCCCCCGACGAGGACTGGGTCCGGGGCTACGACGCGGAGCTTTCGGATTTCATCGAGTGCTTCCGCGCGGGCCGGGAGCCCGAGAGCGGCCTTGCGCTGGCGGAGGACACGGTCCGGGTGATCTACGCGGCCTATCTCTCCGCGGAAGAGGGGATCCGGGTCGACCTGGCCTGAGGCGCCGGCCGATCCGGACTCTATCCCTCCCGATTCCATACACGAAATCCCCTTCCCGTCCGTCGATATTCAGGAAGACCATGAAGAGCCAAACCGAGATCGACGAAGCCGAATCCCGAAGACGCCTCACGGAAGCCTACCGGGAAGAACAACCCCGCCTGCTGGCGCGCCTGCGGGCGGCGGGGCGGACCCTGGAGGAGGCCGAGGACCTGGTGCAGGATGTCTACGCGGAGACCCTGGAGCGTCTGCCTTTGGTGTCCGGCATCCGCAACCTGCCGGCCTGGATCAACTGGCTCTTCATCCGGCGCGTCACGGACCTGTGGAGGCGGGAGAAGGTCCGCGCGTCCCGGCGGGTCGAGGTGACCGAGGAGACCCTGCGGGAGATCATCGCAGGGACGGGTCTGGATCCTATGGACGAGTACGTGCGGGACAGTCTGGCGGAAGCCCTGAACGACGCCCTGCGGGCTCTGCCCGCGCCCCAGCGGAAGATCCTGGAAGCCCAGGTCTTCGGGGGCCTCACGTTCCGGGAGATCGCGGAGGCGACGGGGGAGAACATGGACACCCTCATGGCCCGGAAGCGGTACGCCCTGGAGAACCTGTCCCGGGCCCTGAGGCACTGGATCGAGGAATGAGGATTTCGGATTGAGGAGGAAGGACATGGGTGAGAGGATGAGGGGAGAATGCCGGCCCGACGCGTGGTGGGAGGACCGGTCCGTACCCCAGAAGGTGCTGATGGTCATAGGATTCGTCATCCTGGGAGCGGGATTCCTGGCCCTGGTGGGCTGGGTCGTGATGTCCCTGTGGAACTGGCTCATGCCGTATATCTTCGGCTTGCCGCGCGTCGGGTACTGGCAGGCCTGGGGTCTGCTGATCTTGAGCTCGATTCTGTTCAAAGGGTCCGGGCACGGGGACAAGGGCGGCCGGGCGGACCGCAAGCGGCGGAGGGAGCTGCGGAAGTACCTGCGGGAGGGGGCGGAAGGTGAGAATGTCGACGCCATGCCGGGAACCGACGGAAACCCAGGATGAGCGAAGAAATCCAGTCAGACCGGATATCAGGGGGCATCCGTGGTTAATCCCCTGTTTCGCAGGGTCGTCGAATTGGCCGACGATTCTACCGCCTCCGCGGATCCCCGGTTCCGCAGGGTCCTCTGCCTGGCGGACGGATTTGTTTCGGCCGCGGATCCGCAAATGCGATGGATGTGGGGAGAGGCCCTCCTGGGGTTCGCCCTCCTCGAGCTGGACGAGGTCATGGGGGAGGACCGGTACCTTCCGTTCCTGAAAGCCTATTGCGACCACTGGGCGGCCCGGGCTCCCCGGGTCGACCAGTCCGACACGGCCGCCCCGGGCCTGGTGACCTACGGAGTCCAGAAAAAGCTCCCCGGCCGGGGATACGAACGGCTTACGGAGAAGGTCCTGTCCTATATCCGGAACGCCCCTCGGGTCTTGGACGACTCGCCCAACCACCTGGGATCCTCCCCGGAAGGAAGGTTCTACCCGAAATCTATCTGGGTGGACTCCCTCATGATGCTGTCCTTGTTCCCCGCGGTCTACGGCGCCGAGACCGGGGACCGGGAACTCCTGGACTTCGCGGCCCGGCAGCCCCGGCTCTACGCGGCCCGCCTCCAGGATCCCGCGGACGGGCTGTGGCGCCACAGCTGGTGGGTGCGGGCGTCCCGGCCCCATCCCGCGGGCCGGGTCTACTGGGCCCGGGGGAACGGCTGGGTTGTCGCGTCCCTGCCGCGCATCCTGGACCGCCTGCCGCCGGAGCACCCCGAGCGGTCCGGGATCCTGGAGATCCTGGAACGGACGAGCCGGGCCCTGCTTCCCCTCCAGCGGACCGACGGGTGGTGGGAAACCGTGCTCCTTCCGCCCGGCCGGACCTACCGGGAATCCAGCGCCACCGCCCTGATCGCCGCGGGCTGGCTCCACTCGGCCGCCGCCGGCTACCTTCCCGAGGGCTACCGCGCCCCCGCGGAGAAGGCCTTCCGCTCCGTGGTCGATTCCCTGGTGGAGGGACCCGGGGGACGCCTTTCCATGCCGGAGATCTCGGCCCCCACGATCCCCCTGCCGGTCTTCCCCCGTCTGGGGTACCGCCTCGTTCCACGGGGCTCGAACTATTCCTACGGGGTCGCGGCGCTGGTCCTGGCGGCTGTGGCGTGGCGGCGGCCGGAGGATTCGACGGCTGCATCCCGGCACATCTCAAAACATCCGGAGGTATGCTAGATAGCCGCGGGCCAGCTCTTTGGTAAGGTCGCCAACCCGGCAGGGCTCTCCGGTGCGGATGGGTTCCCAGAGAAGCATTTCACGCATGGAAAAGAACATCTGCTTGAACCCGAACTCCGCGGCTCGGGCGGGGTCGGGATGACCTTCCGCCCGGAGGCGCGCTACGACCAGGTCCTGCAGGCGAGGATAGAGGGTTTCCCAGGCTCGGCGTTCCCGTGAGCGGAAACGTTCGTCCCCGTGGATACGCGCTTTCATGTTGAGGGAGCGAAGGAGACCCCGGTCACGGTCATACAGCCGGACGAGGAGTTCGACGACCTCGGTGACGATTCGCTCAAGGGTGCCTTCGGTCCAGTCCCTCGATCCGAGTTTTTCGACAAACGCGGATTCAAACCCCTCCAGAAAGCGTTCATCCAGGGCGTCCAATAGGGCGTCCTTGTCGGGGAATCGGCCATAGAACGCTCCGATGGACGTGGAAGCCTTCCGGACGATTTCTGCAACCGAGAGCTCCTCGAAATTCTTGGTCTCAAGAATTGCCGATGCCGCGTCCAGGATCCTGTCCAAGGTCTGTCGACTGCGCTCCTGTTTGGGGACGCGCATGGTGGCTTTCTTCAGCATCCGGTCACTCCGAGGGTTATGAAGATTGCGGATCAATCCAATTTCAAAAGTCGGTCACTTTTGATATTGGCTTTGCGATTGGGCGCAGCGGTTGCGTTTCAACCGCTGCGAGCAATCGCGGATTTCAAGGCGGCTTTTTCAAAACTCCCTGAGTTTTAAAAAAGCCTCGATCGAATCCTAATTCCCCTCGACTAAAGCCGCCAGGGTCTCGTAGACAACCCGGGTCCCCAAGCCCAGGTTGTCCAGGGATATGCGTTCGTCGATTCCGTGGAACCGGTCCAATTCCCCGGGGTCCAGGATGGCCGGGAAGAGGCCGTAGCACTGGACACCTTTCCGCCGGAAGTGGCAGGAATCGGTCGTACCCGGAGTCAACATCGGTGCGGTGACCGATCCGGGCGTACACCGGGACAGGGTTTCGGACAGTGTTCGGTAGAACTCGGTATCCGTTCTTGAGGGTGCCCCGGGGGTGGGGGATTGTATCGGCTCCACCCGGACCCGGTCGTCCCCGATGATCCGATCGAGACGGTCCAGGAATTCCCCGGGATCCTGATCCGGCAGGAGGCGTATGTCCAAGACGGCCTGCGCCTTGTCGGGGATGATGTTCTCCTTCTCGCCCGCCTCCAGGACGGTCACGCTGATCGTGTCCCGAAGCATTGCAGAGATGGTCGGGTTCGCCGCCAAAGCGGGCCGGGCGATCCGGAAGGCCAGGGGGTTCCCGAGGGCGGACGCCACCAAGGACTTGGGAAAGGGCATCACCCGGGCTGCCCCGGCGAACATATCACGTACTACAGGGTGCAGGCGATACCAGGAGTTGATCTTCAGAATCCGATCCAAGGCGCGTACAAGGGTTTCCGCGGCGTTGTCTCCCCGGGGAATACCCGAATGTCCCGGGGTGCCCCGAGCGGTGACGCGGAGCCAGAGATCCTGTTTTTCCGCCACCGCCGAGAGGAACACGGTTCCGGGGCCGAAGAGGTCCCGCATTCCGAACCCGCCTTCGTCCCAGAGGTATTCCGCCTGGATCTTGTCCCAATGATTCTCGATCAGCCACTGAGCGCCGAATCTTCCGCCCTTCTCCTCGTCCGCGGCGGCAAAAAAGATCACGTCTCGGGTTCTTCGAGGGTTCAGCCGGTTCAACAAGTCCATTGCCAGGATCTGCATGACCGCCATGCCCTTCATGTCGATGGCCCCGCGTCCGTACACGAAGCCGCCCGATATATCCCCGGAGAAGGGATCCCGGGACCAGTCCCGGGGATCCGCGGCCACCACATCCATGTGGTTATAAAGAACGATTCCGCGCTTGGTTCCGTCTCCCGGCAGGCGGCTGATAAGGTTCATTCGCTTGGGCGCGGATTCGTACAGCTCGGATGTAAGGCCCCTCTCCTCCAGGGCCCGGGCAAGGTAAGCCGCCGCCTCGGACTCATCCCCCGGGGGATTCAGGGACCGGATCTTCAAGTAGCCGGATAAAAGCCGGCCCGCTTCCTCGGAAACGCTTTTCCAGTCGATCATGTTAAAGTCACCCCTAGACCAGGCCGCTCGGACACCGTGGCCTGAAGATTTTGCGCATCCGCCTCGAAACCCGAGGCAGGATCATTGGCAATGAACAAGGGACCGATGACTTCCGCGGCCTCGATATTCCTTCGAGAAAGGGCTAGATGGAGTCCCGCGGAGCTTCCGATGGAACTCTCTCCCATGGAGCCCAGGATGCAGCGGATCCCCGCGGCCTCGGCGATCGCAAGCATGCGGAGAGCCTGACCGATACCACCGCATTTCATGAGCTTGATATTGATCATGTCCGCCGCGTCGGCCCGGACGATACGCAGCAGATCTCCGGGGTTGTGGCAACTCTCGTCGGCCATGATGGGGGTGTCCACCGCGGCGCGGAGCTCCGCGAGACCTTCGATGTCCGAGGCGGCGACGGGCTGCTCGATCCAGTCCACGTCGGAACAATCGACGGATTTGATCGCTCGCAAAGCCGTGCTCGCGTCCTTCCACCCCTGGTTGACGTCCAGCCGGAGCCGGGTACCAGGCCGAGCCGCTTCGCGAACCGCCAGGATCCTTTTGACATCCGTCTCGGGGTCCGATCCCAGCTTGACCTTCAAGATCTTGCAGCCCCGGGCGGCGAAATCCGATGCCAGGGCGGCCATGGTTGAGGGGCTGTCCAAAGGGATGACGGGATAGAGATTCACCCTGTCACGGATCCGGCCTCCGATCATGCGGTACACGGGAAGCCCCGCCGCCTTGCCCGCCAAATCCCTTAGAGCCATATCCACCGCCGCGGACGCGGAAGGATACTCCGGAAAGGCTTCGAGGCAGTGCTCCACCGCGGATTCGACATCGAAGGGATCCCGACCGATCAGGAATTCTCCCAGGCTCTCCAAGGTTCGGACGACATTCCCTCGATCCTCTCCAGTCACCGCCGGGTCTGGGGAGGCTTCCCCCAAGCCTAGAATCCCCGTTGACCCTCGGAGGATCAGCAATGCGTACTCCAGCACCGGGTAGCTTCCGTACGCCACGGTCAACGGGATGTTCAACTTCATGTCGATAGGTCGGACCTGTACGGATTCGATCCTCATGCTAGGCTTTCCGTTCCAGGGTACTTCGGATGCGGAAAATCAGGAGAACAACGGGCAGTGCAAGAAGGTGCACCGCCCCGAAGGCTCCGAACATCGCCCGGAATCCGAGCTTCTCCACCAACATTCCCGCCAAAGGCTGGCCTAAACCGATCCCGATGTTTCCCACCGCCATGATGAAGGCGAACATAAAGGCCGCTATACGGGGGTCCGAATATTCCATTCCCAGGGCGAAGTAGACGGTCTCGTAATACCCGAAGGCCAGGCCGAAGAGGAAAACCAGGACCCAAAGAAGCGCTGCGGACGGGGCCAGGGCCAGGGCGAAGGTGACGAGGGAAGTAACGACCACGGCGATTAGAAGGCCGTTTCGTTCTCCGGTTTTTCGCAGCAGGGGGCCTCCCGATACGCCTCCCACTACGGTTCCTATCCCGAAAATCGAGGTATATATGCCAACCAACGCGAGGGATACTCCGATTCCTTCTTTTAGAAATGCGCCGACCATGCTCTGGGCGCTGTACAGGGCCAGAGGATAAAGAATTCCCAGGAATAGAAATAATAGGAAGGATGGGTTCCGGAATCCCCCTCGGGCATCCGGAGGGATCGGCTGGACTTCCCCCTTGTCGCGTCGGTCGTCCGCGAGCAGGGCCGGGATCATGGTTAGCAGGCCCAATCCTCCGATCAGGAGAAAGATCCCGTACCAGAGCCCCGCTGCCGAGAGATACCCCATAACCGTGGCGGTCAAAACGGAACCTAGGGCTCTGCCCCCTACCATCAGACCTTGGACGATGCCCCGATCCTCCCGCGGCGTGCTGTCGAGGGAAAGGCCGTCCGTCGTCGTGTCGTAGGTGGACATGCCCAGGGATGCCGCCACCATGCAAGCCAGGTAGGCGGTGAAAGCCGTATCCGGTCTGATCAGCGGAAGAAGCAGGAAGGCCCCGGATTGAAGAAGGAGTCCTGTAAGGATATACGGTTTTCTGTAGCCTAATCCGAACGGATTGACCTTGTCGCTGAGAAGTCCGATGAAGATTTTTAGGACGAAGGGCAAGAGGGTTATACCTCCGATGATCCCGATCAGGGAATAGGGGAGATCATAGGATCGCAGGTACAGGACGTTGAACGTGGTAAAGAAGGTGAGGACCGAGCCCTCGACAAAATATACCGAACCGAAAAGGGCGAAGCGGATAGTCCTGCTACGGGTATCTGTCATGATCATCATCCTTTCCGGGCATAGGAACCCAAGCCCTTGCCCGAATAGAACCATAGAAGACCTGCCAGGCAGGCGAACCAGATCAGGAACCAGAGGTTGGAGACCAGGGAAAGGGCAGGGAAATAGAGCCCCGCCCCCGCGACGGGGATCAAGATCGAACCGACCAGGGAGGCGATCCGTCCGCCTAGGCCGTAGCCCCAAAGGGGTCCGGCTGCGAGCATCGCCCCCGCGAATGGAAGCCAGTAGCTCAGGTGCTGGACTTCCTTCCATAGGACGATCCAGTATCCGGGAGCCGCGGCTCCGGAGACCAGGCTGTTCAACGCTCCCAGGATGATTCCGTTCTCCCCGAAATCCGTAAGAGCGCCGGCCAGGCCGAAGAGCAGTACCAAGTATGCCCGCGAGGGGTCGGAGCTGCGGATCAACTCATATAGTCCTGTCCATGCGGAGATCCAACCCAGTAAAAAGACGCCGTCCAGGGCGAAGAGGGCGCGGATCCCGTTCAGGAATGTTTTAAGATCTTCGGGGGACAGTGCCCGGATGCCAGCAAGTACAGGGAGCCCCGGGTATTCCAGGCCGGCCGGCAGGGGGACAAAGGCAATGCCGACAAGCGTCAATGTGGCAATCGCCGCGCCGAACGCTCCGTATCGGATCGCCGAGATGGAAGGATTCCGCTGAACGGATGTGTTCATATCGACCTCCCACGGATAAAATAGAATAAGAACTTTGATTCTAAAAAAGATGATGCATCATTTCTCCAAGGTTTGCAAGCTTTTTTTTACACCTACCCGGGGGTGCCGAGGGCCGGTATTCGGATACGAGGGGAGCCACGGTTGTCGGGGGATACCCTCGGAGGACTTGATATCCCGTTTATGCGTCGTAGGTCCCGCAGGTGCTTTGACTATGTCCCGCGCCTCTCCAGCGCCCGTTCGTGCCGGAAGTAGAAGAGGAGGTCCAGGAATCCGCGACCCTTCCGGGGATCGACCTCGAATCCGAACAGGTGGCTCGGGCAACCGCAGTCCGAGGATCCGAAGCCCGGGACCCCCCGGCCGCCCAGACGCTCCAGGGAAGCGGCCAGCTCGCATTCCAGGTTGTCCCAGGACGCCACGGCCAGGCCCCGGGCGGACCGGGCCTGCCGGGCCAGGTAATCGATGTGCCACCGGAGGCGTTTGCCCGATCTACGCAAATGCCGGGCGATCCGGGCCGAAAGCCCTTTCCGGGCGGAACCGGCGTAGACGTACCAGCCCGCCGGAAATGCGATCCGGCCCAGGCTTCCGGTCTCGATCTCCACGGGCTCCGGGAGCTCCAGGACGACCATGTAGCTTCCCCGGTCCGACGCGGCCAGGTCTGTGTGCCCCAGGTCGATGGGTACCCTGTCGGAGACGATCCGGACCCGGCCGTCCTCGGCGGTCTCCAGGGACACCGCCCGGAGGTCCAGGGCCGGCGCCAGCCTCCCCAGGGCCGCGGCGAAGGAGGGATCCGTGTGGAGGTTCGGGACGAAGACCCTAGGATTCCCGTGCTGGATCAGGAAGAGGACGTGGCAGATCCAGCCTTCCCGGGAGAGCGCGGCGAGTTCTTCCAGGTGCCGGAGGGCCCGGGAGCTCGGGGCGTCCGGGAATATCGCGACCCCCCGCTCCACCAGGGAGCAGGACTTCACCTCCGCCAGGTGGCGGCGGCCGGAGGGATCCTCGAAATAAAAATCGAACCGGGAGCCGCCGATCCGGCGCTCGGGGCGGATCCTGGGCGCCTCCGGAGCCTCACCAGTCCTTGACCGGGACGCCCAGGAGCATCCGCAGGTCCACGAACTGGCCGATATGGTAGGAGTTGTGGTCGATCACGAGACCCGCCATCTGGAGGAGGGTCTCGTCGATGCCGGGCCGGACCGGGGCGTAGAGGTCCCGGCCGGGATCCCGGACCATCCGTACGACGGCGGCCAGGTCCCGGTTGAACTTGCGCACCGTCCGGTCCCAGTCGGCGGCCTCCCCGGGGCCGTCCTCCTTCGGCCAGAGACCCGAGGGGTAGGGAGGGCTCACATGCCCCTCGTTCAGGGCGTAGAGGAGGATGTCCTCCTGGCAGACCGCCAGGTGCCACAGAAGGCCCCAGGCCGTGTGCTCCAGGCCGGGTATCCGCTTACCCGCGAGCTCCAGGGGGAAATCCTTGACGGCCCGCTCGAAGGGGATGTGGGCGGCCATGCCCGTCAGGTGGAGCACCAGCCACTCCCGGTTCGGGTCCTCGGCCTTCGTTGTAATCGCCATGATTCCGCCTCCTTACTCCAACAGCTGGGCCGCTCGGACGGCGGCCGGGGCTTCGATCGCCTTGGCCGGCGTCGGCTTCCGGAAAAGGCGCGCGTGGGAGGAGACCCAGTCCCGGAAGGCGGGCAGGGTGGACGAGACCAGGCTAACGAGGTCCGCGGCCATTTCCGGTTGGTACGTTGACAGGATGAAGGCGGCCAGCTCGTCGTCCGAGTCCTCGTCCATGACCGCGGCCCGGAACTCGTCGAAGGTATAGTCGGCCCGTTCCGCCTCATCCCCGGAAGCGGTCCCCGCAGTTCGCTCGGATACGAGGAGCGCTTTTAAGGAAGTCTCCGTTCGGGGTTCCTGACGGTACAGGAACAGAAGGTCGAGGAGGGCCGTGAATCGCTCCTCCCGGTCGCCCTCGATCAAGCGGGGCAGGATCTCCCGGATGTCCCGTTGGCGGAGCCCGAGGGTCTTTAGGTACTTGCTTCCGCCCTCGATGAAGCCCGCCACGACGTCGGACCAGATCTTCGAGTGAACGATGCTCGGGATGCCCAGCGCGGCTCCGAGGGGGGCGAAGGCCGTCGCCAGAGGCCAGGCCAGCACGCTTCGGAAGAAGTTCGCCCGGACCACCTTCCGGTCGAAGCCCCGCAGGGTGTTGTGGGCCGCCAGGTACAGGCCGTTGGCGAAGGCGATGAAGAAGAATTTCGCCGCGTCGAACAAAAGGCCTTCCGCCGCGAAGGGCCAAAGGGCGTCGAACCTCGACTTTACGAAGGCCATGATGGGCACGGAGAACCCGGTCCAGAACAGCGATCGGGCCACGTTGTCGAAATTGACGCCCTTGAGGCTCCACGCGCTCATCCGGGCTCCCCGGCTCGCCGCGAGATCGGCGATCGAGTTCCGGAATCCCGTGATGAAGAGCCACAAGCCGGCGTAGAAGGTGCCCACGAAGCGCTGGGCCACCAGGAAGCCGATCGTCGTGTGCAGCAGATTCAAGAGCCCGGGATTGAGGTAGCGCCAGGCGCGGGCGGGGGGGATGAAGGGAGCATCGGCGTCGGTCTCGTCCCCGATCCGGTTGAGCCGGCCGCCGCTCATCTTCCCGAGGCTCAGGATCCTGGGAGCCTCCGCCGCCTCCGACTCGGATACGGGAAGTCCGCGCGCCTGGATCATCGCCGAGACCAGGGGCGGCAGGGCTATGTGCCTCTTGGCGAACTTCTTCCGTCGAGTTCCCGTGATCCGATCCTCCCGAATGAAGCCCATGCCGGGCACCGTAGGGGTCCGGCCCGTGGAATCGCTGCCGCAGACCGGGACGAACGGGGCCTTCCCCGCGGCCGCGCTCCGGACGTTGAGTTCATTGACCAGCCGGGCCAGCCTCAAATTCTCTTCCGGGTCGCGGTTCAGGGAATCCTGCATGTTGAAGATCTCGACCTCGTCGATGATCCCGCGGCTCGATTCCAGGAGCCTCCGGGCGGCGTCGTATCCGTGCTCCAGGGGATGCAGGATCCGGAGAGTGCATCCGGCTTCGGACAGGATGGAATGTATTTTCCTGAGATCGGTGAATATCGTCTGGTAGTCGCCGATCTCGGGATTCGTGAAATATCGCTTCCGAAGGCTTTCGGGGTTGAGCTTCCTGTATTCTTCCCGGATCCGGGCGTACCGATCGTCCACGATCCGGAACTCCCAGTCCGAGAGGAGCTTCCTGCGCAAGCCTATCCGGGCCTTCTCCCTGTGAAGCTTCGTGAGCATCACTCGATTGAAGAGGATGGGCTTGTAGCGGGAATACAGGTACTCTCCCAGGTGCATGCGGTTCAGACTCGTTTTCGGGATCGAATCGGTCAGGTCGCCGAATTTCAGCTTGGGCAGGCAGTACAGATCGTTTCCCGGCCAGCCCGCGTTGAGTTCCTCGAGTCCGGACGCGTTGAAGTGCTTGAGAAGGGCCCGGACCGCCTCGACCCGGTTCTCCTGGTTTTTCCGAAGGCCGTCCAGGATGTCCCGGAAATCCCGGGATCGCTGCTTGAACCATCGGGCCGCGTCCCTGCCGTTCTTGAAGCGGGGCAGGGCGGCGAGGAAATGGAAACGGTGTTCGTGGACCAGGATGCTGAACTCCAAAGCCGGTTTGACCCGGATGCCCAGGATCCTGCCCGCGTCCAGGGCCTCCTTCATAAGGTCGATGGAATCGATCGACCCGTAGGCGATGGTCAGCTCGGAGATCCCCTTTATGAAGGCGTCGATCAACAGCTGAGTCGGGTTCTTGCGGCCCGAGGTCGCCGTGTCGTGGACATGGTCATCCCACCCCGCGTCCAGGTTCTTGAGGCGCGAGTCGGTCTCCGGGATCTCTACTACGTTGAGTTCGTCGAGAAGCTTGCGGATCACCGACTGTTGTCCGTGGCTGGATACCGAAAAGTCCTGCAGAAGCTCGAGCTGGCGCCGCCGGTCGTCCTTGTGCTTGATGGCTTCTTTGATGAGCCCCAGCTGCACCCGGGCCGTGTTGAGCGGAAGGTCGAGGGTCTTGGCGTGGAAGGATACCTCGACCAGCATTCGGAGCGCCCGAAGCCTCGCCCGGGAATGCTTGGATTCCAGGTCGCTCACGACCGTGATGTAGGCTTCCGCGATCGAGATCCGGCGTTTTTTGAACCAGCGCGAAACCCCCAGCGGGTGGGACCGGGGACCCGGGTCGATCGCGGCGGGCGCGTCGATCCGGGCGTTCAGTTCCCTCCGGAGTTTGTACAGCTCCGAGGAGAAACTCAGGGCGTTGACGAGCCGCGTGTAGAGCCTTGCAAGGCCCGTGTCATGCATAAGCTCGTATTCTATCACACCTTTCGCGCTGGGGATAACGGGTCGGTCGACGGAGCGAACAGGGGATCCGGCCCCGCCCGTCAACGACGCCTTTCCGTCACTCCCGCTTACCAGCCCGGATACCGACGGTGGATATATCGTTCGGCTTCTTCCCGGATCGAGGAGTAGTCGTCCTCGGGGCGAGGGAAGGACGAGTCGGAAAGAAGCCAGTCCCCGATCCCGAACAGGTCCTCCGCCATCGCTTCGATCACCTCGCGGAGTTCGAGGGGCTCCCGCCACCGGTCGGGGATCGAACCGGCTCCCAACATCGCTCCCAGGATGTTGCCCGTGACGGCGCCGGTGGAGTCGGAGTCCCCGGTGATGTTCACCGCCATGCATACGCCTTCCTCGAAGGACGAGGCCCGAAGGGAGCAGAACACGGCGATGGCCAGGGCCTCCTCCGCGGTCCAGCCTTCACCCAGTCGGCGGATGCAGGAGTCGGCAGATTCCGTCCCCGCGGCCAGGCGGCGGGCCTGGCGGATCGCGGCCAGGGTTTCCTCGTGCCTCGGGACTTTCGTCACGACATGTTCCGCGGCGTCCAGGGCTGTCGGGAGATCTTCCCCCTCGACAAGCCGGCGAATAATCACGGCGAGGGCGCCCGCCGGATACTGTCCGGAAGGGTGGCCGTGCGTGATGGCCGCCAGGGAGTTGCCTATCTCGAATACTCTCGAGTCTGATTTCAGTTCTGAGAAATGAACGGCCGCCGCGTAGAGCCCGACGGGGGCCATCCGCATCACGGCGCCGCAGCCCTTGGAGTCGTTACGTGCGTTCAATTGCCGTGTGTCTTTCGCACAGGAAGCAAGGGAGGAGATGCAAGTGTTGCCCGGGGCGCGCCGGCTGAAGAGCTCCCTATGCCCGATGAGCCAGCCGTCCATCCCAAACTTGGTCTCATCCAAAGAATAACCCTGGGTGGCGAGCCAACGAAGATAGGCGTGTTGTGTCACCCCTTCATAGGTGGAAAGGCCGCGCAGGCAGCCCCGCACGTGGGCACGGATCATGCCCTCCGCGGTGAACAGGGTCATCTGGGTGTCGTCGGTGATCGCGCCGACCTTCCCGTACGCGGGCACGTAGTCCCGGATACCTCCGGGGCCGAACCGGGCCAGGATCGCGGGCCGGTCCGTGAACTCCACGGGTGCCCCGAGGGCGTCCCCCACGGCCCCGCCCAGGAGGCAGCCCCGGAACCGCTCCGCCCGGTCCGCAAGGCGCTTGAAGGAATAGACATACCGCTCCTGTTCCCGCGTTTCTATGGCCCCTTTCCGGGCGGCCCGCACTCTCCGGACCGCTTCCACGGGCGACACGCCCAGTTCCACGAGGAGCCGCGCGGCGATCATTCCGGATCTTCCGAGCCCGCCCTTGCAGTGGACGCATACGCTTCCGCCCCGGCGCAGGATGGAGCGGAGGAGGGGCCCGGCTTGTTCCCATTGAGTCTCCCATTCGGGACCCGGAAGGCCATAGTCCGGTATGGGCAGGGAGAAGTGAGCCATGCGAGCCTTCGCGCGTTCCGGCAGGGCCTCGACGCCAAGCGACTGGTACTCTTTGGGCTCGATGAGGCTGACCAAGGCTTCTGCGCCCCAGGCCCGGATCGCGTCCAGGTCGATGTCGAGGTCCCGGTTCCAGGACCCGGAGGCCGCGTCGGGCTGCTTCTTGCCGGGGCAGATCGTCATGCCGATACGTCCGCCGCCCGGGGCCGCGGCAGCGCCAATCTGCAGGGGATCCGTGATGCTGGTGCGTTCCATGCCGGGAAGTATGGGGCAGGAAAACAGGGAGGGCAAGAAGTTCATCAATTCCTCTTTTCCTCCGGCTCTTCCCCGGAACCGTCCTCCAGGTCCTCTTCGGACTCCTCCTTGGGATATCGGCCCGAAAGTTCGTCCGCGACCGTGGAGAAGGTGTCGATTCGTGCGGACAGGAGGTCCGGGTCCCGGGTGTACAATCCGACGGGGCCGGCTCCACCTTCCCCCGTCTCGGGCCCCTGGAGGACATCGAACAATTCCTCGAATGCCGATGCCGGGCCTCCGTAGGGAAAGTCCAATCCGGCCAGGTCCGTCCCGGCGAATCCGCCGGCCGCCAAGCCGGCCTCGAGGTCTTCCTGGAAAGAACCCTGTTGGTCCTCGGGGATTTCGTAGAAAAGTTCTTCCAGGGTCTGCCAGGCTTCCGCGAATCCCTCGTAGTCCGGGGACTCGTAGATCTCGCCTTCGCCGTAGAGGCCTAGAAAGTGTACGCATTCGCGGCCTTCGGAAAAGTCATTGAACTGGCCGCATATCGGGCAACAGTCCATCGTGTCGTCCAGCCCTTCTGAGGCCAAGTCGCAGTCCACCAGGCGGACTTCGTAGCCTTGATCCTGCAGGGAGAAGATCGGTTTCCGGAGATCGTCGGTTCCCCGGACGGTCCCCGCGAGGGACCCGTTGGCGTTCTCTTTGATTTCCACCCGGTATTCCCATTCTCCGGTCCGGACGATCTTCGCGATCTTATTTTCAGCCATGGTTTCCTCCCGTTTTTTCCCGATTCGCCCGGTTCCGTCCGGACCGAAGACCGCGGCCCGACCGGGTCGACGCCCGGCCGGACCGCGTACACTTTCTGGGATTATTTTGAATAGTTTTAGGATCGTTTTGAATGGTTCCGGCCGGAGCCGGGGATCAGAGCTTCGACACCACGGGCGTCGCCTCGGCCATGATCCCCTGAGCTATAAAGCAGGCACCGTGCCAACCTTGGGAAATGTGCCGCGAGGGCCCGGGAAAGCTCCGGCGACGGAACCTCGGCCTTCCTCGGGACCGGCGACGGTTCCTTCCGTTCCGCGGTTACGGAACTTTCGTTACATCCTTTGACCCCAGGCCGACTCGGGCACGTAGATCTCCTGTAGCTTCCAGCCCGGGGACACGGCGTTCGAGAGGCCCCCGACGTGGTCGTAGTCGATGGGCACATAGCGCCCGGGCTTCAGGGTAACGCCGTCCGGGGTGGTCCAGGCCTCGACTTGGAACCAGGTGTAGGAGCCGGGGAAGGAGCCCTCCTCGTAGGAGAGGCAGACCGCGTGGCCGGTCGACCCGTGGCGGGAGGGGGCCAGGATGCCCAGGTAGGGCTCCCAGCCCCAGAAGCGGAGGAGGCCGGCGGTGTAGAGGGCGAAGTCCTCGCAGTCCCCGCCCCCGGCGGCCAGGAACTGGTCCGGGCGGAGGGCGGGCTCGTTGGGTTCGTAGCGGAACTCCCGCCAGGTCTTCTCCTGGAAGGCCTGGAGCTCCTCGAAGGCGAGCCTGCCGGAACGGTTGAGGTCCGCGGCCAGGTACCGAGCCTCCAGGGCGCGGTCGGCCAGGCCCGTGGCGGCCCGGAAGTTCGGGACCCGGATGGCGGCGATCGCCTCCAGCTTGTTGAAAGTGACCAGGCCGAGAGAGGGCACTTCGTAGCGCTCCAGGGCCCCGGAACGGACCGTGCGGAGTAGTCGGCCGGCCACGACGGCCTCCTCCACGGCGGGGCGCGGGGGGGACGGTTTCGGGGCGGGGACGACGGCTGCGGGGGCTTTCCCGGGGTACGCGAAGGGAGCCGGGCTTCCCTGCTTCGACATCAGGTTGGACGCCATCGCCCCGAACAAGGCCAGCGCCAGGATCACCCGGAACACGGTCCCGAGGGAGCGGGCGGCGTCCCCCGGTTCGGGCCGCGCCGGGTCGTGAGGGGGAGAGCCGTCGATGCTAACCGTGGTCTCCGGGGCCGCCCGCGGGATGGATGCAAGGACGGCGGGCGCCGGGGTCCGGGGCCCCGCGGCGGCGGGCCCGGCCGGCCGGGGCGACCAGTAGGCGTACTCCGGGAGGGGGTTCGTCTCCATCCACTGCGAACACTCGGACCAGGCGGCCGCGGAAGCGAACCCGGGGGCGGGGACCGCGAGGGCCTCCGCCGACAGGACCCGGTCGGAGCGGAAGGTCCGCTCCTCGCCCCGAAGGCGGCACCAGGCCCGGAGGTAGAGAACGCCGTTCCGCCGGCGGATCTCCCGCACCTCGATGGTCCGGACGCTTCGGCGGCCGGATTCGGAGACGTACTGGATCCTGTAGGCGGCGCCGGGTTCCCAGTCCATGAGGTTCCCTCCGCCTTCTTCTATTCAAGAACCGTGCCAGGGGCGGCCCGCGCCGCCGGTCCGAGGCTCGCACCGGAGCTTCGTCCCCTCGGCATCGCCCGACTCGAGAGTGTAGGCATGGTTCTTGCTCTGTACATGGACGGGCGGCGGGCGCTGATTCCGCTTGCCGGAACCCCGAAGGGAACCTACCATGTTCGACATGCAAACCGTACGATCCCTCATAGCGTTCGTGGGCATGCGGGACCCCTACCCGGAGAACGACGAGGAGCCGGGGCCCCTCCTTTCTTTCCTGCTGGCCGCAGAGAAGGACGGCCAGGCCTTCGACGAGGCCTGGCTTCTGTGCACCGGGGGAACCTTCCTGGAACGGGCCAAGGACCTGGAGCGGGAGGCCAAGGACGAGGGCGTGACGACCCGGTTCCGGCCCCTGGACTTCCCGGTGCGGGACGTCATCGACTACGCGGAGATCTGGGACCTCCTGGTCGCTTCCCTGGGGACCATCCGAGAGAAGGCGGGAGCCGGGGCCCGGGACTGGACCTTCCTTCTGGACTCGGGGACTCCCCAGATGAAGACGGCCTTGTTCCTGGCCGCCCGATCAGGGCTCTTCCCGGCCCGGCTTGTCCAGGGGATTCCGCCGCGCTTCGCGGGGGGTAGCTACAAGTGCCGGGAGGTTCGGGTGGAGGGACTGCCGGAGATCCGCAGCCGGGCTGCCCGGTTCCTGAGCCAGGGTCCGGACGACGCCGTTCCGGCGGCGGGGTCCCGGGTTCCGCCGGCCCCGGGGCGAGCCTCCGAGGCGGGCCCGGAGCGAGGCTTTGAACCCGTGGCCGGCTCCCCCGCCTTCGAGGAGGCCCTGCGGCGGGCCCGGTCCGCGGCCCGGTACGACGACCCGGTATTGATCCTGGGGGAGACGGGCTCGGGCAAGACCATGATCGCCCGGATGCTCCACGCCTCAAGCCGCCGGGCGGAGGGGCCCTTCGTGGAGGTGAACTGCTCGGCTATCGCGGAATCCATGGCGGAGGCGGAGCTCTTCGGCCACGAACGGGGCGCCTTCACGGGGGCGGAGAAGAGCCGGGCCGGCAAGTTCCGGGCGGCCCAGGGCGGGACCCTCTTCCTGGACGAGATCGGGGACCTGTCCCCGGAGATCCAGGCCAAGCTCCTCAAGGCCCTGGAGGACAAAGTCGTCTATCCCGTGGGGGCCGACAAGCCCGAGCCCGTGGACCTCCGCCTCCTGGCCGCCACGAACCGGGACCTTGCGAGGCTGGTGAAGGATGGCGGCTTCCGCCGGGACCTGTACGAGCGGATCAAGGTGGTGGTCCTGTCCCTGCCGCCCCTGCGGGAGCGCCGCCAGGACATCCGCCCCCTAGCCGCCCGGTTCCTCGCGGACTGGAACGACAGGTACGGAGAGCGCCGGTACCTGACCGAGGACGCCCTGGTCCTGTTGGAGGCCTATTCCTGGCCCGGCAACGTCCGGGAGCTCCGGAACGCGATGACCAGCGCGGCCAACACCGCTACGTCGGACGCCCTGGGCCCCGAGTCCCTGCCGGAGGAGATCCGGAGGGCGTCCCTCCCGAGGTCGGGGTGCGGGGAGGCGGGCCCGACGATCGAGGTAGAGCTGCCGCCGGAGGGGATCAACCTGAAGGCCCGGCTTTTGCAGATCGAGTGGGAGTACGTGGCCGCGGCCCTCCGCAGGGCGGGGGGGAACCGGGAGGCCGCCGCCCGGCTCCTGGGCATG
>Ga0067045_1028803_pt1 | contig 27283 bp, 15 predicted proteins | sample TerdegcTABiofilm_FD_59184 | JGI IMG/M metagenome (GOLD analysis project Ga0067045, IMG submission 59184) | Combined Assembly of (Gp0054472, Gp0054536) Wastewater bioreactor microbial communities from Singapore -Terephthalate degrading... | reverse complement strand
CCGGCGGGGGTCTCTGCCGCAATCGCCGCTCGGCGAGCCGGTGCCGACGTGACCCTCGTGGAGCGATACGGACATTTCGGCGGCCTTTGGACGGGCGGCTTGGTGTTGCTGGTGTTGGGGCATATCGTCTCCGGCGGCAGACAAGTCTGCATGGGGATCGGGGAAGAGATGATGCAGCGGTTGGAAAAGCTTCCCGGCGGGATCATCGATCGTCAACCGGGCCGCAACCCCACCGTCGACGCCGAGGCCCTCAAGTACGTGATGGTGGAAATGATCGAAGAGGCGGGAGTGGAGGTCTTTTTGCACGCTTGGGGCGTGGACGCCATCTTGGACGAAAAGACCGTTCGCGGCGCGGTTTTCGAGAGTAAGTCCGGCCGGCAAGCGATCCTAGCCGATGTCGTGATTGACGCCACGGGCGATGGAGATATCTTCGCCGCCGCGGGAGCGGAGTTCGAGCACCGCTCGCACAATGTCGGCTTGGTATCGCGGGTGGGAAACTTGGATCGCGTCGATCTTTCGCGAACGAAAGAATCCGAAAGGCCGAAACGGTTGGGTAGTCCCACTCCGGTCGCCGGGGTGAATTGGATCAATCTGATCGGCCCCGAAGTGGACGGGCTGGATGTTCGGACGCTGACCCGTATGGAGTTGTCGCATCGAAAGTTCATTTGGCAAAACATTCAGCGGGCGAGGCAGACACCCGGCTACGAGTCGATCTATTTGATGGAAACGGCCCCTCAGTTGGGCGTTCGCATCACTCGCGTGCTGAACGGAATGGCGACCGTGCGGTACGAGGATCTGCGATCCGGTCGGCGGTTCGACGATGTCGTAGCGGTCGGCGGATCGACCAACGGCCGGCACGGTGAATGGCAAGTGCCGTACGGGGCGCTGGTGCCGAAAGGCGTTGAGAACGTACTGGCGGCCGGCCGTTGCATCAGCGCCGAAATGCAGATGGCGGATTTGGTCCGCTTGATCCCCAACTGCTTTGCCACCGGCCATGCGGCGGGAGTAGCGGCGGCGGTCGCGGTCCGGGAACGCTGTCCGGTTCGCGCCGTGCCGGTCCCCACGGTCCAAAAGATATTGCGAGAGCAGGGCGCGTATCTTGGTTGATCCGCAGTCTCCAGAGCATCGCGACGTGCGGGCAGAGGCAGCCGAGGGCGCAAGAAACGGCTTTTCGGCGGAAGCGGGCCGTGCGTCCGGACGCGAGCGCGAGGTTATCCGTTGGACCGTGCGGTTGGTCTTGCTGGCCGGGGTGGGTTGGGTTCTCTTGACTGACCTGGCGCGCGATACCCCGCTGGCCGCGATCCCGGCAGGCTTTAGCCCATACTTGGCCGTTCTTGCCATGGTGGCCGGCGGCACGCTGACGGTGTTCGGATTAGCGGCCTTGTCGGCGGCGGCAGTGTCCGCTTTTCGGTTACGATGGTTCTGCCGCTGGGTTTGCCCGCTTGGCACCTGCAACGAGTTCTCAAGCCGGGTGGGCAGACGCGTCGGGCTGCAAGCCCCCGCCTTTCCTCGACTCGGCCGATTTTTCGTGTTCCTGGCCCTCGGCGGTGCCCTTTTGGGCAGTCCGATCTTGCTTTGGCTGGATCCACTTGCCTTGTTCAGCGGGCTGGGGCAGCGTTCCCCGGCGGAGCCCGCTCAGTGGGCCGTCGGGATTTCGGGCATCGCGGTCGCCGTGGCGATCAGCTTCGTTTTGCCGGGGCTGTGGTGCAACCGAATCTGCCCGCTCGGAGGACTGCAGGAAACACTCTTCGCAGGCCGCCGCGGGCTGAATTGCTGCGTGCCCCGGCGGTGTGCAAAGCCCGTGTCGGCTGCTTCGTTGGTGCCCGGTCCGGCGAACCGGGGGGCATCGCCCACGGAAGCTACGATCGTCGGTCGGCGAGCTGCCTTGGCATTGGCGGGTGGATTTGTTTGGGCTTGGGTGTCGCCCCGCATCGGAACCGCCGAACCTCAACCCTTACGGCCGCCCGGCGCTTTTGCCGACGATCGCAAGTTCCTTTCGCTCTGCGTGCGATGCGGCAATTGCGTGCGGGTGTGCCCCACCGGCATCCTGCGTCCGCAATTGTTTTCCGGGCCGCCTTCGACTTGGCTTGTCCCCCAAGTGACCTTTTCGAGTGATTTTTGTCTGCCCACGTGCAACCGCTGCGGCGATGTCTGTCCCACGGGCGCATTGACCCCGTTTTCATTGGAACAAAAGCAGGCGACCGTAATCGGAAAGGCCGTGCTGGAGAGTGACCTATGCCTCCTCAGCGAAGATCGCGAGTGCGGCGTCTGCCGGAGTCACTGTCCGTACCAGGCGATTCGCTTGGAATTCCATGAGGAAACCTATTCGGTGCTGCCCGTCGTGGACCTCGAACGCTGTCCCGGTTGCGGAGCCTGTGAGGCGATTTGTCCTACCGCCCCGCGAAAGGCGATTCGCGTAGTACGTTGTTGAGCAAGGGTCCGACCCAGGAGGATGGATGCTCTCGTCGTCCCCTGCCCTGCTCCGAGTCGGATTTAGGGAGGGCTAAGAATTGACGTTCAGCCCAAAAGCCCTTCCAGGGGCCCGGTACTGTCGGCGAATTTGGTCTCCGCTATTCCGGCCAAGTTGAGGAGCGCCAAATAGAGATTTGCCAGCGGAGTCTCTTTGGGGTAGACCCGATGTCCGGCTCCGCGATGGCCCCCGCCTTTGCCCATCAACAGAATCGGCAAATCGTCGTGATTGTGTCGATTGCCGTCGCTGATGCCGCTGCCGTAGACGATCAGGCAGTGGTCGAGCAGGCGGCCGCCGCCTTCTTCGGCCGCATAGAGTTTGTCGAGGAAATACCGAACGTGTTCAACGTGGAACGTGTCGATTTTTTCCAGCAGATCAAGCTTGGCCGGGTTTCTCTCATGGTGCGAGAGGCTGTGATGTCCCTCCGCGGCACCGACCTCGGGGTAGCTGCGATTACTGCCCTCGTTGGCGAACATGCAGGTGATCACGCGAGTGGAGTCCGTTTGCAGGGCGAGAACCATCATGTCCATCAGCAGTTTCAGGCGGTCGCTGAAAGCGCGGCGGCTGACTTCGGGCGGCGGCTCCAAACCTGCGGCGAAAAGCCGATTCTCTTTCTCCACGCGCTCCAAGCGTTGCTCGACTTGACGGACGGCGTAAAAATATTCGTCCAGCTTCCTCCGATCTCCGGGGCCAAGCTCTCGGCGGAGGGATGCAGCGTCGTCGGCCAGAAAGTCCAGAATGCTCTTCCGTTGCGCGAGCAGCCGCTGATCTCCCGCCTCTCGACTCCGGGCATCCCCGAAAAGTCGATTGAAGATAGCGCGAGGGTTGGTCTCCTTGGCCAGCGGTGAGGTGGGAGACCGCCAGGACAGAGTGGAAGAATAAACGCAACTGTAACCGGAGTCGCAGGCACCGGCCTGGGCACTCGGATCGACGCCCAACTCGAGGGACGGGAACCGCGTTTCCTTGCCCAAGGTTTCGGCGGCCACTTGATCGACCGAAACGCCGTTGTGGATATCGGCGCCGCCCGTCTTCTTGGGATGCGCGCCTGTCAAGAACGCCGCCGCTGCTCGAGCGTGATCGCCCGGTCCGTCGCCCAGCGGCCGTGCCCCGTTCAGCGTCAGCTCGCTCAACACCGTTACGTATTCACGATACGGTTCCAGCGGCTTGAGGATGGAGGGCAACTCCGTAAGCGTTCCCTCCTGTTTGGGCCGCCACGCCTGCATACGAACACCGTTCGGCACGTACAGGAACAGCATTCGCAGGGGATCGGATTGGGGAGCCGCCATGCCAGGCCGAGCCATGGCGCTCAACCACGGTAACGCCGCCGCGGTTCCCAGCCCTCGTAAAACCGTACGACGCGAAATGCGGTGACCCGTCATCTTCACCTCCCCTGAGAATAGTCAAGGTTCTTCGGAATTATCACGCTCAGCCTCACCACGGCCGGATCGGTCGGGTACGCCTCACCGGCCGGTGATCGGTTGCCCGGCTCCCGAGTATGGAACCTCACCGGCCCGACGAGGCCGCTCAGTCGGTTGACTCGGCCGACCGTCCACCGGTAACAGTCTTTTGGAAGGCATCGCTCTCCACGATCGCTACGATCACGTCTTGAATGCTGGTCTTCTCGGGATCCGATGACGCGACCAACTGCCGAATCCAGCAATGGTCCGAGTCCGTCGGTCCCCTGCCCAAAGCGTAAATCATCAGTTTTTCCGTCAAGCACGAGAGGAATTCCTCGCCCGACGTGCTCGCGAGCACTCGTTTGAGATCGTCGGCATCGCGAAAGCTCCTGCCGTCGGGAAGCTCTCCGGAGGCATCGATGGGTAAACCCCCGTCTTGATCCCGTCGCTTCCCCACGGCGTCGAAGTGCTCCAGGGCGAAGCCCAGCGGATCCATGACCTGGTGGCAAACAGCGCAGTTGGGGGCTTGCCGATGCTTTTCCGTCCGCTCCCGCAGTGTGCCCGTTACGTTGGGCTCCGTGTCGTCTGGAAGCAGCGGGACGCCCGGAGGAGGATCGGCCGGAGGCGTGCCGAGGATCGTCTCCATGATCCACTTCCCGCGTTTGACGGGGGACGTCCTAGTGGGCACGGACGTAACCGCCAGAACGCCGGCGAGCGTGATGACGCCTCCACGATGGGAATCTTTCAACGAGACGCGTCGGAATGTCTCGTCGAAATCCCCCGGCAGGCCGTAGTGTTCGGCAAGCCGGCGATTGACGAATGTGAAATCGGCATCCAGCAAACGGATGGCGGGCAGACGCTCGCGGAGGATCGTCTCGAACAGGAGGCCTGCCTCCCTCCGCATCGCCGACTTGAGTGAGTCGTCTACCCCTGGGAAGCGCGTAGGATCGGGCTGGAAATGGTCCAGATTGCGAAGTTGCAGCCATTGTTCCGCGAAATCATAAGAGAATGAGCGGGCCTTAGGGTCCGCGAGCATGCGATCGATTTGTCGACGTAAGTTCGCCCGCAGCCTGTTTTGCCCCGCCAATTCCATCAATTCCCGATCCGGTATGCTGTTCCAAAGAAAGTAGGAAAGCCTCGCGGCCAGCTCAAAGTCGTTCAAGGGGCGTACCGTACCAGCGGGCATGCCCGCCGGATCCGGCTCCAAGCGAAAGAGGAAATGCGGCGAGCTGAGGATGGCGACGATGCCGGTTCTGTAGGCACCTTCAGATGTTCCCAATTCTTTCTCGGCTTGTGCTACCAGCCGGTTCAACCTCGCCTTTTCGTCCGGACGCACGGGCCGCCGGAAGGCGCGGCTCATCAGATCAGCCAAGAGGTCGGTTAAGGCATCACCGTTCAAGGTGCCGTCTTTCACGGCCTCGGGCAGGGGGCAATCGGCGGCTGCCTTTTCCGCGGCGCTGAGGAACTTCTCGAAGAGCAACGGCGGCATGGATAGGACGTCGCCCACGCTGTCGAACCCGTAGCCGACGTCATCCGGCGGCAGAAGATCGACGTCCAGCTCCACTCCAATCAAGTCCCGTACGGAGTTGACATATTGCAGACGATTGAGCCTCCTCGCCGTGACACGCGCCGGCTGCTGCGGACCGGAGCAGAGGGCGGCCTCGATGGTCTCCGCCAACCACCGGGCCACGTGATCGCGTTCCTCCGGAGCGGGTCGCGGCATGTCCGGCGGAGGCATTCCGCCGGTCGCAATCATGGTTTGCACGCGTCGCCAGCGACGAGGGTCACGAACGATATCATCTTGCGAGACCGCCGCGGCCAGGTCGTAGCCCGCCTCAGCGCCTTCCCCGGAGTGGCAGTCGTAGCAATGTCGTTCGAAAAACGGTTGGACGACTTCGACAAAAGCGGCAGGTGAGGGCGCATCCTTGGCCTCCCTCCGCACCGAATCGGCTTGGATCACAGCCGCCGACGGTAATTCTTCGTCCGCCGTCGTTGCGGCGGCTATGGAGACGGCGATGACGCACGCCGTTGCCCATGCGATTGCGGCAGTTGATCGGAGGCTCGCGAAAGTTGGGGGCTTAAGTTCGTGGTTCAGAGGGCTTTTGGGCCGACGCTTCCCCATGATGGTTACCTGACTCAAAAGTTACGGGGTTAGGTTAGTCGTCGCCAAAGCTCATCGATCGCCGATTCTCGGAGGCGGATTCCCCCGTGCAGCGGCGGAGAATTCAGTATTCGGTGGGAACGTCGCGGCCGCGACCAGTCGGCTTATCGGATGGTTGGATTTGTGATATTTTGGTCTGTGCATCCTGTGCGAAAAGATTGTAGGCCCTTCGATAGCATGGGGCAAGTACTGGATTCGGTTCACTCGTATCACCCACAATGGGGGGCGCGCAGCGGGATGGGGCATCCTCGCCGCGGGCAGAGCTTGCCATGGTGGCATTCAAGGGCCGATACGGGGGCGGCGAGCGGTCGCCAAGTACTCTTCAGCCAGCAAAATCAACTCACCCAAAATGACGCACGTGGCGCCCCATATCTGATAACTCTGAAACGAAAAGCAGGGTGATTCATAAGTCTCACCGCGATGGGTTCGCGGCTGCGAACTGAAATTCCGCCGATCCATGAGATGCGCTAACGGAATCTCCAAGAGGCCTTCCACCTCGTGAGTGTTGATCGAGAAGTCCGGGGTTTGGAAGGTAACGCCCAGCCAAGGATGGATGCGGTAACCGCTGGAATGCACGTGAATGGGGGTCAGCGGACCGAGTAGCTCCACTTGGTCGGGGCCGGCTCCCAGTTCCTCTTGATATTCGCGAATCGCCCCGACCGCCGGCGGCTCATTCGGAAGAAGTGTTCCGCCGGGTAATCCGATTTGCCCGGCGTGAGTAGGCATCGTCATGGGTCGAACGACGCAAGGAATGTGCCAAGTTCCTTTCTTCGGATAAAGCAACAGCAGAACGGCGGCGAGTTTAGGGTCGCTCAACGGTTCCGCATAGTTTCTACCCTGAACGGGACGCGGGCTGAAGCGGCCTTCGGGGGTAAAACCCGGCAGAGGCGACTTCAGTCGCGTACGCAACCACTGAATGAAGACCAGGCCGTCGATCGCGTTGGGCGAGGACTCTTGCGACATCACGTTGATGATCTGCTTTTTAAAACTTGGTTTGTCGGTCGGGTTCTCTACGGCTGAATCATGTTCGCAGGCATGGGAACGGCCCCGCGAACGGAGCGTTCAGGCGGGCGAATCCGCTTGGCTTGGTACACCACCCACGGATTTCCTGGTTCGGCAAAGACCCGTTCCAGGTCCAGGGCGGGTTTCCAGGTTGTTACGATGTAATCCGCGTCATATTTCTCGGCCAATTCCAAGAGGCGTTTTTCTCGCAGCTCGCCGAGCGTTCGAGACCACCGTTTGCCCAGCACGGGATCATCTAGAACATGGATGTCGAGGAGCTTATTCCACCATTGCACGATTGATTGGGCGTCCTGCGGGATTTCTTTCCAGGTGACGACCTCGCTGCGACCCGTGTACCACTTGAAGCTGCCGTTACGTCGGGGCGTTAGGAAGCGTGCGTCGGGCGGCGTGTTTTCGACGATCCAATGGCAGGCCCGGCGCCAGCCGCGATAGTTGCGGAGCAATTGAGGATCGGTGACCGATTCTCGCCAGGTGGTCGCCCTCCATTCCGCGCGGGGAACGATGGGAACGGAGCGAACGACAACATACCCGACCAGATGCGTCCCGGCCGCTGCTATCGCCAAATACACCAAGCCGCGACGCACCCGGGTTGCTTGGACAGCGGCTTCGGAAAAAATGGATTGTGCGAGTAGGCCGACTCCAAGGGCGGTGCCGAGGGGGATCGCGGCGTCGGCCAGCCGGAACCAGTAATATCGCAGAAGGGCGGCGCTCCATTCCGGTCGGATTTGGACCGTCGCCCCCAGCACCATGCCGATCCCTGCGATCAGCAAGGCGGCCAGCACGAAGTTGCGGACTCTCAGCCATCGGTCGTCCGCGGATACTTGACGGCACAGGTAGAGAAAAACCCCACTCAGCAGGGTGAACCGAGCGATGTTCCAGATGCCGAAGCAACCGGGCACCAGGTGGTGGCAGAGCCGGTGAAACACATAAATGCGGTGCGCTTGCGACTCCACATGCGGCGACGCCCCCGACGCCAACATGAGGGAGGGGATGAGACCGGGCAGCGCGATGACCACGGCGACCGCCATATAGGGGATCATACTCCGCAGATTTGCTCGATTGGAGTTCGAGGTCAGCCATGCGATGGTCGAGGCAATCATGGCCCAACCGCCCACCAAAACGTGGAATGCGGTGGCGATGCCGAGCAGGATCCAAGCCCGCGGGTAGCTTCCCTTCGCAAGTGCGGCAAGAGCGAAAAACAAAGCGGCATAGGCGATGCCCTTGGCTTCCGCTCCACCGATCACCCATTCTCCCGCCATGTGCCAATGATCGTTGGCCGCTGCAAACAGAGCGGCGGTCAACACAGCGAAAAGACCCCCGCGGGACAGAATGCCGTGGTGCAATCGGCGCCATCCCTCGGCGAGGAGTGCCCAAGTTCCCAGCCGGATCGTCCATGCCATAGCGGTTGGAGGAAGAATTAGGGCCAACCAGCCCGCGGAAAAGTAGAAGACCCAGTGGGCGTCGCGACTGGCGAAAAAGTCGTCGCGCGGACCGAAATCGGGATTCCAGAAGTGGATCGCCTTGCCCACGTAGTAGGGTTCGTTAACGTCCGGTACGGGCCAGGCACCTTGGAAAAAAAATACGCAGAAAATGAGAAACCATTCCAGGACGGGCGAAGTGAACCGGGCGTCCATCCCACGAACAAGAGTCAAGACGGCCGAAGTCCCGGCACGCTCCGGTGCGAAGGCGGTTGGGGAGCGAACCGGGGTGCTCGCGGCGAAAAGACCCTGCGCGCCGGCTGCTAAAGTTTTGGGATCGCTCATGGCCACCACACGACGCAAGCGACGAAAGCTCGAAATCCAGCCGCGGAAACGGACGCTTTCAAAAGGGCGAACCATCATTGTAGCACGACCGTAGGCAGATCGAGTATTTTCAATTCGTCATCGTCCGGCACTGTTTGAGACGTCGCGAACGCGATCTTGTGTCGCCCGCACGCTGCCCCGATAATCGAGTGTTGTGCATCATCGTTTTGGGGGGGAACTTCTACAAAAGGAGATCGGATTCATGCAAGGCAATCCCGAATTGTTGAAACAGTTGGACGAGTTGTTGGCCGAGGAGTTGACGGCCATCATGCAATACATGGTCCACTCCGAAATGTGCGACGACTGGGGCTACGAACGGCTCCATAAGTCGGTCGAGCGTCGAGCCATTCAGGAGATGAAGCATGCCGAGAGCCTGATCGGGCGCATCATCTTTCTCGGTGGAACGCCCACCGTGTCCAAACTCAACGCGGTCCATATCGGGCCGGACATCCCGCAGCAATTCCAATTCGACCTGAACGCGGAATTGGACGCCGTCAAGCTGTATAACGAGGCCATCCATTTGGCGGACAAGGTGGGAGATGCGGTGACCCGGCAGCTATTGGAGTCCATCCTGAAGGACGAAGACGCCCACGTGGATTGGTTGGAGGAACAGCTCGACCAGATTCAGCAAATGGGCGCCGCGGTGTATTTGAGCACCCAGGCCAAAGAATGATCGGGTTCGGCCGCCGCTGTTCGGATTGCTGCTCCATCCGATCGTCGCCTGCCTACAATGTAAAGTGACCTTCTCGCAGGCTCGAAGTTACGGCGAGCGGTCGATGCGGCCGCGATGCAGGTTCGGCGGTAGGCTCCGAATGGCGAAGAGTCGATGTGTCTTGCCTTTGGGCTTTTGCCGGCGGCTGGGACTTCCTCCTGCGCCGTTGTTGAATCTGCGAGTCTTGAGCCGCAGGCGACCGTAAAGAAGGCTTTTTCGCGGAACCCTTTCCCTTGGGTGACGGCTTTGGTTGCGAAAACGGCGTTACCCGTTGACAAAGAGGGAGCACGTTGTGGCCCGTCCGTTGACTGCCGCAAATGTCATGACTTCGGCACTAATAGCCGTGAGCGCGCTCGCCGCGGTTTCGGCGGGGATCGTATCCCGGGCTGAGACCCCGGCCGACCGATCGTCCGCCTACCAGGCCCTTGCCGCCTTTAATCGCGGTTGCGCGCTGTTGGAAAAGTACGAGTATTCCGCGGCGGCTGAGACCTTTCGCCAAGTCCTTCAATCGCAGCCGAATTGGTTCGCCGCGAAATTCAACCTGGCCTTGGCGTACCTGAATATGCAGGAGGAATCCGGCGGAACGGATGCCTTGAATCAAGCTCGCGACTTGCTGCAACAGCTCGTGGCGGAGAGGCCGAATTCCCTGCATGCATGGTACGGGTTGGGATTGTACTACGAGCACGTCGGCGAGCACGAAAAGGCGCTGGAATGTTTTGCGCGGGTTCATCGCGAAGACCCCGACGACGCCCACGCGGCTTTCAAGACCGCCGAATCCTTGATCGTCTTGGGCCGCAACGACGAGGCCGTTTCGCTGTTGGAGCAAGCTACGACCCGGGATCCGGGATTTGTGTCCGCCGTGTATCGGCTGGCCATGCTTTATCAACGCGGCGGGCAGCGAGACAAGGCCGCCCCCTTGTTCGAGCGATTTCGAGCCTTGAATAACGCGGAGTTGGCCGGCGGTAGCTTCACGGTCCGCAAGATCTACGGCTCTGCCGGAAAGTACTATCTGGCCTTGGGGCCGGACGATTTGCCCCTCCCTCACGCCGAGCAGCAGGCCGTTCGGCCCTTCTCTTTCTCTCCGGAGGTTGCCGCTTTACCGGCGGAAATTCGGTCCTGGGAGTGGGAAAACGTTCGCGTTCGCACGGGCGGGGCCGTGTTGGGAGATTGGGACGGCGACGGTGATATCGACTTGATCGTCTACGGCGTGGGCGAAAACGCCGCAGCGCAGATCCTTCGGAACGACGGCTCCGGCGGTTTCCAAGCCGCAGCGACTCTTTCGGATCATGTAGTTTCGGTCGCGGCGGGGGACGTGGACAATGACGGCGATCTCGATCTGTGGCTGGGCCGGGCAGGGAAAGACGAGCTTTGGGAAAACGATGGTACCGGACAATTCACGCGGATGGAATCCCTGGCGTCGAGCCTGCCGGAGGGGACATTTACCGCCGCGGCACGGATGATCGACGTGGATTGCGACGGCGACCTGGACCTCCTTGCGTGTTGTCTGCCGACGGCCGCCGATCGCGGCGTCGTGCGGCTATGGCTCAATAACCGAGACGGTACCTATCGGGAGGCCGCCGACGAGCTGGGGTTTAACGCCGCGGGAAAAGCGTCGGTCAATTTCGTTTGGTCCGACCTGGACGGCGACCGCGATCCCGATGCCGTGCTGTTGCCCGCCCAGGGTGCGCCTGTCCTTTGGGTGAATGATCGCGTCGGGAAGTACCGCCTCTTCGACGCCGAACGGACGGGCCTGCGGGTTTCCGGTTGTGTGGCTGCCACCTCAGGAGACTTCAACAATGACGGCCGCATCGATCTGCTGGTGATGACCGGGACCGAGAACCGATTGTTTCGCAATATGGGAGACTTGCGGTTCGAGGAAGTCCCCGAATTCACCGCGGTGCCGGGGGCGCGAGGCGGAACGACGGCCCAATTCGCGGACCTTGATAACGATGGCGATTTGGACCTGGTAATCGGCGACGCGCTGCGCACCGACGGGGGTCGTGGACCGGTGGCCCTCATCAACGATTTGCCTCGCGGACGTTGGCTCAATTGTGAGAAATTGGATGGCGGTTTTTTGTTCGCGGCGTTGAATTCTTCCGGAAACGCTCCGTGTTTGGCTGCCGATCCCGACGTCGACGGCAGACTGGACGTGCTTCTTTTGCCGTTGGACGGCGCCCCCAAATGGTTGAAGAACGTTACGCCGGGCGGGCATTGGGTGCAATTCGACCTCGCGGGGACTCGTTACCGCGACCAGAAATCGCGCTCCAACGAATTCGCCATCGGTGCTCGTGTCGAAATCAAATCGGGCACGATCACGGCTCAGCAGGTGGTCGGAACCGTCAACGGTCCGTCGACCGCGGGGCCGCTACGCTTGCATTTCGGCTTGGGAGATAACACCGAGGTCCAATGGCTTCGCATCACCTGGCCCGACGGTGTGCTGCAAGCGGAAGTCGGTTTGCCGGCCGATCAAGTCCATAAGGTGGCCGAAATCCCGCGCAAGACCTCATCCTGTCCCCATCTTTTTGCTTGGGACGGCGAGAAGTTCGCCTTCATCAGCGATTTCGGGGGCATGGGCGGCTTGGGATATCTTGTTTCTCCCGGCGTCTATGCCGCTCCCGACCCGACGGAAATCGTCCCAATTCCGGGGCTTCGTGAGAAGGATGGTCGGTATCAAATCAGAATCGTGGAGCCTTTGGAGGAGGTCGTCTATCTGGACGAAATCAAGCTGGTGGCGGTCGATCACCCTGCCGAGGCGATGGTTCTGCCGCACGAAATGATGGCAGTGAACCTGCCGCCTCCGCCGTTCGAAGTCTTCGTGATTCGCGAGCAGGATCGGCTGGATCCCGTCGCGGCCCGAAATCATCACGATGAAGACGTGTTGAACGCCCTAGTGAAAGTCGATCGCGTATATGCGGGAGCGACTGAATTGGACCCCCGCTTTTGCGGCGTCGCTTTGCCCCATGGCATCGAGCTGGATTTCGGGACGGAACTGGGAAGTTGGATCGCCGGGCAACGGCGAGTCGTTCTGGTCGCGAACGGCTGGGTCGAGTACGGCTATTCGCAGACGAATTATGCCGCGGCTCAAGCGGGGGTGCGGCTGGAGGCCCCCAGCATCGACGTTTTTCGCGATGGCCGGTGGGTGGAGTTGCTTCGCGAAGCAGCCTACCCTGCCGGTATCAATCACTGGATGACCGTCGATCTGACGCAACTTTTGCGCCCCGGTGATTGTCGATTTCGAATTCGCTCCAATATGGAACTGTACTGGGATCGAGTCTTCTTGGCCGCGGTGGAAGTCGTATCGCCGAATCGCGTTCACGAGTTAGCGGCGTCGCGCGCGGAATTGCGATATCTGGGCTTCCCCCGCGAGTATTCACCCGACGGAAAAGGCCCGAACCTGCTGGATTACGCCAACATCGACTACACGCTGTCGTGGAAATCGCTGCCTGGGGCGTTTACACGATTCGGCGACGTTCGCGAGCTGATCGAGAATCCGGATGATGCCTTCGTGATCCTGGGACCGGGCGAAGAGGTGGCGGTGGAATTCCAGGCCGATGCGATCCCCGATCCGCCTCCCGTGTACGTTCGCTCCTGGCTTCTCAAGACGGACAGCTATTGTAAAGACATGGACCTGTACACGGCCGCCGGCGAAACGGTGGCCCCCCTGCCCTTCCACGGCATGTCTCGTTATCCGTATCCCCCGGAGGAGACCTACCCGGAGACGCCGGCCACGCGCCGCGCGCAGGAGATCTACAACACCAGGCGAATCGGTTCTCCGACCGTGACGGTTGATCGATGAGCCGGACAAGAAGACCGCTGCGGTGCTCGCCGCCGGGAGGGTGCCGCGGTGTCCGATTGCGTTTCTCCACGTCCCGATCAATGGGAGGCGTCCGACGCGATCGGTCGCACCGCTTCACCCCGGATAACACCCAATTCGGCCGGCCGACGATTGGCGCCGAGGTCGTCCCACTCGATGCGGCCGGTGATGCCGGCGTACGGAGAGAGACGGCGAAGGGCTTGGGCGATACTGGCGCGATCGACGATCGCTTGTTGCGGCGAGGAGGCGCGGATGGCGGCACGAAACAGGAGGCAGGCCGCGTCGTAGGTCGCGGCGGCGGCATAGTCGCCTTTGCGGTCGAATCGGCTCTGGAAACGGGTGAACCAATCTTCCAGCCTGTCGGACGGTTCGACAACCAGGGGACACACAATCCCCTCGGCGGCGTCGGCGGCGGTTTCCAGGAAGGCACGCCGCCCTCCCCGGGCGTCCGTCACCAAGGCACCGGAATAGCCGGCTTCGCGGAGCGCAAGTACCGCACGAGCCGCCGTGACCGGATTCGCGGTGATCAGGACGCATTCGGGATTCGCCGTCACGACTTTGTCGGCGATTAAGGCAAGCGATTGCGATTCCTCCCTGCCGACTCCTTGAACCGTCCACAAGCCCGTCAGAGCGATACGCTCCGCCGGAAGGTGCGGCCGCAATTCTCCCCAGAAACCCCGCGAATCGTGGTCCGGACCGCTGATCACCGCGAGAGAGCGTGCTGAGGCGGCCAAGTATCGCGCCAGTTTCGGAGCGATGAGGTGGTCTCCCGGCAGGACGTTGAAGGTCCACGGCACGTTGGCAAGATTGACGCTCTTCGCGGTGGATACAGAGGAAAGAAGCGGGACATGGGCCTTTGCGACGAGCGTCTCGGCCAGGTGCGTGCTTTCGCCGTCGATGCTGCCGATGACACCCAACGCCTGCCGTCGAAAGATCAGATCGGTCAAGACCTCCGTCCCGCCGGTCCACGGTGACTGGGACCAAGCCGGCAGTAATTTCAGGGTACGGCCGTCCAGGCATTCCCCCGCGATGTCTTCTCGCGCCAATTCAGCAGCAAGCCACAGCGAAGAATCGGCGTCCTTTTCGGTCTCGAACGGCCCGAAATACCCGACAACAATTCCGTCCTGGGCGGCGGCGAACGACGATCGCAAATCAGGAGCCGTGAGGGTTTCCGCGTGACGGAAGTCCCGGTGAGGCGAAGCATCGGCACGCGGCGCCGTTTCCTGCCGTGCGTCGCTTGGAAGCGACCCCATCGCCCATACGCAGGCGACCAAGAAAAAGAGCGGCGAGCGGCAAAGCACGGGCCTATGCCGTCGCCGAAGGTGCAAGTTCCACATGCGGGTTCACCGCGCTTCAAGGCTGTTGCAACTGAGTCAAGTCGCTCGGAACCGTCCGGAGATGGTCGGTGTATTTCTCGATTTCACCGGAAGGAATATTCAACTCTTCGCGGGAATAGTATCGCCATTGGCGGCCTTCTCGGATCGCCAGGAATACTTCTTCGCGTCCGTCCAAAGCGGCGGTGAATTGAATCTTGCCGACGACGCCGTGCCAAGGCTCGGTACGATAAGCCAAGACATCTCGTATTTTGGCGCGGTTCAGCCCGGCGAGCTGGATCGCCCAGATGAGCATCCGGGTGCCGTCGTAGGCGTGCGCGGCATAGGTATCGGGTTCGACGCCGAATCGCTTCGTGAATCGCTCGCGGAATGCTTTGAGCAGCGGATCGTCTCGCTCGGGATTCCAGGGCGATGCGCAGACCACGCCCTCCGCGTTGTTTCCGGCGATCTCGGCGAACTCGGGGCCGAGACAGCGATCGCACGCGAAGAACGGCTGCTTCATCCCCATCTCGCGCATCTGATTCAGAATTCGGGCGCCGTCCTCGGCGTCGCCCCAATGCACCACGGCCTCGACGCCGGCGTCTTTCAAGCGTTGCAGCTCCAAGGCGAAGTCGGCTTGGCCCACGAAATAAGCCATTTCCAGAGGCACCGGCTTGCCGAGGCGACGGCTGCCGTCGCGCAACTCGCGAACGCCGAATCGGCCGTAGCGATTGCTGGCTCGGATGATTCCCAGTTTGTGGATACCGATCTTGCGGTAGATGTAATCAACGAGCAGGTAGCACTGCCTGCGGTCGTCGGAAATCACGCGAAACACCCAGGGAATGTTGGTTTCGATGAACGTCGGATCGGTGTCGCCGGTATTGATCATGGGAATCTCGGCCTTCAGCGCGACGCGAATGGCAATGTGGCTGTTGGCCCCGTCGATCGTACCCAGGATCGCCCAAACCTGATCCTTGTAGGCAAGATTGATGATCTCGTTTCCTGAGGAGCCCCAAAGTCCGTTGTCGTTGCGGACGACTAGTTCGAAGGGAATTCCGCGACGGCGATACCCGCCTTCTTCGTTGGCTTCTTCCACGGCCAGTTGGGTTCCCCGCAGCATCATTTGGCCGAGGTTTTCTTCGTGGCTTCTTCCACCTGTGGCGACGGAGACGGTCGGCTCGATCGGACCGAGGAAACCGATCTTCACCGTGTCAACGTGCTCCGGTTCGGGAATCCCGCGACCGGGTCCGGTGTATTCCATTTGCACCAAAAAGTGTCGTTTGAAAGGCGCCACGTAGCCGAACGGTTCCAAATCGCGCGGAGTGTGCCCGTAATTCTGATCGATTTTGAGCGGCAGTTTTGGAGCACGGTAGGGATCGCTGATCGCATGAACGGCCTCGAGGACGGGTTTCATGCTGGGTTCGACGGGAACGCCGAAGTCCGCTTTGGTCGTTGCGACGGCGGCGGGCAGGTCCTCGCCCAGAGCCGGCGCATGACGGCTACATAGATATCCCACCAGGATCAGTACGGCAATCAAAGATATCAGGTTTCGCATGGAGCACCTCCGAGTTACGAAGATTTTGCCCGATTCGGCACTTGCGGTTCGGGAACGAATGTCGATTACGGTGCAGTCGCCTTCTCCTGAATCGTCGCCGCGAGCGATTTTTGCCGGTCGGCGTCTTTCTTAACACCCGAGTAATAGCCCTTTCCGGTTCCGTGAGAAAGGCCGTGAGCGGTTGCGACCCAAACGTCGTCGCCGTCGAAGTCAACGCCGATTATGAAATTGTGCGCGATTGAAACCTCCAGCGGAACTTCACGAAGCAAACGTCCTCGACGAGACACCTTAGCAACCCCGCCGGGGTTGTCCGCATTGCGATAGTAGGCGACGTAAGTGTCCGTGGCGTAATCCGCTATTACGCCCAAACCTTTATCGGTGCAAAGCCAAGCCTCATTGGCCGAACGGGCCTTGAGGAAATTGGTGAAGTCGCTGGGCAGGCCGGTTTCGTGGGCATAAAAGCCTCGCCAATGCCGACCGTCGTAGCGACAATTTCCAAAATACGCCGACACCCACAAGGCGCCGTCCGCGAAGCTCGCTGAGGTCGTGATGACGTGGATGATCCCATCATCGCGGTAGAGGTCGATTTCCATTTCTTTGTCGGGATCCAAATAGACTTTCCATTTTTCGGTGGGAACGTCGAACTCCAAGCAACCGCTGCCCCAGACCGCAAGAAATACCTTGTTGACCGACGGTGCGTAGGTCACGTTGTAATTCCAAATCTCCTCCATCGGGGCGTTCTTTTCCGTGAAGACATCCCATTTACCGGTCACAATATCGTAGCGACTGGCGCCGGCCGTGGTGGCACACCAAATATGGTTGTTCTCGACGGCCACACCGTAGACGACATCGTTCACCAGGCCGCTGTTGAGTTGATGGAAATGATCGAAGCGACCGCCGGAAAACCGGGCCAGTCCGCCGCCGAAAAGTGCCAGCCAAACATCGCCCGTTTTCGGATCAACGTCAATGGACGTGACGGCCCGCCAGGGCAAACCGTCGGCCTCCTTCCAACACTGTATTCGGCCGGTTTTCTTGTCCAATCGGGCCAGCCCATCCTCCGTGCCGATCCACACCGCCTCGGCGACGGCCTTGACGCTGAAGATATGATCGTTGGGAAGCCCGTCCGCGACGGTATAGTTCTTCCACTGAGTATAAACGTACGGCAAATCCTCGTCGGATACGCCTTCCACGCTTTGTCCGAAAGCCAGCGCGGGCAGAGCAGGCTCCGGTTGTGCCTCGGTGCTCTCCCCGGCCGAACCGACGCCGGCCCAGCTACCCAAAAGCAGGACGGCCGCCGACCGCAGCAACAGTCTCCGCATACGACTCACGCTTCTCATGACCGGACCTCCGATCGCCTTGTATTGATAACGCGAATACACCGATCACTACAACGTCCGCAAGTATTCGATGAGATCGTTCAGTTGATCCTTCGTCATATCGTTGGTCACACCGTGTTGATCGTAGGGGTTGAACCGCGTCCAAATTTCCTCCAGCGTTTCGGCAATGCCGTTGTGCAGGTAAGGGGCGGAATTGTACACGTTGAACAACTGGGGAGTGTCGAACAGGCCGTGCTCATCGAGGGGCATTTTCGTGCCCACGTCGTGAATGCGGCGGTCGGTATACAGCGGCGGATAATGGCAAGTGCTGCAGCGGTTTTCCATGGGGATCAGCCGCCCATCGTTGGTCATGGTGCGATAGAAAACCTCTTTGCCGCGGCGCTGTGCCGGCGTCAATTCCGCCCCCACGGGACGATGCCGATTAGGCGGCGATGGGATGGTGCAAATGTAATAATCCAGGGCGGACAATTCCTCGGGCGTGAAAGGGTGAATGCGCGTGAAGAACACGGCGAGCCGCGGCCCGCACTGCCGCGAAAGTGACGGATTCAAACCTTCCCATTTGAACGGCGCCGTGTCCAGGATCCCTCGCAAAGTGCGATTATCCACGGGGTTGACGCCGATCCCGTCCGGTTCGATGTCGTAGGTCAAGCCTTCGACGTGACCGTCCGGGTGGCAACTGGAACAAGCGAATTGCCGCTGAAAGGTATTCGCGGCGGAATGGAAGACCCGCTCGCCGAGGCGTTCCTTCGTGATGACTTGCGGCCCACCGAGTTGCACGACGCCCGCCGCCTCGAAGGTATTTAGGTCGATCACGGCAATCCGATCGTCCAACGAGGCCGCCACGAAGGCCCGGCCGGCACCCGGCTGAATCGCAATGCCGCGCGGGCAGATGGGCGTCTCGATCCACTTGAGGACGTATTCCGACGCCTTTCCCAGGTGGTTGGGGATGACCTGCGCGCGTTCGGTCTCATCGGCGGATTCGAGAATTTTCAGCAGCCTGTCCACCGCGACGACGGCCACCCGGTTCGAGGCGGCACTGGTCACCAAGGCGTGTTTGCCGTCCTCGGTGACAATCACATCCGTGGGATCGGGAAAGGCGATGCCGGGTTCGTCCAGGAGCACCTGATCCACGCGGCCGTCCCGCCACAAAATCCCCAATCCGTTCGTGATCGTCCATCCTTGGACCACGCGCGTCATCGGGACCAAATTCTTGTGCCGATTGAGCGTGAAAAGGGCGAAGTCTCCGCTGGGATGCCAAGCGATGCCACGGAGGCCGTTGGCGCCCGGCACCATCGCACGCAGCGTCACTTTTCCCTCCCGGGCATCGATCAGCGTCACCTCGGAACGCGAAGGCGTACGAAACGGGACGAAATGCGAGAGGACATTGGTGCATGCAATCCAATTGCCGTCGGCGGAGATGGCGGCCGACCAGGGCCCGCGCCCCGCCGCCAGACGCTTGACTTCCGTCTGCGTGCTCAAGTCGATGACGGAGATATCTTCGGAAAGCGTGTTGAGAACGTAAAGAAAGGCCCCTCGGCGGTCCACAACCATACCGTGCGGCTCGTCTCCCACAGGGATCGTCGCCGTGACCCTGCGCGAACCGGTGTTGATTACGGAAACGGTATCATCCAGTCGGTTGCTGACGAAGGCGGTCTTGCCGTCCGGGGAGAACGCGATGTCGTGCGGTTGCGCACCGACAGAGATTTCCGCTACCTTTCGTAACGATCCGAGATCGACGACGACGACGCTTTTCGATCCTTCGCAGGCCGCATAAAGCTCCTTGCCGTCGGGGCTGACCGCGAGGTTGACGGGAGTTTTGTACTGCGGTTCCTCTTCTTCGCGCTCGCGTGCTCGGATCGGATGGGAGGCCTCGGCCAAGTTGTCGGGGATTTGAAAAGGCTTGCCGTGAGCGTTCTCGTGGCAGCTCAGGCAGACGGCCGCGTTGACCTTGAGCAAGCCGTTCTTTTCGGCGGCTTGAGGTCGCGAATAGGTCTGGGCGTGTTGGCTGCCGGGCCCGTGACACGCTTCGCAGGACACCCCCTCGTATACCGAGGCGGTTCCCAGCACGTGCGAAGCCGGTCGATGGTAGACCGAGGTGTGACACTTCAGGCACTCCAACTTCGTACGCGGGTCGCCGGCAACACCCATGGCGGCCGCGATGGCGCGCGCTTCAGCCGTGGCCAAGACGGCGAAGGCGTCGGCGTGACGGCTGCGCTTCCATGCACTGAAGTGGTCTTGTTGATCCGGACCTTCGTGACATTCGGCGCAGGATGCGGCCCCCACGAAGGCGGGTTCTTTAGGGGAGGCGACAAACTCGGGAAAAGACGGCTTGCGGAATTCGGCGTTTTCGGGGGTGGGGTGCTTGATCTGCTCCCAGGCCGCGTCCATGTCCAATCGTTGGCCTTTCAAGACGGCGTCATGAGAACCTTTGGGCGCGTGGCACGAGTGGCATTCCTCTTTGCTCGGCATTCGCAGGCCTCTTTTCATGGCCTGTTCGCGATTCATCATGATTGCTGCATCCGCATACTCGCTGCCGGGCCCGTGACAGTGTTCGCACTGCACACCGTCCTGAATCGCGAACGTGGGGTCGCGTTCCCAGGGTTCGGCCTCGGCGGCCGTGGCGTGGCAACCCAAACACAAAGGCGATTGCTGTGGGGGGACGGGGACCCCGCTCAACTTGGCGATTTGCCGGGCCTCGGGTTTGGATAGGGCGGCGTAGGCGTCGGCGTGTTTCGACCTGGCCCAGATCGAACACTGATTTCCCATCGCGTCGCCGTCGTGGCATTGGGCGCAGACCTTGACGCCCACGTATACCGGGTGCCGCAGAGCTCCCTCGAAGGCCCCGGCCGACCGGCCGATGCCGATCAGGAGCAGACCGAGGAATGGTAGCCACTCGGTGCCCAGATGTCGTCCCCGAAAGAACATTGCCGCCCTCCAAGTGTCTCTGCTTTTACCCCGCCGATTCCATGCCCGAAAGGGGCTGCCCGGTACGGCGAGCAATCATCGTCTTTGATGAGATACTTTCTATTCCGAAAAATGAATCACTCGTCGCCCTCACACGCGCTCATTCCGGTTTGACTACTTCCAAAACCTGGTCGGCGGGAACATCGGTGAGAACGGTCTTCGAACCGTCCGGCCAGCGGATCTCGACGCGATCCACCGTGGAGACTCCGCCCAGGCCGATATGGACGCGCGGATCCATCTGCGACAGGTAACCTCGCACCGGCACGGCGTCACGGAACTGCGTTTGTCCGCCGGCGACGATCGTCACGCGTGAACCCACGGCATCGCGCTTTTCTTTGGCGAGCTTCGGTCGCACCATGAGCCAGTGGTTGCGGTTTCCACCGTCGTTCCGCAGAATCCGGGCCTCGCTGTTGAGATTAACGACGATCAGATCGAGATCGCCGTCGTTGTCCAGGTCGGCGCAAGCCACCCCGCGGCCGACCCATTTTTCGCCGAAATAGTCGCCCGACGCACGGGCCACATCGCTGAAGGTGCCGTCGCCGTTATTGCGTAAAAGGACGTCCTCCTCGGGAAACTCGTGATGGGCATTGCCGTTGGCGACGAAAATGTCCACGTGGCCGTCGTTGTCGTAATCGAACAGCACGCTGCCCCAACCGGTGTATTGCCCGCAGACTTGCGCCACGCCGGCCCGGGCGGTCACGTCCTCAAAGTAGTCCCGCCGATTAAACATCAGGCATCCGTAATCCATGTCCGGAATGAAAACGTCCAAGAGCTTGTCGCGATTGACGTCCGCGAAATCCGGTCCCATCGAGGAAACGCCTTGGCCGCCTTCTCCGAACGCCAAACCGAGCGGCAAGGCTTCGTTGACGAAGGTGCCGTCGCCTTGATTGCGGAAGTAATCGTTGGCCATGGCATCGTTGGTCACGAAAATATCCAAGAGGCCGTCGTTATCCAAATCGACCGCGGTGGCGCTCATTCCCCGCCCCTCGGGATTCCAGAGGCCGGTTTCGCGCGTCACGTCCGTGAAAGTACCGTCACCGTTATTGCGGTAGAGGAAGTCCGGCTGTCCCTTGTAGCTCAGCGGTCCGGGGAAGTTGTCCGCACGATAATAGGCGGAAAAAGCCCCCAAATCGTACTCTAGGTAATTGCAGACGTAGACGTCGAGATAGCCGTCGCCGTTGTAGTCGAGCCACGGCGCGGAAAGCGACCAGTGGGGATCGTCCAGGCCGGATGACCGCGAAATATCGGTGAAGGTGCCGTCGCCGTTGTTGCGATAAAGGACGTTGGGCCCGTAATTGAGCACGTAGAGATCCAGGTCGCCGTCGTTATCGATGTCGGCGGCGGACGCCCCGAAGCTGAACGACAAGTCGCCGACGCCCGCCTCTTCGGTAACATCGGTGAAAGTCCCGTCTCCGTTGTTCCGGTATAGCGCGTTGCGCAGCTTTCCACGGAGGTGCCGGCCCCGATTGTCGCTCACGCCGGGCGTCCATGCACCGTTGAGAAAATAGATATCGATCCAGCCGTCATTGTTGTAGTCGAAGACGCACGCTCCCGCCCCGGAGCCTTCGACGATATTGCTCAACTCCAGATCGCCGACGGAATGGCGGAAAGTAATGCCGGCTTGTTTCGTGATGTCGGTGAAAAGAGGCAGCGCCTCCTCGCCGCTTACGGTGTACGGGAGAAAGCTCGCGATGGCGGCGATCGCAATGCGTGAGAGCACGGCAATTCGGCTGTGACAATCTTGACGATGGATTGGAGTAGGATTCATGCCGTAGGTCCCAAGAGTTCAGTTTCCATCGGCGGGATCGGCGCTCCGATCCTTTTCGGACGCTTCACGCCCTTTGGAAGATGTTTGATCTAGGGCGGCGTCCCACGTGGCGCCGAAGTCGATCCATTCAACCCAAGTCTTGAGAGAATCGACGGGGTAACTACTTTCCGGGCGATTCATGGAAACGACCGGTTTGGAGGCGACCAGACCATCCCAGGGACGCGCCGTGTTTTTCCCTGCTAGGTGCCAAATGACCGGGCTAAGGCGGGCGTGTCCGGGTACGACGTACCGCCCCTTGCCGTCGCGCCAATCGGGATATTCCGGGACCATGAGCGCAACGAAGGCCTCCCGCGCGGCGGCACGCTCGGACGGGGTGCTGGTGGAAGCCGTTTGCCACAGCCGAGGTGAATGGGCGCCGGTCGGGCCGTGGCACTCGCCGCAATCCTTGACCACGAGCGGCCAGATATCGTGCAAAAAGTCGCGAGTCCGTCGCTGGGTTTCCGGCGGCGCCAGCGTGGGGGCCGGTTTCCAGAGGGCGTCCGCCATGCGATTGTCCGGAACCAGCTCGCGATCCTCGTGACAACCGATGCAGCCCTGGTAGAAGCGGTTCTGTGCCCAAATCCAACCGCAGCTCCGCAGATTCATGCCGTCTTCGTCGAGGAGCTGGATTTCCAAGGGTACCCCGCCCGGGACTTTGACTTGGAACGAGCCGTCCGGATAAAGGGGAATTTCGCCCAATAGACGTCGTACGGCACCGTCCGGGACGACGGTTTCGCCGACCCGGCCGCTTTCGGCGCGGTTGCCGCTCATGGGCACCCCTTCGAGGATCCTTACGGCGCGGGCCATTCCGGCGGACATTTGCCGATCTGCCGGGAGATCGTTGATATTTACATTCAGGCAATAGAGCGTTCCAAATGGGTCGTGGTCGTCCACCACGGAAGAACGGCCGTCCGGTTCGGGCCTGGGAGCGACGATCTTGGCGTGAAAATCATGATATCGGGGGTCGTCGAAGAAAGGCGTCCATTCTCCGTCGGCTAGCTGCATAATCCCTAACGCGTGCGAGGCCGAGCCGTCGCGCGGGCGGCGCGACACCAAGACTTCGCCCTCCGCAAAGAATGACGGTGAGTGGTAGGCGAAATCCTGATCCTTTTTCAGAACGGCGTAAGTAGCCAAAGGACGACGCAGGTCCACGGTAGCCAAGTCCCCTGCCCCGTCCCAGGACGCGACGTCGGATTCCACGAAAACCAATTTGCCCAAGAGACCTTGAGGGACCGCGGCCGCCATCCGTTTGCTGCGAGCGCCGACGTCCCCGCAAATCGGCATGATATCCGTGCCGTCGGTGTTCAGCGCCAGCAGACTGATCCATCCCTGCGGACCACGGGCCAGACTGCTCCGCCGCCATGCGGAATAGACGATGCGGCCGTCCGGCAAAACGCTCGGATCGAAGTCGCGTGCGAGATTTGCCGTGAGTCGCCGCACTTGGGTGCCGTCGGGACGACAGGAGTACAGACGCGTTACCGGCAAGGGAGATCCCTCGCTTCGCATGTCGGACGATTCCCGCACGAAACCTATCAAGGTCCATGCCTCGTCGGCGGATTGAAATGTGAATTTCCCTTCAATTTCCGCTTCCCCGCTTGGTGCCGACGATGGCTGCGAGTGCGTCGGCGGAGACGCCATTGCAACCAACATGAACTGGCGGGGCAGATAACGGGGTTGCCGACAGTTTCCCAGATCTCGGGTGATTTGCCGAACTTCACGCGTGGCCAAATCCAACTCGAAGATATTCCACGGGCCGGCCTTCTCTCTTTTTCCCGAGAATAGTAAGTGTTGTCCGTCGTAAGAGACTTCGGGATCCGCCGCGCTGTCGAACTGGGGGACCAAGACTTCCGGATCACTTCCGGGCCGCAAAAGTACCAGCCGAGCGCCGTCGAGGTAGTCCTGTGCCGCCAACTCGGGCTGTGCCGCCGCGTCCTCCTCACATGGATGTGGAAAGGGGACCTGAACGAGGACGACGGCGTGGGGCAGGCGATCCCAACCGTGAGGTGCGTTTGCATGGGTGTCGGCCCAAGGGCTGACACTTGCGCCGACTGACCATAACAAGAAGAAGGCGCTGCTGATAATGCGTTTGGTTCTCATTGAAAAACCCCGCGGAATCTCCTTGATTTCTGCCTGCGGTCGGAAATAGCAGCGAGAGGAGCTGCCAACTCGGAAATGGTCCACCGAAGGGCTTCGATGAATCCCCATCGCGAAGTACGATCGTCGTGATGCCTCCGCCATATCCATATCATGGTAAGTATACAACTTTCCTACTATGTTTCACGTATTTTGCTACCGGGATACCGAATCGGGCTGCTCGGTATACGGATGCGTAAGTCGGCTGTTCGATGATATCAAAGTGATATCACAATGATGAACGCGCTTGTGCGTCGCTTGATTCCAAATCCATTATTCGAAACGCGGGCCGAGCTGCTGCGGATTGAAGACCGTTCTCGAACGAGGTAACGACCTTTCCAACAAACCCTAAATCGATGAAAAACATCAACATTCGTCGGCGAATCGCCCTAGAGGCGGCGAGGCTTCTCCTGCGGCAAGAGGAGACGGATTTGGCGAAAGCCCGCGCCAGGGCTGCGATGCGTTTTGCCAAAGAGGCCAAGTTTGCGAAGGATTTACCGGGATTTGCAGAGATTGAGAGTCAATTGCGAAATCTTTCCCGGGCCTCGGAGCCGCAACTCCGCCGTTCGGAGCTTCGAGAACTGCAAACGGCCGCCTTAAACGTCATGCGCTCCTTAACGGCATTTTCCCCGCGACTGGTCGGAGATCCTGCCTTTGGATTCATTTACCGGGGTCGCGAGATACGGATCGAGATCGTGTCAGACTCTCTGGACAGCGTACGCGCGGCCCTCCGGAATGGCGGGATGGACTTCGTCGAGAGCAAGTCCCACTCGAATGGAAGCGCGGATTACGGCGAGTATGCGGGGACGCTCTTATTGCGGGGACGCTTTCCGATCCTGCTCAACGTGCTCATCACGGCGCCTTCCGAGGGCGAAACTCCAGAGCGACGGCTGACGGCCGGTATCGGAGTAGATGCCTTGGATGCCCTGCTGCAAGCGGAGCGACCGGAAGATGGCGCGGCCCCGACGATTGCGGTCGGGGAGATCGTAGCGAGTCCCACCCAGAAGTATCGCAAGCTTCTGGCCGCCCTGGAGTTCGTACGGCAGGACGGCCGGGCACATCCGGAAGGGGATGCTCTGTATCACAGCCTCCAAGTATTCGAATTGGCGTCGCAGTCCTACCCTTACGACGAGGAGTTTATTGTGGCCGCCTTGCTCCACGATGTCGGAAAGGCGATTGATCCGCGAGATCACGTCAAAGCGGGGTTGCGGGCGATCGAAGATTGCACTTCGCCCAGGACTCGCTGGTTCGTGGAGAACCTTCCCTTGGCCAAGCAGTGGTTGAATGGCAGCGTCGGAAGGCGGCTGCGGGCCAGGCTGGAATCCCATCCGGACTTCGAGCAACTCATCGAGCTGGCCCGATTGGACCGCCAAGGGCGAAAAATCGGCGCAAAGGTTCGTGACCTTGAATCGGTCTTGGCGGACTTGGAACGGTTGGCTCGCGAAAACGATTAGCTCGGTGTCTCAACGGCCGCGAAAGCGACGGAACTTTGACCGAGCGGAACGTTGTTATTCCCCGATTTGCTCCTGAATGCCGGCACTCCAAGCGGAACGGGCGGATTGCAGATGCGATTGGGAGGTCGGCCGACCGAAAGAGGCAACTCGCGCCGCGGTGGACGGCGTGGCATGGGATGTCTGAACGATCGGCTGTTTGGCGTCGAGCGCCGAGTCTTCGGAGCGGCCGTAGTTCTCGAACGGCTCCCAACGCCGTACGCCTTGGGCCAGAAGAGCGTCGTCGCCCGTTTCCGGTGTCGAATAGAGCGATTCCAATGCCTTACGAGCAGCCTTGTGATGAGGATCACGGCTGATCGCCCTCTGCAAGTATTCCTCGGCCGACGCCGTTCGGCCTTGCTGGGCAAGGACAAAAGCCATATTGCAACAGGCATCCGCTTCGCTTCCCGCTTTGCGAAATTGCTCCATCGCCTCTTCGTATCGGCCTTGGAAACCGTATGCCAATCCCAAATTGTTGCGATAGCGCTCGTTCGACGGTGCGATCGCCACGGCCTTTAGAATGGCGACTTCGGCTTTTGCGAATTCGTTTTGCAGGAGGTAGGAGTAGCCCAGATCGTTGAACAGCTCCGGATTCCCTGGACTCAGGCGGATGGCTTGGGAGTACAGCGCCTCGGCCTCGGAATATCGCTGCTGGCGGTCGGCGACGACGGCCAGACGATGGAAGGCCTCGTAGCGGTCGGGGCGAGCGGCGATCAACTGCTGATAGGTTGTCCGAGCCTCTTCCCACTTTTTGACCCGTTCGAAATTTTTGCCCTGAAGGATTTGCGCGTTGTATTCCGCATCGGAGAGACGCTTTGCGGCGGTCTGCTTTGAGGTTGATGGGGAATTAGTCGCAGGACCGAGTGCGGATTTTCCGGGACTTGCGGCAAGAGTGGGATCATTCCTGCCTTTAAACGCTTCCGAGAGAGTGCTACAACCCGATTGCAGACAAAGGCAAGCGAGTGCGGCAAGGAGCGTGGGCGTGTGGATGTGCATGGCTTTTTCAGCTATCTCTCGCTGATCCCTCGAAATTCGCTTGCTACCCGTGGCCGTCTCCGATCCGTGGAATCAGCCGGCCGTTGCCCGTTCCTTGGGAGGCCGGGAGTAACGCTGGGCGGAGGCGTCGTCACCGCCGGAGGCCGCCGAAGGAGCGGCCATAGCCGCCGTAGCCGATGCCGGTGCCGTAGGTGTCGTTGAGCGTGCGGTAGTAGGCGGCCTCGCCCTCCACGGCGCTGAGGCCGGCCGTGAAGCCGGGAGCCGTGATCACCCGCGCGTCGATCTCCTCCCGCGGATAGCCCAACTCCG
>Ga0067045_1003173_pt1 | contig 27283 bp, 24 predicted proteins | sample TerdegcTABiofilm_FD_59184 | JGI IMG/M metagenome (GOLD analysis project Ga0067045, IMG submission 59184) | Combined Assembly of (Gp0054472, Gp0054536) Wastewater bioreactor microbial communities from Singapore -Terephthalate degrading... | reverse complement strand
AGGTGTTTAATAAATTCCTGAAAAAAATATCACTGTAGCATAACAAAAATAAAATATGTTCAGGATGCCAAAAAGCCCGTGACTTCAATAGCCGCGGGCTTTCCACTTTTTTGAACTGTAAAAGTCGGGGGGGAAGGGTAAGGCGGTTGGTGTGTAACGCAGTTAGTAGTGCGCGGCAAAAATTTTTGTGATATAATATCATCGTCGGTGCTGCGTGGGCGTGTAGCTCAGCTGGGAGAGCGTCTGGCTCGCATTCAGAAGGTCGAGGGTTCGAGTCCCTTCACGTCCACCAGATAAACCTTATCTTAGAAATCGAAAAAGGTGGCAAACAGATAACAAGGCCACCTGTTTATATTTGTCTAATAACATTATTGGCCAAAAGGAGGAAAGCGGAAATGGCGAAGGTAACCATCCAGAAACTCCAGGAGATGAAGGAGAAGGGCGAAAAGATCAGCATGATAACCGCCTATGACTACCCGACCGCATGTTTTGCGGACAAGGCGGGAATTGAGGTCATCCTGGTCGGAGACTCCCTGGCTATGACGGTCCTGGGATTGGATTCCACGGTACCTATCACCATGGAGCAGATGATCCACCATATCAGGCCGGTGGTCAAAGGCGCCGCAAACGCTATGGTGGTTGGCGACATGCCCTTTGGTTCCTACAACCAGTCGAAAGAGCAAGCCGTGATGAATGCCACGCGTTTAATGAAGGAAGGCGGCTGCGATGCGGTAAAGCTTGAAGGCGGGAAGGAAATGAGCGATATCGCGGAGGCTATTGTCAATGCCGGTATCCCCGTCATGGGACACATCGGTCTCACTCCCCAGACTGTTTCCAAGCTGGGAGGGTTTAAGGTGCAGGGCAAGGACATAGAATCAATCCGCGAGCTGCTGAATGCCGCTTTCGCGTTCCAAGACGCCGGGGCCTATTCCCTGGTTATTGAGTGTGTCCCTGAGGAGGTCGGGAGGCTCATCACGCAGAAGCTGAGAATCCCGACAATCGGGATAGGAGCCGGGCGATACTGCGACGGCCAGGTGCTGGTTTATCACGACATGGTGGGCCTGTTTGAGAGGTTTACGCCGAAATTCGTGAAGAAATATGCCAACCTCGGAGAAGAAGCGGTCAAGGCCATGCAGCGATACAAACAGGAAGTGAAAGACGGGATCTTCCCCTCTGACGAGCATGTTTTCGGCGGGGTAAAAGAAGAGGACTTAAAAATCCTGTATTAGAACTTATTGGCCACTGACCATTGGTCTCCCGGACCACTTGACTTGAAGGAGCAACGCGGGTTAAAATAATACCAGCCTGCATTTAGCGTTAGCGGCCTAGCGCCTAGTATGAGTATGGGTATGAGCATGAGCAACCGCAGCCATGAGCCGGTAGCACAGTTATAGACAGGCAGTGAAAATACGGACAAGATAAAAAAACGGCAGGAAGGATAGAACGGTAGGAATAAGGGCGTTGTGCCGGGGCACAATCCTTTTAAAACTCCTGTTCGGGAGTTTTTTTATTGCTATACAAACAAATAAAAGAGGTGGAAACGAAATGAACGGCAAAAAATTGATTGGCATCTTAGCGGCAGCGGTGCTTTTAGTTTTAAGCGGGTGTTCGACTCGGACTTCGCCGCAGGGGGCAGCCCAACAGCCAGTGGTTGAACTCAGGCTGGCGCATTTCTTTCCCAGCACGCATCCCGCCGAAACGGACCTGGTAAAACCTTGGTCCCAGGCGATTGAGAAGGCGACCAACGGCAGGGTGCGCATAACAAGCTATCCCGGCGAAAGCCTGCTGGCTTCCGCCCAGATTTATGACGGGGTGGTCAACGGCATAGCGGATCTTGGCTTGTCCTGCTTCGCCTATACGCGAGGACGCTTTCCGGTGCTGGAAGTGTTTGAATTACCGGGGATCGTGTACAAGAATTCGCGGGCTGCCAGCAAGGTGGCCTGGGAAGGGATAAAGGCGCTTAACCCCAAGGAGGTCCAGGACACCAAACTGTTAATGGTATTCTGCACCGGCCCCGGCGACCTGTATACCAAGGTTCCCGTCCGCACCCTTGGCGATTTGAACGGCCTAGAAATAAGGGCCACCGGGCTGAGCGCCAAGACGCTTAAAGCGTTGGGCGCCGTGCCGGTCGCCATGCCGCAATCGGAAGCTTACGAGGCTTTGTCGAAAAACATCGTCAAGGGCAACCTGGGACCCGTCGAGGTCCTGAAGGGCTGGAGGCAGGCCGAGGTTACAAAATACGTGACCAAAACACCGTTCCTATATAATACGCTGTTTTTTATCACCATGAACAAAACCAAATGGGATTCCCTTGACGACGAGTCCAAAAAGGCCATGGAAGAAGTCAGCGCCAAATACTTTGAAGATGTGGCCTGCGGGTTGTGGGACAGGCAGAATGAAGACGCGATGAAGTTTGCTGCCGAAAAAGGAATGGAAACGATCGAACTGGCCCCGGGCGAAGCAGAAAAGTGGATAAAACTCGTTATGCCCATCCAGGACGAATTCGTGGCCAGCATGGACAAACAGGGCTTTGAAGGCCAGAAGATACTTGATACGGTCAAAGAATTGGCCAACAGGTATAAATGAATATAAATGAACAGCGAGTCATGCAAATTGCGCAAATTATAATACGAACTCGAAAATACAAGAAGTTAAAAATCGGCGAAATGCGCGGGTTTGACGAAAAGGAGGCGGGGCATGCATATGAACAGGCTTGCCGGGCTGGTGGACGCTGTGAGCCGGGAAATGGACAGGATAGCCGGCGCCTGCGTTGTCGGCGTGATGGTTCTGGTTATTGCCAACATCGTTTTGCGGCAGGTTTTTCACAGGCCTGTGTTGGGGTCATATGAGATGGTGGGCTTTTTGACAGCCTTGGGGGTCAGCCTGGCTTTGGCCCGCTGTGCCTTTCAAAACGGCCACATCGCGTTGGACTATATTTCCAGCAGATTGCCGGCAAAACTGCAAGCGGGCGCGGGGATTGTCGTCAATGTGGTTTCCTCTTGCTTTTGGGCACTGGCCGCATGGCGGCTTGGCGTTTATGCGTTAAGCCTGAAGACCAGCGGTGTGGTCTCCTCAACCGCCCAATTTCCGCTGTATCCGGTAGCCATGCTGATCGCCGCCGGGTTAGCCGGGCTTTGCCTTGTTCCGCTCGCCAGGATGCTGGAGGGCTGGAAGACGGTCTGCGGCGGCAGCAAGTCCAGAGAACCTGTTTGTGCAACATATGTTGAACCCGTGAGGAAGGCGGCCAGATGAACACAATCATGGTAGGCGTTGCCGGAATAGCATTCATGTTTATTCTTTTCGTCATGGGTATGCCCATCGCCTATGCCATGGCTGTAACGGGGTTCGCCGGGTTCAGTTTTCTCACTTCCGTAACGGTAGGCATAGACATGGTGGCCAAGGAGATCTTCAGCGTCTTTTCGTCGTACAACCTGAGCGTTATCGCCATGTTTGTCTGGATGGGGTTCCTTGCTTATTATTCGGGCATAGGGGCCAGGCTTTATGTCTTGGCTTACCGGTTGGCCGGGCACCTGCCGGGGGGCTTGGCCGTCGCCACCCAGGCCGCCTGCGCACTGTTCGGGGCCATCTGCGGGTCGAATACGGCCACGGCGGCGACCATGGGAGCGATTGCCCTGCCGGAAATGAAAAAGTACGGCTACGACATGTCGCTGGCCACGGCCAGCATCGCGGCGGGCGGCGTGCTGGGGGTTCTGATCCCGCCGAGCGTGATTTTCATTGTTTACGGGGTGGCTACCGAGCAGTCTGTCGGCCGGCTTTTTTTGGCCGGGATTGTTCCCGGCCTGTTGCTGATGCTGCTGTACATTATTGTTATCCTGCTCCTCGCCTTCCGAAATCCGGCCCTGGCTCCGGCCGGCCCCAGGGCCGGCTGGGGAGAACGCATTCAGGCCTTGCGGGGCGGGCTGGGCGAAGTAATAATAGTTTTTGCCGTTTCCATGGGAGGCCTGTTTGCCGGCTGGTTTACGCCGACGGAAGCCGGCGCGGTAGGCGCAGCCGGCGTCCTGGCGGTAGCCTTACTGAGCAAGAGCATGAGCCTTGACCTTTTCAAAAAATCAGTAGTTGACACCACGCGGACCACGGCCATGATCATGCTGGTTATTGCCGGGGCCATGATTTTTGGCCGGTTTATGGCCATCAGCCGGATACCTTTTGCGGCGGCCAGTTGGACCGGGAGCCTCAATCTCCCGCCGGCAGCCATTATGGGGGTTATCTTGTTCATATACCTGGTGCTGGGGTGCTTCATCGACGCCCTAGCCATGGTCTTGCTCACCGTACCCATCTTTTTCCCTATAGCAGTGAAAGGGTTGGGCTATGACCCGATCTGGTTCGGGGTTATTGTGGTGCTGGTTGTGGCTATGGGAGTCATCACCCCGCCGGTGGGCATGAATGTTTATGTCATCAAGGGAGTGGCTCCGGATGTGCCGTTGGAGACGGTCTTCAAGGGAATATGGCCGTTTTTGGCAGCGATCATCATTTGCCTGGCCCTGTTGATTGCCTTTCCTTCCCTGGCCACCTTTCTTCCCAATGCGCTGATGGGGGCCGATTAAAAACGTTGGCCGGTTAACACCCGGCCAATGTATGTCAGCGATTTTTATACAATTTATTTTTTGCAAATAACAGTTTGCTGAAAAATCAAGGCGCTACAGGCGCCTCAGAGGGGGAAGAATAACGCCTCCTGCGCGTACAGCCAATATAGCGAGGCCGAATAAAAGCCGGCAAGAATGAAGGTGGAGATGGCCGCGCCTTTCCAGGAGACGCTCTGGCCTTTGGTCGCCCTGACGAAAAAGTGCCCGGCCAGGAAGAAGAACAGGCCGTTTGCGGCGGCATTGGCCAGCCATATGATGCTGGCGCCGGCCGCCGCCCGGAGGTCGGAAGGCAGCAACAGGGTGAAATCGACCAGGGAAAGCGAAGGATGAGAAACGGCGGCAACCATGGGGAGTATCATCAGGAGCAAGAAAAGTCCTCCCCGGTAAGGACGGTCGGTTTTCAGGCTGCACAGGGCGACAGGGGAGAGGATCGCCAGACAAACTAGCAGCAGGCAGCCTTCCAGGAGCAATACCGATTCTTTGTCGGAGTGGTTGAATTGGCAGGCAACAAACCGGCTGATGCCCAAAGCGAGAAGCGAACTGAAAAAAACCGTTCGTTTTTTCCTCATTTATTAGCCGCCTCCATTTTCCGGCCGTTCTGACACCAACGTTTACACTTTTATTTTACAACATTCGATAAAGAAATGAGATATAAAAATGATTTTTAACCAAATTTGTCGAAAAAAATTAGGATAAACGAATCAAATGCAAATTTGATTTAGGCGGAGTGGATGGTATGATTTGGGACAAGCAGGGAGAATGCCTTGACCGGAAAACGCTGCGGGAGATACAACTGGAAAGGTTGAAATGGACGCTAAACAGGGTGTATGAGAACGTTCCATTTTACAGGAAAAAATTTGACGAAGCAGGGATCACGCCCGAGCGCATCAAAACCCTCGATGACGTGAAGAGGCTCCCGTTTACCACCAAAAACGACCTGCGCGATAACTATCCGTTCGGGCTTTTTGCTTCACCGCGCAGGGAAATCGTCCGGATCCACGCTTCTTCGGGGACGACGGGCAAACCCATCGTGGTGGGGTACACCAGAAACGACCTGGAAACCTGGACCAACCTGGTGGCCAGGATAATTACCATGGCCGGCGTTACTGACGAGGATGTGGCCCAGATCTGTTTCGGCTATGGTTTTTTTACCGGGGGATTCGGGCTTCATTACGGTATGGAGAAAGTCGGGGCCATGGTTGTTCCCGCCTCTTCCGGCAACACGGAGAAGCAGATCATGCTCATGCAGGATTTCGGGACCACCGCCCTGGTTTCCACGCCCAGCTATGCCCTGTATATGGCTGAGGTGGCCAAGAGCATGGGCGTTGATCCCAAAACGCTGCCGGTGCGCGTCGGCCTTTTTGGCGGCGAGTCCTGCACGGAAAATATGCGGCGCGAGATCGAAGAGCTCTGGCCGCTGAAAGCGACGGACAACTACGGGTTAACCGAAGTGATCGGGCCGGGTGTTTCCGGGGAATGCACCGTCGAGCCGGGACTTCACATCAATGAAGACCATTTCCTGGTGGAGGTTATTGACCCGGACACGGGGGACCCCCTCGATTATGGCGAAGAAGGCGAACTGGTGTTTACCACCCTCACCAAGGAGGCTTTTCCCGTGGTCCGCTACCGGACCAGGGACATCTCCGTCCTCAATCCCGAACCGTGCCGCTGCGGCCGGACAACGGTCCGGATGAGAAAGACCAAGGGCCGCACGGACGATATGCTGATCATCAAGGGAGTGAATGTTTTCCCCTCCCAGGTGGAAGCCGTCCTGCTGAATATAGAGGGCATAACCCCTCACTACCAGATGATTGTCACCAGGAAAAACTACCTTGACTCCCTGGAGATACAGGTGGAAATCCGGCCGGAGTGGTTCAGCGACAATTACCGGGAAATGGTTCAGATTGAGGAGAAGATCCAAAGAGGGTTGCAGAGAGTGATCGGGCTGGACGCCAAGGTCACCCTGGTGGCGCCCAACTCGATTGAGCGGACGACGGGGAAATCAAAACGGGTGATCGACCTCCGGCCGAAGTGAAAAATCAAGGCACTTAACTGGAGCAAGATAGAGAATATATGCCAAGCTGCTAGGCTTTGTTGCGAGCGGCTTGGCTGGTTTAATGTTGTAGGGCTATTGCATGTCGTGAAAATACAGATAATAATAAATAGTAAGGCCAATACAGAAAAGCAAAACAAGCAACAATATTGAATATCGAAAGTAGTCCGGTCATAACCAATTTAAGGGGAAAATGGGGGTTGTGTTGAATGGATGAAATGACGGCAGTAGTTAAAACCGAAGCCGGAACAGGGGCTAGGCTTGCGGAAATCCCCGTGCCGCAGCCGGGGAAGAACGAAGTGGTGGTCAGGGTAAAAGCCGCCGCGATATGCGGGACCGATATGCATATTTATGAATGGAACAACTGGGCCCGCAATGCAAAAGTAAAACTGCCGCTGGTCATGGGGCACGAGTTCAGCGGCGAGGTGGCGGCGGTAGGGGAAGGAGTGACGGCTCTTAAAATTGGCGATTACATAGCCGGTGAAACCCACATTCCCTGCGGGGAGTGCTACCAGTGCAAAAATGGCCTCCAGCACATCTGCGGGAGGCTGACCATTTACGGCGTCAATACTGACGGCTGTTTTTCCCGTTACACCCGTATCCCGGAAGCCTGCGCCATAAGGATACCGCCCGCTGTTCCCCCGGAGGTCGGGGCTATCCTGGAACCGCTGGGGACATCCTTCCGGTCGTGTCTTGAGGTCCGGGTTACCGGAGCGGCAGTGGCCGTCATCGGCGCAGGGCCCATAGGCCTGCTGGCGGTCGTTTCCGCCAGGGCCATGGGGGCTGCCGCAGTAATCGCCGTAGACGTGGTCCCCCGCCGGCTGGAGCTGGCCTTGAAGGTGGGGGCAGATTACATATTTAACCCTCAACAGTGCGACGTGATCCGAGAAATACTCAAGCTGACCGGCGGGCTGGGCGTGGACGCGCTAATCGACGCCTCGGGCAGCAGCAGGGCCATTCAGGACGGGTTCAAGTACCTGCGCAAGGGCGGGCGAGCGGCACTCGTCGGTTTGCCGTCAGAACCTTTGTGCCTTGATCTGGGCGCGGATGTGGTCTTTAAAGAAGCTGTTGTCTATGGCATTCACGGCCGCAAGATGTATGAGACCTGGACGGGGATGAAGGACATGCTGGCTAAGAAACGTTTGCCGGTGGAACCGATCATTACGCATGTTTTGCCCTTGGAAAGCTTTGAGGAAGGATTTAACCTGCTTAAAACGGGCGAGGCCTGCAAGGTCGTCCTCATCCCGTGAGCGAGGGGAGGGGGCGGCTGGCTTAAGGCGCGTTTTTTTGTTGACACCGGGGCTGAGAATAAATTAAGATATGATTGTAAGTTCGCATTGCAAGTTCGCGGTTTGCACTCTCAGCCATGGGTAGGGTGATACTTGGCTCGAAGGTTAGACAAGTCTCACCCTTTTGTTTATTATATACTTGTACATATCTGACAAATATATGGTCGAAAAAGGTGGTGGACATTTTGCCGTCCAAAGAGGTAATGATCGTCATGGGCAGCGATTCGGACTGGCCGGTGATGAAGACAGCGGCTTTGACGCTGAAGGAATTTGAGGTGGAATATGAAGTACATGTTGCCTCCGCCCACCGTACCACCGACCGGGCCTTGCAGTTGGCCAGGGAGGCGGCGGGAAGGGGTGTGGAGGTCATCATCGCCGGGGCCGGCGCCGCAGCGCACCTGCCGGGCGTGTTAGCTGCCGTGACGCCGCTCCCCGTGATTGGGGTCCCCATTAATTCCACCAGCCTGGCAGGACAGGATGCCCTGTACGCTATTGTCCAGATGCCGTCCGGCATTCCCGTCGCCGCGGTGGCGATCGACGGCGCCAGGAATGCCGCCCTGCTGGCTGTGCAGATACTAGGGGCAAAGGATAAGAACTATCGCGAAAAGATGGTTGCCTACAAGGCCCGGATGGCCTTGGAGGTGGAAGCCAAAAACGAGAAAATCCAGAAGCTGGCGCAGGAACTATGAACTTGAACGGTTTGCCGGCGCGTTGCAGCAGCGCGCCGCAGAGGCGGGGACGCTGCTGTTTGCTGTTTTTGGCATGCTTGCCGCATGGGAGGAAAAACGAATGATTGACCGCTATACACTGCCGGAAATGGGGAAGGTTTGGGCTGAGGAAAACCGCTGGGCTGTAATGTTGGAGATTGAGGTCCTGGCCTGCGAGGCCATGGCCGAGCTGGGTCTCATTCCCCGCCAAGCAGCCCGCGAGATCAGAAGAAAAGCGCGGTTTGACATCGGCAGGATCAAAGAAATCGAAGAGACAACGAGACATGACGTCATCGCCTTTTTGACCAACGTTGCCGAATACGTCGGTGAAGAGGCCAGGTATATCCATCTGGGAATGACCTCTTCCGATGTCCTGGACACGGCTCTTTCCGTCCAGCTCAAACAGGCGGGCGAACTGATCCTGGAAAAGATGGCCGAGCTGGGCGAGGCGATTAAGGAAAAGGCCGTCGAGCATAAGGATACCCTGATGATGGGCCGGACGCACGGCGTCCATGCTGAACCTATCACTTTCGGGTTGAAGATGGCCCTGTGGCACACGGAAAACGAGCGCAATATGGCCCGGATGAGAGAGGCGATCAAGGCGATATCCGTGGGCAAGATCTCGGGCGCGGTGGGGACGTTTGCCAATGTGCCGCCGCAGGTTGAAGAGTATGTGTGTGCCAGGCTGGGGCTTGAACCGGCGCTGGTTTCCACGCAGGTTATTCAGCGCGACCGGCACGCCTATTATATGGCCACGCTGGCAGTGGCCGCCAGCTCCCTGGATAAGTTTGCCACCGAGCTGAGGCACCTTCAGCGCACGGAAGTGCTGGAGGTGGAAGAACCGTTCGGAGCGGGGCAAAAAGGGTCGTCGGCCATGCCGCACAAGAAGAACCCGGTCATGGGCGAAAGGATTTCCGGATTGGCCAGGGTCGTGCGGGCCAACAGCGTGGCGGCCTACGAAAACGTTGCCCTCTGGCATGAAAGGGATATCAGCCATTCCTCGGTGGAAAGGGTCATCCTGCCCGACAGCACCATCCTCCTTCATTACATGCTGGACCAGTTGACCAGGATCTTGCGCGGTCTCAGGGTTAACGTCGCCAATATGAAAAACAACCTGGAGAAGACCCTGGGCCTTGTTTTTTCGCAGCGGGTCATGCTGGCGCTGGTGGAAAAGGGGATGGCCAGGGAAGAAGCTTACCGGCTGACCCAGCAGAACGCCATGCGGGCCTGGGACGAGCAACAGGATTTCAAGTCTCTGGTCCTGGCGGACAGCCGGATCATGGCGTTGTTAAAGCCTGTTGAGGTGGAAGACCTCTTCGATTATAATTATCACACCAAGCATGTCGACTACATCTTCAAACGGGCAGGGTTGCTATAATCAACAAAGGAGGAATGAATCGTCATGAGCGTTATGGTGGAAATCCTGGAACAGATTTATGAGGGTAAGGCCAAGAAGGTCTACAGAACTTCGGACCCGGATATTTATCACGTCTATTACAAGGACGACGCTACTGCCTTCAACGGCCTGAAAAAAGGCCAGATCAGGGATAAAGGCTATTACAACAACCAGATATCGGCAATCTTTTTCCAGCTTCTTGCCGAGAAAGGGGTTCCCAACCACTTTGTGGGGCTGAACGGCGAGCGCGGTATGCTGGTTAAAGCGCTGGAGATTATCCCCGTGGAAGTGGTGGTACGCAACATCATCGCCGGTTCCCTGGCCAAACGCACGGGCAAACCGGAAGGTACGAAGCTGGATTTTCCGGTGCTGGAGTTCTATTACAAGAGCGACGAACTGGGCGATCCGATGATTAACAATTACCACGTCAAAGCGCTGGGTCTGGCCTCGGACGAGGAGATGAGGACTATTGAGGGCATGGCCCTGCAGGTTAACCGGGTCCTGCAGGTCCATCTTGGACCCCTCGGCCTGGACCTGGTGGATTTCAAGCTGGAATTCGGACGCCACAAGGGGCAGGTCCTGCTGGGAGACGAGATTTCACCCGACACCTGCCGTTTCTGGGATACGGCCACCCAGGAAAAACTGGACAAGGACCGTTTTCGCCGCGACCTGGGCCAGGTGGAAGAGGCTTACCAGGAGGTATACAGGCGGCTTAAAGGAGGTTACCGGTAAATGTTTAAGGCGGTGGTGACCGTTACTTTTAAGCAGAGCATCCTGGATCCCCAGGGAAGCGCCGTGCTGAAGGCCTTGAGATCGCTCGGGTTCCAGGACGTGGAAGACGTGCGGGTAGGGAAGCACATTGAGGTCCTCCTGCAGGGTGAGAGCCGGGAAAAAGCGGCGCAACAGATCGACGCGATGTGTTCCAAGCTGCTGGCCAATCCGGTGATTGAAGACTATCGCTTTGAACTGGCGGAGGTAAAACGATGAGATTCGGGGTCGTTGTCTTTCCGGGTTCCAACTGTGACGCCGACTGCCATCATGTTGTGGATCGAGTTCTCGGCCAACCGGTCGAATACCTGTGGCACGGTGATAAACAACTGAAAGAGATAGACTGCCTGATCCTGCCCGGAGGATTTTCTTACGGCGACTACCTGCGTACGGGCGCGATTGCCCGCTTTTCACCGTTGATGGACAGCGTCAGGGAGTTTGCGGAACAGGGAGGCCTGGTCCTGGGAATCTGCAACGGGTTCCAGATACTGACCGAAATGGGCCTGCTGCCGGGGGCGCTGATCCGCAACCCCAGCCTGCAGTTCCAGTGCCAGGAAGTACATCTCCGGGTTGAACGCAATGACACGCCGTTCACGCTCTGCTATGCGCCGCGGCAGGTGGTTAAGATCCCGATTGCCCATGCCGAGGGGTGCTATGTCGCTGACAGGGATACCCTGGACTTGCTGGAGAGGGAAGGGCGGGTCATTTTCCGCTACTCCAGCCCTGCCGGCGAGATCACGGCAGAGGCTAATCCCAACGGATCGCTCCGTAATATAGCCGGGATCATAAATGAAAAAGGCAATGTCCTGGGAATGATGCCGCACCCGGAACGGTGCGCCGAGACAATAATGGGCGGGTTGGACGGTTTGCGCCTGTTCGAGTCCCTGGTGAAATGGCGGGAGGAAGGTGGAGCGCGATGAAGGACGGCCATTGGCGTGAACTTGGCTTGTCGGACGATGAATACCAGAGGATAATTGTACTGCTGGGCCGGGAACCTAACGAAGTGGAGCTCGGCATGTTCAGCGTGATGTGGTCTGAACACTGCAGTTACAAGAATTCAAAACCGGTGTTGAAGATGTTCCCGACCAGCGGGCCCAGGATTATCCAGGGTCCTGGCGAGAACGCCGGGGTTGTCGATATTGGGGACGGACAGGCGGTGGTGTTCAAAATCGAAAGCCACAACCACCCCTCGGCGATCGAGCCATACCAGGGCGCGGCCACCGGGGTCGGAGGCATCGTTCGCGATGTGTTCACCATGGGCGCGCGCCCAATCGCGTTGCTGGACTCCCTCCGCTTCGGTTCGCTAAAAAAGAGCAAACGGTCGCGTTACCTTTTTAACGGGGTGGTGGCCGGCATCGCCGGCTACGGCAACTGCATCGGGATTCCCACGGTAGGCGGGGAGGTGTATTTTCACCCGTCTTACGAGGACAACTGTTTGGTCAATGTGATGTGCGTGGGGTTGATCGACCGGCAGGACCTGGCCAAGGGCACGGCTGCAGGACCGGGCAACCCCGTGATGGTTGTCGGCTCTCGCACGGGACGGGACGGCATCCACGGTGCCACCTTCGCCTCGGAGGAGCTTAACGAGTCCTCGGAAGAAAAGCGGCCTGCCGTGCAGGTCGGCGACCCGTTCATGGAGAAACTGCTGCTGGAAGCCTGCCTGGAGCTGATCAAGACCGGCTGGGTGATAGGGATGCAGGACATGGGAGCGGCCGGGCTGACCAGTTCCTCGTGTGAAATGGCCTCGCGCGCAGGTACGGGCATCGACATGGACATTGCCAAAGTGCCGCGCCGCGAGACGGCGATGACACCATACGAAATAATGCTTTCCGAGTCGCAGGAAAGAATGCTGGTGGTGGTGAAACAAGGAAAAGAGGAAGAAGTACGGAACATCTTTGCCAGGTGGGGACTGGAGGCGGTTGTTGTCGGACGGGTGACCGACGACGGTTATCTGACGGTTAGGGAAGGAGAACGGGTGGTGGCCCGCGTCCCGGCTAAAGCGCTTACCGACTCGTGTCCGGTTTATGAACGTGAAGCAAGAAAGCCGGCCTACCTGCTCCAGGCCCAGGAATATGATCTCGGTTCGCTGCCGGAAATGGAAGATTACAGCAACTCCCTGCTGACTTTGCTCAGCACGCCTACCATTGCCAGCAAGGAATGGGTTTACCGGCAGTACGACTATATGGTAGGGCTTAACACGGTGATCGGGCCCGGGGCGGCTGATGCGGCGGTTTTGCGCATCAAAGGGAGCAAAAAAGGGATCGCCGTCACCACCGACTGCAACTCACGCTATGTTTACCTTGACCCGTACCGGGGCGGGCAGATCGCCGTAGCGGAAGCGGCCCGGAACCTGGCCTGCGCCGGCGCTCTCCCGCTGGCTGTTACGGACTGCCTCAATTTTGGCAACCCGGAAAAGCCGGAGATCTTCTGGCAGTTCAAAGAAGCAGTGGCCGGGATGAGCGAAGCTTGCCGGGTGCTGGAAACGCCGGTCACTGGCGGCAACGTCAGCTTCTATAACGAGACCAGGGGAGAGGCCATCTATCCCACGCCGGTGGTGGGTATGATCGGCCTGATCGAGGACCTGGACCGTGTTTCCACCTTGGCGTTCAAAAACGACGGCGACATTGTCATTCTTCTTGGACAGAATAAGGATGAGCTGGGTGCCAGCCTTTATCTAAGCGTGATTCACGGGCTGGAAGCGGGCAGGCCCCCGGAAATCAATTTGCAGATGGAAAAACTGGTGCAGCGTACAGTGCTGGAGCTGATCAAGGAGGGGCTGGTCACCGCATCCCACGATTGCGCGGAAGGAGGGCTGGCCGTGGCATTGGCTGAGTCCTGCATCGCCGGCGGCATTGGCGCGGACATCATCCTGAACGAACCGTTGCGGGCCAGCAGTCTGCTGTTCGGCGAGACCCAGTCCAGGATCATCATCGCCACCCCGAAGGACCGGGTCGACGAAACGTTGAACCGCCTGAAGGCGAGCGGGGTTCCTTACAAAGTCTTGGGTAATGTGGGCGGAACGGAATTGAACATTACTGGTTCCGGCTGGAAGGTGCGGCTTGAAGTTGAAACCATGGCGGAAAAATATCGGGGGGCTATACCATGCATAATGAGTTCCTAGATCAAAAACCCGACAGGATGGAAGAGGCCTGCGGCGTTTTCGCCATCTACGCCCCGGGCGTGGACGTGGCCAGGGTCACTTACTACGGGCTGTATTCGTTGCAGCACCGGGGACAGGAAAGTGCCGGGATCGCCGTTTCCGACGGGGTCGGGATCAAGGTGCACAAAGACATGGGGCTGGTTTCGGAGGTGTTCACCGAGGACATCCTGGCGAAACTGAAAGGGAACATGGCCATCGGCCATGTCCGCTATTCCACTACTGGATCCAGCCAGGTGTTGAATGCCCAGCCGTTGGTGTGCAATTACCTGCAGGGGAGCCTCGCCGTTGCCCATAACGGGAACTTGACCAATGCCACCGAGCTGAGGGGAAAACTGGCAGCCAACGGCTCGGTGTTCCAGTCGAGCATCGACTCGGAGGTCATCGTCAACCTGATTGCCCGCTACGGTCAAAGCACCATCGAAGAAGCCATCATGAAATGCATCATCGACTTGAAAGGGACCTATTCGCTGGTGGTGATGACGGAAGACAGGATTGTGGGGGTCCGCGATCCTTACGGAAACCGCCCGCTGTGCCTGGGCAGGCTGGGCAAGCACTACTGCATTGCCTCCGAGTCATGCGCCCTGGATACCCTGGGAGCGGAATTTATCCGCGACTTTGCTCCGGGCGAGATCGTGACCCTGGACCAAGACGGGATGCGGTCCCGGAGGTTTATCGCCCCCAACGAGCCGGCGGTTTGCATTTTTGAATACATTTATTTCGCCCGGCCTGATTCGAACATCGATGGAATCAACGTCATGCAGGCCCGGCGGGCTATGGGCCGGGAACTGGCTATCGAACATCCGGTCAACGCCGACCTGGTGATCCCCGTGCCGGATTCCGGCATTTCCGGAGCCCTGGGATATGCCGAACAACTGGGGCTGGTATACGACATGGGACTGATGAAAAACCGCTATATAGGCCGCACGTTCATCCAGCCGGACCAAAACGAAAGGGATCTGGGTGTACGGCTGAAACTTAATCCCATCACCAGCCTGGTGGAAGGGAAAAAGGTGGTGATCGTGGACGACTCCATCGTGCGGGGGACTACGAGTAAAACCATTGTAGAAATGGTCAGAAAAAAGGGCGCCAAAGAGGTCCACATGCTGGTGAGCTCACCGCCGGTCAAGCACCCCTGCTATTACGGCATCGACATCTCGGAACGCGGGGAGCTGATCGCCGCACAGAAAACGGTGGAGGAAATACGCAAATTTATTGCGGCCGACTCGCTGCACTATCTAAGCCTGGAAGGGCTGTACCGCGCCCTGGGCCGGACGAAAGGGTTTTGCACGGCCTGCCTGAGCGGGTCCTACCCGATCGAACTTCCACCCCGGGAGGAGCTGGGCAAACATGTTTTCGAGATGCGGCAGCATAACCGGAAGGAGGCCAGGGCATGCGGAGGCGTGCGCGATTGACTTACCGGGAAGCCGGCGTGGACATCAGCCAGGGCAACAGGACCGTGGAGATGATTAAGCCCCTGGCGGAAAAGACTTTTCGCCCGGAGGTCCTGGGCGGGCTGGGCGGTTTTGGCGCTCTGTTCGCCCTTGACACCGGAAAGTATAGACACCCGGTGCTGGTGGCCGGCACCGACGGGGTGGGTACAAAACTGGCAGTGGCCCAGATGATGAACAGGCACGATACCATCGGGATCGACTGCGTGGCCATGTGTGTCAACGATATCATCGTTTGCGGGGCGGAGCCGCTGTTTTTTCTGGACTACCTGGCCGTAGGCCGGCTTGAACCGGAGCAGGCGGCAGCTGTGGTGGCCGGTATAGCCGAGGGCTGCATCCAGGCCGGCTGCGCGCTTGTTGGCGGGGAAACGGCTGAAATGCCCGGTTTCTACCGGCCCGGCGAGTATGATGTGGCCGGTTTTGCGGTGGGCGTGGTGGAACGCGACCGGATCATTGACGGCAGAACGATAAGGCCGGGGGATTTGCTGCTCGGGCTTTCATCCAGCGGTTTGCACTCCAACGGTTACTCCCTGGCCCGCAGGATTTTTTTCGAGGTTTGCGGTTTCCAGGCTGGAGAGCACCTGGAGGAGCTGGGCTGTTCGTTGGGCGAGGAGCTGCTCAAACCGACCAGGATTTATGCTGGGCTGGTGCGTGAACTGATTAGCAGTTTTCAGATCAAAGGCATGGCCCACATCACGGGGGGAGGGCTGCTGGAAAACCCGCCTAGGGTGCTGCCAGCCGGCCTGGGCATCGAGATTGACTTTGGGAGCTGGGAGGTGCCGCCTGTTTTCCGGATGCTGGCCCGGGAAGGGCCGGTGGAAAATATGGAGATGCTGCGCACCTTCAATATGGGGATCGGGTTCGTCATCGTTGCGGAAGCGCAAGAGGCATACAGGATGAAAGACTGGCTGGCCGGCCGGGGAGAAAAGGCGTATATCATTGGCCGAGTGGCAGAAGGTATTACCGGTGCCGCGGTAAGGGGGATCGACTGATGGGACATCTGAGGCTTGCTGTGTTAGCTTCCGGGCGCGGTACGAACCTCCAGTCCATTTTGGATGCCAGCCGCGAAGGGAGGCTTAACGCCTCCGTTGTGGCGGTCCTGAGCGACAAGGAAGAGGCCTTCGCCTTGGAAAGGGCGCGCTCGGCAGGCATCCCGGCCTATTATGTCAACCCGCGTGGGTATTCGTCCCGGGAGGAATACGAAGAGGCCCTGTTGGGGGTCATCAGGTACAGCCGTACTGACTGCGTTGTCCTGGCGGGTTTCATGCGGGTGCTTTCACCGTACTTCATAAACGCCGCCGGCGTTCCCATCCTGAATATCCATCCCTCCTTGCTGCCGGCTTTTCCGGGACTTCACGCCCAGCGCCAGGCGCTGGAGTACGGTGTGCGCTACAGCGGCTGTACGGTGCATTTCGTGGACGAGGGAGTGGATTCGGGACCGATCATCCTCCAGGCGGTGGTACCGGTTCTTCCCACTGACACCGAGGAAACACTGGCGGAAAGAATACTGGCAAAGGAACACATCATTTACCCCCGGGCCCTGCAGATGTTGAGCGAAGGGCGCGTGATCCGGCGGGGAAGAAAAGTCATCATACTTGAGGAAGGTGAAACCAATGAGTAAACGGGCCCTGATCAGCGTATCCGACAAGAGAGGGATCGTGGAATTCGCCAGAGGGCTGAAAAGCCTGGGATACGAGTTGGTATCGACCGGGGGGACGGCGCAGGCCATCCGGGAGGAGGGCATTGAGGTTACGCCGGTCTCGGCAATAACAGGGTTCCCGGAAATCCTGGACGGCAGAGTGAAAACCCTGCATCCTGCCATCCACGCCGGCATCTTGGCCAAAAACACGCCGGATCATCTGGCGCAGCTTGAAAACCTGGGGTTCAGGCCGTTTGACCTGGTAGCGGTCAACCTGTACCCATTTCGGGAAACGGTGGCCAGGCCGGGGGTGACCCTGGAAGAAGCCGTGGAGAACATCGATATCGGCGGGCCCTCCATGGTCAGGGCGGCTGCCAAGAATTACAAGCGGGTTGCCGTTGTGGTCAACCCGGACCGCTACCCGGAGGTCTTGGCCCAGCTCAGGGAAAAGGGCGAGATCGACCTGGAAACACGTTTCAGCCTGGCGGTAGAAGCTTTCACCCACACCGCCGAGTACGACATGGCGATCAGCGCCTATTTAAGCAAGGTTAACAAGCCCCATGAATTTCCCGAGGCCTGGTTTGTCGTCGGCCGCAAGAAACAGGAGTTGCGCTACGGCGAAAACCCGCACCAGAAGGCCGCCTTTTATGTCAAACCGTTTGGCGGCGGCGGGACTCTGGCCGAAGCGCAGCAGATGCAGGGCAAGGAGCTGTCGTACAACAACCTGGTGGACCTGGAAGCGGCCTGGGCCGTGGTAAGCGAGTTTGAAAAACCGGCGGCCACGATCATCAAGCACACCAACCCCTGCGGTACGGCTTTGGGCTTTGACATCCTGGAGGCGTACATCAGGGCCTTTGCCGCCGATCCCATTTCCGCTTTCGGGGGCATCATCGGCTTGAACCGCGAGATGGACGAGCGGACAGCCAGGGAGGTAAGCAAGACCTTCATGGAAGCGGTCATTGCCCCTTCGTTCAGCAAAGAAGCGCTGAAGATCATGGCTGGGAAGCCGAACGTGCGGCTGTTGGCCATGGGCCAAGCGAAAAAACAGGTGAAAGAGTACTGGATTGAGCCGGTAAGCGGCGGGTTCCTGGTTCAGGAGTGGGACGAGGCGCTGTTGAGCAAAGAGGATCTTCGGGTGGTATCCCAGAGGAAGCCCGACGAGGCCATGCTGGACGAGCTTCTTTTTGCCTGGAAGGTGGTCAAGCATGTCAAATCAAATGCCATCGTCATCACCAAGGACAAGCAGACTATCGGCGTGGGCGCCGGGCAGACGAACCGCGTAGGCGCGGCCCGCATTGCCCTGGAGCAGGCTGGAAGCCGGGCGCGCGGTGCGGCGCTGGCTTCCGACGCTTTCTTCCCATTTTCAGACACGGTGGAGCTGGCTGCCCGCCAGGGGATCAAGGCTGTCATCCAGCCGGGCGGGTCCATCCGCGACGAGGACACCATCAAGAAAGCCGACGAGTACGGCCTGGTGATGGTGTTCACCGGCATCCGCCACTTCAAACACTAATAAAACTGACATTAATAAAACTGAAACACTGCTGGGAGAGGAACGGTGAACGCATTGAGCAAAATGAAGGTCCTAGTTGTGGGAAGCGGCGGGCGCGAGCACGCCCTGGTCTGGAAGCTGGCGCAAAGCAGCAGGGTGGCCGAGGTCTATTGCGCGCCCGGCAACGCAGGCATAAGCGGGCTGGCTGAGTGCTTCCCTGTGAAGGCTGACGATGTGCCGGGCCTGGTCCGGCTTGCCCTGAAAGAGTCGATTGACCTTGTGGTGGTAGGGCCGGAGCTCCCTCTTACCCTGGGTTTGGTCGACGAGTTGGAGGCCAGGGGCATAAAAGCGTTCGGCCCCAGCCGGGCAGCTGCCGAAATCGAGGGGAGCAAGGCATTCGCCAAGGACCTGATGAGCCGCTACGGGATTCCCACGGCCCGTTATGGCGTGTTTACCGACGCGGAAAAAGCCAGGAGGTTCATCCGGGAAATGAACGGCCCCTGGGTGATCAAGGCTGATGGGCTGGCTGCCGGCAAGGGGGTTTTGGTTTGCCCGACGCTGGAGGAAGCGGACGAGGCCATTGGCAGGGTGTTGTCAGGACGGGCCGTCGGCAAGGCGGGCGAGAAAATCGTTATTGAAGAGTACCTGGAAGGGGAAGAGCTGAGCATTCTGGCCTTTTGCGACGGGGAAACCATTGTGCCTATGGTTCCTGCCCAGGACCACAAGCGCGTTTTTGATGGCGACCGTGGTCCGAACACCGGAGGGATGGGCGCGTATTCGCCTGTGCCGGCCGGAACGGCTGCCCTGATGCGTGAAGTACAGGAAAAAATCCTGGGGCCGGTTATAAGAGCTATGAGAAAAGAGGGGCGGCCATACCGTGGAGTGCTTTACCCGGGCCTGATGCTGACGAAGGAAGGGCCGAANGTGTTGGAGTTCAACTGCCGTTTCGGCGACCCGGAGACCCAGGTCGTCCTGCCCAGGCTGGAGTCGGACTTGGGAGAGATAATCCTGGCCTGTGCAGAAGGGAAGCTGCACGAGGCACAGATCAACTGGAGGCCGGAGGCCTGCATCACGGTGGTGATGGCATCGGCAGGGTACCCCGGTGCGTATGACACAGGGTATCCCATCAGCGGGCTGGAGGAGGCAGAAAACGGCGGGGCGGTTGTTTTCCACAGCGGGACCGCCTGGCGGGATGGCCGGGTTGTCACTGCCGGCGGTCGGGTGTTGTCGGTGATGGCGATGGGCCGTGACCTTGTGGAAGCCAGGGAGAAGGTCTATCGAGCGGTGGACAGCATAAAATTTCAGGGTTGTCACTACCGGCGGGACATCGCCAGCCGCAAATCAGTTTACTAAAGACAGGGGATAAGGGCAAGCGGGGTCCGCAAAACCGCAGCGGCGGAGGGTAACGTGGATGATGCAGAGCTTTAAGCCGATCAAGAACATAAAGGTGTATGAACAGGTCATTGAACAGATAAAAGAAATGATTTACAACGGGAGCCTCAAGAGAGGGGACAAACTGCCCTCGGAGAGGGAACTGAGAAGCCAGCTCCATGTCAGCAGGGCCTCTATCCGCGAAGCCTTCAGGGTTATGGAGATGATCGGCCTGATTGAAAGCAGGCCCGGCGAGGGGACCTTTATCCGGGAGCGCGGGAACGGGACGACCCTGGAACCATTGTCCCTTATCCTGATGCTGGAAGACAACCTGGCCCTGGAGCTGCTTGAGCTGAGGCGGGTATTGGAAATAGACTGCGTGCGCCTGGCCGCTGAGCGGGTGACGGAAGAAGAGCTGGCCGAAATGGAAAAGCATATCGGCGTCATGGAGGAAAGCGCCGGCCATGAGGAACACTGCGTGAAGGCCGACGCCATGTTTCATTTCACGATTGCTAAGGCCAGCAAAAACCGTGTGCTGTACAACGTGATGATGGCCATATCCCAGGCGATGGACTTTCACATCAAAAACACCCGGACGAAACTGGTTTCCGACCGGGAAACGATGATGAACTTCGTCAGGCAGCATTACGGCATTTTCGAGGCCTTGCGTGTTCGAAACCCCGAACAGGCCATGCAGGAGATGAAAGGGCACCTGGACCATGTGGAAGGGTTAATTAAAAAGAGCATGGAAAACAACAACTGAAAAATAATTAAAAATATTTAAGGCAGCAGGAAAATTAAGGTGGAAGGAGAATATATATTAATCAATAGTGGTCAGACCAGTATAATATTAAACCAATTAAATGTTTGCAGGGGAGTGAAAGGCGTTGAGGATTGTTGTTCCCATCAAGCAGGTCCCGGAAACGAGCAATGTGAAGATGGATGAAAAGACCGGGACGATGATCCGGGAGGGGGTGGAAAGCATCATCAACCCTCTCGATTTGTACGCCATTGAGACCGGCATCCGGTTGAAAGAAAAATATGGAGGTGAGATAACCGTCATCAGCATGGGACCGCTGTCGGCGGAAAAGGCCCTGCGGGAAGCCCTGGCCATGGGGTGCGATGAGGCGGTGCTGGTGAGCGGCAAAGAGTTTTCCGGTTCCGACACCTGGGCTACCTCCTACGCGTTATCCGCGGCGATAAGGAAAATTGGGAAAATTGACATCATACTTGCCGGCGAACGGGCGACCGACGGCGATACAGGGCAGGTCGGTCCCGGCCTGGCCTCCCTGTTGGACTTGCCGCTGGCGACTTATACCAGCAGGATTGTGGAGCTGGAGGGAGACCGGATTGTTGTGGAGCGGCTGGTGGAAGAAGGGTATGAAACGCTGAGGCTGCCATTGCCTGCTGTGCTTACCGTGGTTAAGGAAATCAGCGACCCGCGCCTGCCGACACTGAGAGGGAAAAAGGCGGCCAGGGCAAAAAGCATCCCGGTTTGGGACGCCGGCGCGATCGGCATTGAAGCGGCGAGCGTAGGGCTAAAGGGGTCGCCTACCAGGGTGGTCAAGATTGAGTCGCCTACTGTTACGAGGAAGGGCGTTTTGCTGAAGGTCCAGGACGAAGACAGCCTGCAGGAGGCCGTCGATCGTCTGGTGGAATTTTTGCGCCGGAAAGAATTGCTGGCTTAGGAGGGATTGAGATTGGACCATAACCAGGTGTGGACGATCGCCGAAACCGGTCAGGGCAAAGTAAAGACTGTGTCTTATGAACTCCTGGCCAGGGCGAGAAGACTGGCGGACAAACTGGGAACAGAACTCATTGCGGTGGTAATAGGTTACCCTGTGCCGGAAAGAGAGGCCAGGGAGTTGATTCTGCACGGTGCAGACAGGGTTTACCTTGTCGCTCATCCTTCCCTGGAGCATTTCATTGTCGAGAATTATGCCGCTGTCTTGGCCAACCTGATCAGCAAATACCGGCCCGGCATCATACTTGCCGGGGCCACTTCCAGCGGCCGGACGCTGATGCCTTATGTAGCCGTGAGGATCAAGGCCGGCCTTACCGCAGACTGCACAGACCTGGATATCGAGGAGGGGACAGGCAATCTGCTGCAAACCAGACCGGCCATCGGCGGCAACATCATGGCTACGATTAAGACACCGGAACATAGGCCGCAGATGGCCACAGTCAGACCCAGGTCCACCAGGCCGGCCGCCCGGGACGAGCGGCGGGTTGGGGAAATTGTGCGGATAGATTTCGATATGGACTGGTTTGACGGCCGGGTGGAACGCGTGGGCTTCCGCCAGGTGGAGGGAGAAGATGTTAACCTCCAGGATGCCGACATCATCGTGGCCGGCGGCAAAGGGCTCAAAAAGGCTGAAAACGTTGAGGTCCTGAAAAGGTTGGCCGGGCTGCTTGGAGCAGCGGTGGGCTGTTCCCGGGAGGTAGTGGACCGGGGGTGGATGTCTTATCCTCACCAGGTGGGGCTAAGCGGAAAAACGGTTACACCCAAACTGTACATAGCCGCCGGCATTTCCGGAGCCATCCAGCACCTGGCCGGAATGAAAACCGCGGACACCATCGTGGCAATAAACAAGGACCCTGACGCTGCTATTTTCAAGGTGGCTGATTTTGGGATCGCAGGCGACCTATTTGCCGTTATACCGGCGCTGTGCGAGAGGATTGAGAAGGAGGTCGGTAAACCATGAGGTACAACCCGGTGACCAAAGAGGTTATAGCGGAGCTCGGCGCGATTGTCGGCGAGAAGAATGTCATTACCGACGAAGAGAAGCTGGAGGCGTATTCGCACGACGAAACACCGGTCAGCCAGTACGCCCGCATGCCTGAAGCGGTGGTAACGCCCAGCAGCGCCGAAGAGATTGCCGAAATCATGAGACTCGCCAACCGTGAACTGATACCGGTCACCCCGCGGGGCGCCGGCAGCGGTCTGTCGGGCGGCGCCATTCCGGAATACGGCGGGATCGTCATTTCCTTTGAAAAAATGAACCGGGTGCTGGAAATAGACTACGACAATATGATGATGGTCCTGGAACCCGGCGTGGTGACCAACGAAGTCAATGCCATGGTTGCCGAACAAGGGCTGTTCTTTGCTGGGTATCCCATGAGCCTGGAAACGTGTTATCTGGGCGGGAACATCGCGGAAAATGCCGGCGGCGGCAAAGCGGTAAAGTACGGGGTCACCGGACGGTATGTCATGGGATTGGAATTTGTGACACCAACTGGCGAGATCGTCAGTTTCGGCGGCAAGCTGGTGAAAGACGTGACGGGGTATGACATCAAACAGCTCATCGTCGGATCGGAAGGAACCCTGGGTATTGTGACCAAGGCCGTGATCAAGTTGCTTCCCCTCCCCACGGTGAAGGTGAACCTGCTGGCGCTGTTTGAGGATGTAAGAACAGCCATTGCCATGGTCCCGGAGATCATGACCAAAGGGCGGGTCATTCCCACCTCTATCGAGTTTATGGATAAACTGTCCGTTCAGACCTCATGCCGCTACCTGAATGAGAAACTGCCCTACGAGAACTGTGGGGCCATGCTGCTGCTGGAGGTGGACGGCAACCGGGCCGGGCAGGTGGAGGAAGACGCGGAGACCATCGGCGAGTTGTGCCTGCAGGGAGGGGCCATCGAGGTGTATGTTGCCGACAACAAGACCACCCAGGAGAGGGTTTGGAGCGTAAGGCGGAACATCGCAGAAGCCTTTAAGGTATTCAGTCCCCACCAGAGCCTGGAGGATATTGTGGTACCCATTGCCGCCATCCCCGACCTGATGCCGGAGATAGAAAGGATTTCCCAAAAGTACGGCCTGCAGATCCCTGTTTATGGCCATGCCGGGGACGGGAACCTTCACGCCACGCTGGTCAAAAATCCGGACAGCACCATGGAAGAATGGTATAGAATAGAGGACGAAGCCCTGCGGGAGCTTTACCAGGCCACCAAAAAATTGGGCGGCACCATCAGCGGCGAGCACGGGATCGGTTCGAAGCGGAAAAAGTATCTTCACCTGTTTTATGGACCTGACGAGATAGAGCTGATGAGAAAGATCAAGCGCGCCTTTGATCCCAACAACATACTTAATCCCGGAAAAATCTTCGAAATGGAAACTGGAGCAAGAAAGGAGACGATATAAAGATGGCCAAGGTGAGCCTGCCGTACGGTCGGGGTAGTTTGAGCCTGGAAATCCCGGATGATCGGATCGCTGGAATCCTTGTCTCCAAGGCGCATGAATACCGGCCGGAAGACTCAGAAACGGCGCTGGTGTCCAAAGCCCTGGACAACCCAATCGCTTCGTTGCCCCTGCGCGAACTGGCCAAAGGGAAACAAAGAGTGGTAATAATTACCAGCGACCACACCCGCCCTGTGCCCAGTCATGTCACGATGCCCCTCCTGCTGGAAGAGGTGAGAAAGGGGAATGCCGGAGCTGAGATTACAATCCTTGTGGCCACCGGTTATCACCGGCTTACCACGGAAAGCGAACTGAGGCAAAAGTACGGCGATTTGATTGTGGAGAACGAACGCATTGTGGTACATAATGCCTTCCGGGAAGAAGACATGATAAACCTGGGAACCCTTCCTTCCGGCGGCACCCTGCTGCTTAACCGGCTGGTCCGGGAAGCGGACCTGCTGGTGGCGGAAGGGTTCATCGAACCGCACTTCTTTGCCGGTTTCTCCGGAGGCAGGAAAAGCGTGCTTCCCGGCATCGCCAGCAAAGACACCATCCTGGCCAACCACTGCGCGCAGTTCATCGCCCATGAGAAATCACGCACCGGCATCCTTGAAGGGAATCCCATCCATGCGGATATGGTTTACGCCGCGCGGGTGGCAGGGCTGAAATTCATTTTGAACGTGGTGATCAACGAGGAGAAGAAGGTGATAAAGGCTTTTGCCGGCGATTTTGAACAGGCGCACGAGGAAGGCTGCCGTTTTGTCAGCAAGCTGGCCGGGGTCAAAGCCGTTCCGGCGGAGATCGTGATTACGACCAACGGCGGTTATCCACTGGACCAGAACATTTACCAGTCCGTCAAGAGCATGACGGCGGCCGAGGCCACCTGCAAGGAAGGCGGGGTCATTATCGTGGTTTCGCAGTGCAGCGACGGGCACGGCGGGGAAGGGTTTTACAGCACTTTTGCTCAGGCCAAAGAATTACGTGCGGTAATGGACGATATCATCAAGCGCCGGGCTGACGAAACCGTTCCCGACCAGTGGGAGTCGCAGATCCTGGCCCGGGTGCTGCTGAAGCACCGGGTGATCATGGTGACGGACGCCCCGCGGAAAATGGTCGAAGACATGCACATGCTGTGGGCGCCGTCGCCGGCGGCGGCGCTGGAAATGGCCGAAAAGCTGGTCGGCGATCACCGGGCCAAGGTGACGGTGATCCCGGACGGTGTGGCGGTAATTGTGCAGCAATGACGAAAACCAAAAACAATATGGAATGAGCTTAGAAATAGTAAATGAAGAAGCATGGGAAGAATGAGCCATATATATATGGATATATGGAGAGCGAAAAAGGAGGGATTGATTTGCTGGCTTGTTTGGCCTTTTTGCCCATACTTGTCATCATCGTCTTGATGGCCGGGATGAACTGGCCGGCCAAAAAAGCGGTGCCCGTCGGATGGCTGCTGGCTGCCGCCATCGCCCTGGTAGTTTGGAAAATGGAGCCTGCCGCCGTCCTGGGGGCATCCCTGTATGGCGCGCTGAAAGGCTTTGATGTGCTGGTCATTATCTTCGGCGCGATACTGCTGATGAACACCCTGGATGAGAGCGGCGCCATGGCCACGATCAAAAACGGCTTCATGGGCGTAACGAAAGACCGCCGCATCCAGGCCGTGATCATCGGCTGGATGTTCGGCGCCTTTATCGAAGGCGCCGCCGGTTTCGGCACGCCGGCCGCGCTTGCCGGCCCGTTGCTGGTCGGGATGGGTTTTCCTCCCCTTGCGGCGGCGATGGTCGCCCTCATCTTTAACAGCACGCCGGTCAGCTTCGGCTGTGTAGGGACTCCGATTTTCGGGGCCATGTCCACGCTCGGTGCGAATCTAACCGCCGCCGCGGCCCCGGTATCGGCCGAGGCGTACAAGCTGGGTCTGACCAAATACGTGGCGCTCACCCACGCTGTCTGCGGCACGTTCATTCCATTGCTGGGCATCTGTTTCCTGACCAGGTTCTTCGGCGAGGGCAGATCCATCAAACCCGGCCTGGCGGCAGCTCCTTTCGCCGTTTTTTCCGGATTATGTTTTACTGTTCCTTATCTGGCTACCGCCTGGTTGTTCGGCCCTGAGTTCCCGTCCCTGGTGGGGTCACTGATCGGCCTGCCGGTAGTGCTGTATGCCGCTAAATCCGGCTTCCTAGCCCCCAAAACCGCCTGGGAGTTTGTGGACTCCAGCAAGTGGGAGGCCGGTTGGAAGAGCGCTGCGCAGACCGCCGGCGCCAGTGAAGAGCAATCGAAGATGACCATGCCCATGGCGTGGTTGCCCTATGTTCTTATCGCCCTACTGCTGGTTGTCACCAGGGTGCCTAGCCTGGGGATCAAGGGTTGGATAACCCAACAGGCGATTGCCTTGCCCGCGTTTTTCGGTTACGAGAAATTCAAATATGCCTTTCAGTACCTTTATTTACCCGGGACTGTCCCGTTTATCCTGGTTTCTCTTCTGATGGTTCCCATTCACAGTATGACGAGGGCACAGGCGGCCAGAGCCTGGAAGGCCACTTTCAGGAAATGCTCCGGCGCTGCGATGGCCTTGTTGTTCGGCGTGGGCATGACCCATCTAATGCTGAATTCCAACATCAACCCCCTGAAGTTGGACAGCATGATGGTGACCATGGCCAAAGCCGCAGCGGGCATGTTTGGTGCCGCCTGGCCGCTGGTATCGCCCTTTGTCGGTGTGTTGGGGGCCTTTATCTCCGGTTCGAACACGGTCTCCAACATCCTCTTTTCTTCATTCCAGTTTGATGTGGCCAGCCAGTTGGGCATTTCCCACACCCTTATCAATACCCTGCAGGTGGTGGGCGGGGCGGTCGGCAATATGATTTGCGTGAACAACGTCGTGGCCGTCTGCGCCACGGTGGGAACAATCGGCGCGGAAGGGGCCATCATCAGGCGCAACTTTTTCCCCTGCGCGATTTACAGCCTTGCCGCCGCATTTTTCGTCATGTTTTTGATGGGCATAACCAGCTTGTACTGATGAAAATTCAAATGGTCAGCCCTATAATCTTTGCGCACCCGGCTTCGGCCGGGTTTGTTTGAGTAAAGTTATTGTAGGAGTTTTTGAAGGGAATAGCGAAGACATCACCGTCCTCACAAAAGGACAAGTAACCCCCCGATTACTTAAAGAGGTGATGTCTTCATGG
>Ga0067045_1028802_pt1 | contig 27288 bp, 25 predicted proteins | sample TerdegcTABiofilm_FD_59184 | JGI IMG/M metagenome (GOLD analysis project Ga0067045, IMG submission 59184) | Combined Assembly of (Gp0054472, Gp0054536) Wastewater bioreactor microbial communities from Singapore -Terephthalate degrading... | reverse complement strand
GTCTTTTTTAAGCTCCTTAGGATTGTACCGGAGCAGGAGGCGTTTGTTATAGAACAGTTCGGGAAATACAGGAAAACTTTGAAATCGGGCCTTCATCTGGTAATCCCAATCATCCAGAGGGTGGCCTACAAGCATACCCTTAAGGAAGAGGTTATAGATGTGGAACCTCAGGTCTGCATTACCAGCGATAATGTTCAGGTAACTGTGGACGGCATCCTGTATCTTAGGGTCACAAATCCGGAAAAAGCCAGTTACGGTATAGAAAATTACCGTCATGCCACCGCCTACCTGGCCAAAACCACCATGCGTTCCGAGATAGGCCGTCTTGAACTGGATAAGACCTTTTCAGAAAGGGATATGATCAACAACTCCATTGTAAAGGCGGTGGATGAGGCCTCCGATCCCTGGGGGATAAAGGTAACCCGGTATGAGATCCGGGACATAAGCCCCGCAGAAACTACCCTTAAGGCCATGGAACAGCAGATGCGGGCGGAGAGGGAGAAGCGGGCGGAGATCCTAACCTCCGAGGGTGTAAAGATCTCCAGGATCAACATCTCTAAGGGGGAGAGAGAGGCAGCAATAAACTTAAGCCGCGGGGAAAGGCAGAAGAGAATAAACGAGGCGGAGGGTAAGGCAGGAGCCATAGGCAGCCTTGCAGAGGCTACCGCCCAGAGCATAAGGGAGGTTGCCGAGGCGATAAATCAGGAAAAGGGAAGGGAGGCGATGAACCTTCAGATCGTGGAGGAATATATAGAAACCCTGGGAGAGGTTTTAAAACAATCCTCCTCCTCTGTTCTGCCTTTGGAGGAGGCGGGGCTCAAGGGCCTTTTGGATTCTGTTCTTCCAGTGCTTAAAAAGGGAGGTACAAAATGATAGCCTTAATTCCTCTCTATGTTATCCTTGGCCTCTTTGGCCTTCTTTTATTTATATCGATCCTGAGGAGCATCCGAATTGTTCCTGCAAAAACCGCACTTGTGGTGGAGAGGCTTGGAAAGTATTCCAGAACTCTGGAGGCGGGATTCCATGTCCTTATCCCCTTTATAGACAAGGTAAAATACAAGCATAATCTTAAGGAGATGGCCATTGATGTTCCTGTGCAGACCTGTTTTACCCAGGACAATGTGAAAATCGAGGTGGACGGAGTACTGTATCTTCAGGTCATTGATCCAAAACTGGCAAGCTACGGAATCAAGAACCATCTGTATGCCACCATCCAGCTGGCCCAGACCACCATGCGCTCTGTAATTGGAAAGCTGGAACTGGACAAGGCCTTTGAGGAGCGGGACCAGATAAATGCTGCGGTGGTAAAAAGCGTGGATGAGGCCTCCGATGCCTGGGGTGTCAAGGTTTCCAGGTATGAGATCCAGAACATAAACATACCCCAGATAATCCTTCAGTCCATGGAGGTTCAGCTTAAGGCGGAGCGGGAAAAAAGAGCCGAGATAGCCCGGAGCATTGGGGAGATGGAATCCAAGATCAACTACTCCCAGGCAGCCTACGAGGAGGCGGTAAACAGAAGCGAAGGGGAAAAGGAGAGAATGATAAACGAAGCAGAGGGAAGAGCCAGGGAGATACGATCCTTGGCCACTGCCACGGCGGAGGGGATTCGAAAGATCTCGGAGGCCCTCTCCCTGGCAGGGGGGGACGACGCTGTGTTCCTTCGGGTTTCTCAGGATTACATCCGAAGCCTCTCCGGCCTGGCTAGAAAGGATACGAACGTGGTTCTCCCCCTGGATCTTACCGATATCTCCGGAGTGCTTTCCAAGCTCCGGACATCCCTGGCCGGGGATTTAATTACCGATTCTTCCTGGCAGGATAGCAAGGGTTAAGGGAGCTTCCCTGATCCTGCCCCGGATACCTTTTTAACAAAAACAGCGGGCTTTACTGCCCGCCGTTATATTTTTAAATCTCGGTTTTCAGACTATCGGTCTTTAAGAATCCCCTGGATCAGTTTCTTGTCCAAATCCCTCTTGTACTCCGAATCCTTTTCGGAGATGCCGTAGGGAAATCTGTATTCCTCCATCAGATTAAGATACGGTTCCGGTTCAAAGGCCTCCGGAGCATGTACCCCGGTAACTCCCTTCCAGATTCCGCGGCCTAAAAGCTCAAGCCCAATGGCTGCCCCAAAGCCGGTCTGGACCACCACAGCCTGAAGCCCGTAGCGGGTCATAGCCTCCTGGTTGTCCAAAACCTGGTAAAGAAAGAGGTTTCTTGTCTTGCCCTCTTTTTTCCCAAGCACATCAATTCCCACACACATCTTGCCCTTCATCTGCCATCCCAACTCCGTAGGCTGCGGCGCTACCGCCGCCACCAGATCCCTGGGAATTACCTCCGTATCCCCTACTTTAACCTTATTAAGGCTCCGCAGGTTCAGTTTTTCCAGGACTTGAAGGGCATTTTTCAGCTGATCGTCCAGCACAATTTTAAAGGTGCAGTTTTTGAGCCCCTTTATGTACCTGGGCATGAATACTGTTTCCTCATGCTCCACCTTAACAAGCCTCTGCAGACCGACACCCTCGGGAAACTGGTAGACCTCCTCCCCGGCAAAGGGCCCTTCAAAGATGAATTTGCCCTCCCTCCATTCCACGTTAGGGTTCAGCACCTCGTCCAGCACTGTCCATACGTTGAATCCAAAGGCTATATCCATCCCTTGGATCTGCAGATTATTTCCATCCTTTACGTGAATCTCCTCGATCTGGTCAAAAAGATGCTTTTCCGCAAACCGGGCAAAGACATCCACCACCCCGGGGTCGATTCCAAGACCTATTACAGCAATGCGTCCCCGCTTTTTCCAGTCCTCGTGCCTGGACCAATTGTAATCCGCCATAAGCTCCCGGTAACCCAGCCCCTCCTCCAGGGGGACAGACCAGGTACCCATATTCATGTAATCGCAGTCCGCCTCCAGGGCGGCATCGAAAATCGTGTTGGTTACAAAGGGGGCCGCCGCATCCATGATAAAATCGGCTCCCCTGCTCTTAGCCAGAAAGACGATCTCCTCCTTTTTCCGGGCATCCACTCTGGCGGCGGAGAACCGATCCGGATCCCCCAGCCTTTTTGCCGCTTTCTCTGCCTTTTCTAGATCCCAGTCTGCCAGGATCACCTTTTTAAGCCAGCTGCCCTTTGGGTCTCTCTCTTTGAGAATCTTTACAATAGATTCTCCCACTCCTCCGACTCCTACCAACAGCAACTTCATAAAATAACTCCAAAAAAACCTTTCGGCCGTGTAAAAAACAAGAGCGCCGTTTCCGCCGGCGCTCTCTTAAGGTCCAACGGACCTTTCTATCTAAAAATAAAAAAGTATAAAGCCTATAAAACCTTTTTATAAAGCTCTATAAACTTCTTCTCTATTCCCAATTCCTCAAGTTTTTCCACCCTAGGTCTTCCCTGAGAATCCCATCCCCTAAGACTGTAGTATTCATCCATGGCCTTCTTAAAAGCCTCCCAGGTCATCGGTTTCCCCGCAGGAGGTCCCGCCTTAAGGAGTTCCTTGTAGAATCTTTCCGGCAATTTGTCCTGTTCCCTGTCAAAACCAAGGATAACATTGAACATCCTCTGGAGATTGAAAACCCTCTCTCCCATTTTGTTCACATCCTCCTCGGTATGGGTTCCGCCGAAGGTGGCGCCCCAGAGCTTTGCAAGCTTCTCGGCGCTGATAGGCCAGAAGTCGCAAACCCCCATGGAGAATTTTGCAAACTGGGTATTCTGCATATCCACCACGAGCTTTGCCTTTCCCTCAAAGGTAAAGGGATCCAAGGTGCCATAGGCCTCCTCGGCAATAGGATAGGCGCTCATATGGCAGCCCCCCCTGGGAGCGGTAACATAAGCTATGCCCATTCCCCAGGATCCTCTGGGATCGTATCCCGGAAGCTCCTGTCCCTTTACCTGAATAGCAAAGTCGAGACCCCCGTATTTTTCCGCCATTTTCCGGCTGCCTAAAGCGGCCTCTTTGCCTATCCCTTTAAGAAGGGCAATCTCCTTTACCAGAGCAATAGCTTTGTCGGTTTCTCCAAAGCGTATACCAAAATCGTGGAGCCCCTTTTCTGTCATCTCCATCATATAGGCAATCACACCCCCGGTAGAGATGCTGTCCAGGCCGTAATCATCACACACTGAGTTCATCTCTATTATCTTTGCCGGATCTCCGTTGCCTATGGAGGAACCGCAAAGGGCAATAGTTTCATACTCGGGGCCTTCTACCTTGGCTTCGCCGGCCACCACATAGTTTCCGCAGGCGATTGCGCAGGAAAAGCAGGCCTTCTTATTTTTCCGCAGAGACTTGAAGGACTCGCCGTTTATCTTTTCCGCCTTATCAAACACTCCTTCCTGAAAATTGTTGGTTGGCAGGAGTCCCGTATTGTTGGATAGATTTATAAGAACCGGGGTACCATAGACATAGATCTCGTTCTCCTCTGCAATTACCGCATCCTCCCGGTGCATCTCCGCCGCCATCTCCATAAGAGCCTTAATATCCGCCACCTTTACATCCAGCCATCCCCGGATCGCCACTCCCTTAAGGTTTTTGCTGCCCATGACCGCGCCAATGCCGCCGCGGCCAAGCTGGCGGTACCTTTCCGAGGATACGCAGGCATACAATACCTGGTTTTCCCCTCCTGGGCCTATGGCAAGGATTTTCAGATTGTCATCCTTGTTCCTCTTTTTAAGCTCCTCCTCGGTTTTAAAGCTGCCTGCTCCCTTAAGATCCTCGCATTCCCGGATCTCCACCTTGTCCGGACTTATGTAAAGGTAGGAAAGCTTATCCGCCTTGCCCTTAATTGCCACCGCATCGTATCCGGCATATTTAAGTTCTGCTCCAATATGCCCCCCAACAGAACCATCGGTTACAGTACCCGTAAGAGGCGACTTTGTGGTCATGGCAAGTTTTGCGGAACAAGAAACTACAGTTCCCCCCATAACAGAGGTGCTTAGAACTAGGCAGTTCTCCTTGGAAAAGGCTTCCACCGAGGGAGGTATCTCTTCCATCAGTATCCTGGTGCCAAGGCCTTTTTGTCCTGCATACAGTTTTACCCAGTCCAAAGGTGTTTCCCTGGCCTCAATCTTTTTTGAAGAAAGATCTACATAAAGAATTTTTCCCATCATGCTGTTCATTTTGCTACCCTCTCTTTTAAAGTGATTACTCCCTTGGGGCACCACTCTACACACTTCGGAGAGCCTCCACAGAGATCGCAGATAATGGATTTTTTCTTTTCATTCAGATAAATGACATTCTTGGGGCAGGTTCTTACACAGGTTCCACAGCCTATACATTTATCATGGTCAACGATCATCCATCTTCCGTTGTTGGATATGGCACCTACCGGACAAGCCTTTTCGCATTTTTTACAGAAGGTGCAGTACTTGGAATCAATATGGATTCCCGCATCCGTATACTCATGGATCATCTTAAGGCGCGCCTTTTCCGGATTAAAAGCGCCCTCATGCTCCGCAGAACAGGCCAGCTGACAGAGTTTGCAGCCTGTACACTTGGCAAGGTCGAATCTTAAAGGCATGATACCTCCTTATAATGTAAAACCCTTTTGTTAATCTTAAGCCAGGGTTCCTTCCTCAACGAGGTTTAGGCAACCCTATTTTACATTTCTATTGCCGATTTCTACAATAATAAATGCCGAATTTCACCCATATATTAGCATAAAATCAGAGAAAATAAACAAAAAAATTGATTTTACTCTCTCGCTATATTGATATGCCCCCCTGTTCCCTGCTAACCTTTCGGGGTATGATCACTGTAAACGGAAAATCTAGGCAGTGGGAAAAAGAGCTCACCTTTTCTGAGATCTACGATTTTCTCGGCTACACTCTCAAGGAACCGATTGTTACTGTAAAAGTCAATGGAAGGCTGGTTCCAAAGGAGGATCGGGAGAACTATTCCATTCCCGACGGAGCAATAATAGAGATTACCAATATTCTGAGAGGCGGTTGATGGCTGTAAATAAAAAAGCCCTTCTGGCAGGGGCTCTGACAATGCTCTTGATCTTTGGCGCCATGGAGATTAACCGGCGCTTCTTTTCCCCAAAAAAGGAACCGGTCGAACAAACAAAGGAACCAGTTCCCGCTCTTATCCGGCAGGAGACTGCCTGGGGAGCACCTTCCGGTGATACAAGAACCTCCCCCAGGGAATTTACCCTGGAGACAGAGGTTTACAGCCTGACCTTCAGCAACCAAGGGGGAGTTTTAACCGGGGCCTTGCTCAAAAACTATACCAATTCCGACGGAACCCCTGTGGAGCTTGTCTTTACCGATCCAAAGGCGGGAGCCCCCTTTATGACTCATCTGGGGAACGCTGGTCTTCCCGGCGTTAGGGATATCTTTAACTACTCCCTCTCCCCCACGGGCAGAAGGATAGAGTTCAGCCGGGAATTTACCGACGAAAAGGGAAACCGCTTCCTTTTAAGAAAAACCTATACCCTGGACCCGGAAGCCTACCTTTTCCGGTTATCCCACTCCCTGGAAGGGCTGGACGGAAGGGCTCCCTATGTGGAGGGGGACTACCTGTATACCCTCTCCTTTGGACCACAATTAGGTCCTTTTGACAGACCCCTGGATAACAGGAACGAATTTCGGTATTTTACCCTTTTAATAGAGGATACGGAGAAGAATGTCCGGGCCCCGGAAGGGGAGCTTTTAGAGGTACAGCAGAGCTCTCCCTGGGTCGGGATAGAGGGAAAATACTTTACCCTTCTTGCCTTACCGGAAAATCTTCAATCCACGGAATATGCCCTTAAAAACTACACAGATCCCATCCTGGGCAGAATCTCTTCCTTTTATTTGAAAAGACAGGATCCCCAAATTACCAGAACAGAAGACAATTACACCTTTTACCTTGGCCCTAAGGATAAAAAAATTCTCACCGCTACAGCCAGTCATCCCTGGATAGCGGAAAAACAGATCCCTTTACAGGCCCTTATGGGGAAAAACAGGGCCCTCGGTTGGCTTAACAATGGAATAGCAGCTCTGCTTTCCCTTTTCTATGCCGTAATTCCCAACTATGGTGTGGCAATTATACTCTTTTCAATTTTTATAAAACTCTTGCTTATACCCTTAAGTAACCCGGTGTATCTTTTTCATGCCCGAATGGGACAGCTAAAACCGGAGATAGAGAGCCTTAACAGGAAGTACCAGAATGACAAGGGGGGCTTGAATCAGGCCTTTGGAGAGCTTCTGGCCAGAGAAAACCTGAAACCCCGGTCAAACCTTTTGGTTCTCTTTATCCAGCTGCCCCTCTTTATGGCCCTATATACGGTATTGAGCCTGGATATCCGGTTCCGCCAGGCCGTTTTTATTCCAGGCTGGATTTCCGATATTACCATCCCGGATGCCCTCTGGGACTTTTCCCCTTATACCCTCCCGGTTTTAGGCTGGCAGGCTGTAAGAGTCCTTCCTTTCCTTTTCCTTGCCACAATTCTTATTCAGTCCCGTTTTACTCAGTCACCTCTTCCGGGCAGCAGGTCGATGAAAGTGATGTCTATTTTCATGCCCCTCTTTATATTCTTTATACTTTATGAACTTCCCGCCGGGGTTGTACTCTTCTTTTTTCTTCTGTACTTCTTTAACCTTATTCACCAGCTTATCGTTATTAAAAGATACAAAGCCCCCTCTTAGGTTAAAACCTTTTCAGATAAAAAGATCTTTGCAAGGGCCCGGAAAGGGCCCTCTATCCGGGGTCTGCGGATCCTTATAAATCAGGAGAATCCCATGTACGGGCCTCCAGTCCAATTAGATAAAAAAAAGAGCCTATTTGCCGATGTAATGCTCCTCTCCTGCGCCCTTGTGTGGGGCGGACAGTACGCCGTTACCCAGGACGCCTTGGAGTATCTTAACCCGCGGACTTTAAATGGAATCCGTTTTTCTCTAGCCTTTCTTCTGATGATTACCCTGTTTCCTCACAGGCTCGTTAGGCTTAACCGGAAGGACCTGGTGGCCGGTTCAATTCTGGGGACCACAATGTTCCTTGCCTTCAGTTTCCACACCGCCGGCCTGCAGTATACCCTCGGGGGAAAGGCAGCCTTTCTTACCTCTATAAACGTGGTGGTGGTGCCTCTCCTGCTCTGGGTTCTGCAGAAAAAATTCCCCGGACCCGACTCCTTTATAAGTTCCCTGATCTGCATTCTAGGCACCGCCCTTCTTACGGGTCTAGGCGGCTCCAATTTTAACCGCGGGGATCTTTTTATTCTTTTTTCCACCCTCTTTTTTGCAGGAAACATTATTACCATGGGTTACTTTGCCAAAAGGATAGATCCTATCAGCATGACCCTTGTGGAAACCGGTGTAGGAGCCGGGCTCTTTCTCCTCTCTGCCCTGTTTACAGATCCCCTCCCCTCCTCCATTGATCCCCGGAGCTTATTACCTCTGGCCTATATGATAGTTCTTGGTACGGTAGTAACCCATCTTCTTTCAAACTATGCCCTCAGATTCACTTTGGAGACCCATGCCTCCATAATCTTTTCTCTAGAATCGGTCTTCGCGCTTTTCATAGGAGTGGTCTTTATAAAGGAGGAGTTTTCCGGTATCATGCTTTTAGGCTGCGGTTTGATCTTTCTCTCCCTGCTGGTAACGGAACTTGAACCAGTTAAGAGATTCCGTAAAACAGGGAGTGCCGAACCTCCCCTGGCCTTATAACCGGGAGAAGCCCTCCCAAAAGAAGCGGAGGATACAAGGCAGGAAAGAAAATTCCAGTTTTAATAGTACGGGTGGTGGGAATTATGATCCTTTTTGTTATAAAACTCCGGATTACAGAGCCCCTTCATGGATAAGGAGGCCCTCCCCAGACTGGATACGCATCCGGAATTGGTAAAAAGGATCCTCCCCCTTTGCAGGCTCAAGGCAGGGGAGGTCTGGGAGGACCCTGTAAGAGGCCACAGGGTTGGAGTTCTGGATGCCTCGGCAAAAGGGGATATTGGCAAGCTTCTGGGCAGAAACAAATCGGTCTGCGGGATCCATGACCCCCCCTACAACATCTCCGTGGGTAAAAAGAATACCGCCGATCTTTTTTCCACCGATTCTAAGACTTACATCGATTTTACCAGGCTTTGGGTTACCAATGCCGAGGCGAGCCTTGCAGAAAACAGCCACCTTTACATCTGGCTTGGGGCAGACCAGGAAAAGGGGTTTCAGCCTCTGCCGGAGGTAATGCTCCTCCTGCGGGAGTTTTCCTCTCTTAAATCGCGCAGTTTCATCACCCTGCGGAACCAGCGGGGCTACGGAACCCAGAAGAACTGGATGTGCCTGCGGCAGGAACTGCTCTACTACACCAAGGGCAACCCCTATTTCAAGGTGGTATACACAGAAATTCCTAAAATCCTTAAGGGATACTACAAAAAGGTTGGGGGAGAGATAAGGGAAAATCTGGAAAGGAGCAGATCGGAAAACCTTCGGCCTGGAAATGTCTGGGTGGATATACAGCAGGTCTTTTACAGGCTTAAGGAGAATGTACCTGGAGCCTATGCCCAGAAACCTTTGGCTGCAATCATTCGGATCCTCCGGGCAAGTACCAAGGAGGGAGACCTGGTTACAGACTTTTTTTCCCACGCCGGAACCACCCTGGCGGCCTGCGAAAGGGAAAACCGGCTCTGTTATACCTCCGACATAAACCCTATCTTCGCCGAACTATCAATCCGCCGTCTTGAACATCTTAGAAAGACAGGAGAAGCAGGTTTCCAATGCGGAAATCCCTTTCCCGAACTAGGCGCATATCTGGAAACCTCGGGCTGAATTTTAATGAAAAGGCATCAAGCAGCAGGAAAGAGCCTGCCGGGTTCCCCCGGGGGTTTGCAAAAAGGGATATTACTGGTATCTTCCTTAGTTTAGGAGGAAACAAATGCCGGTTAGTCATGTAAAGGATATACCCCTCTTGGAGGTAAATGCCCCGGGTTGCAGAGGAGTGACCAAACAATCCCTCATAGGCCCCCCGGAAGGCTGGAAGGATAATGTAATGCGTCTTTTTACCCTGAAAAAGGACGGCCACAGCCCGAGACATATCCACCCCTGGCCCCATATAAATTATATAACCCAAGGCAAGGGAGTTCTTTTCCTGGAGGGAAGAGAGTATCCCGTGGAACCAGGTTCAGTTGCCTATGTCCCCGAGGGAAAGGAGCACCAATTCCTTAACCGTGGGGAAACGGAGTTTTCCTTTATCTGCATCGTACCCCTAGCGGGGGATAAATAACAGATAAGGGCTTTTGGCCCAGCAAATCCGATAAAAGATATCTCGAAGAAGCCTGAACAAGGGAGAGGAATATGCAGAATTTTGAATGGGAAACACCTACAAAAATTATCTTCGGCAAGGATATACTGAACCGGCTGGGGGCGGAATCCGCCAAATTGGGAAAAAGAGCCCTTCTGGTTTACGGCGAGGGGAGCATTAAAAGAAGCGGTCTGTATGATACGATTGTAAGTCAGCTTTCCGCCTCCGGAATCTCCTGGCTTGATCATCCGGGAATTAAACCGAATCCAACCCTTAATCAGGCGGAAGAGGGAATTAAAAAGGCCCGGGGTTTCCAGGCGGACCTGATAATTGCCGCCGGTGGGGGAAGCGTTATAGACGCCGCCAAGGCCATTGCCTTCGGTTCCTGCCACGACGGTGCTTTATGGGATTTTTATTTAAAAAAGAGGGAGATAAAAAAGGCCCTTCCCCTGATTGCGATTCAGACCCTGCCCGCCACATCTTCAGAAATGAATCCCGCCTCGGTTCTTACCCATCAGGATACAGGGGAAAAATTCAGTGCTCGGTCGATCCACCTCTTTCCCAGGGTTTCCTTCCTGGATCCCGATCTGACCCTTAACATACCCTTGCAGTATACTGCCTATGCCTGTACCGATATCCTCTCCCACATGATGGAAGGGTACCTAACCGCTGGACCGGAGTGGAATCCTGTGCAGGATGGGATGACGGAAGGGATCTGCAGGGCTGTAATCGAAGCCGTGGAGAGACTTTTGTTGAACCCCAAAGACAGGGAGGCCCGTTCTGCGGTTCTTTGGGCCGGCGCGCTCGCCTGGAACGGGATACTTAAGGCCGGTGTGGAGGGGGCCTCGATTCCCAACCATATGCTGGAACATCCCTTAAGCGGTTTGTATGGAATAACCCATGGTGCTGGCCTCTCCATAATTATCCCTGCCTGGCTTAAATTTAAAAAGGAAGAGATCCTGCCCAGGCTCCTGCGCTTCGGCGAGAGGATCCTCCAGATCCAGACCACTGGCTCCGGTCTTACCGCTTCCCAAAGGGGAGATCTAATTATCTCCTCCCTGGAAGCCTGGTATAGAAAGATCGGCACTCCCGTGTCCTGCCGGGAAGCGGGAATATCAACCCTGGATATCTCCGCCCTTACAAAGCAAGCCTTGGAACTGTGCAGGCATTGGAACATTCCGGGATACACTCGGGAGGATCTGGAAAGGATCTACAGGCTCTGCTCTTAAAAATGAATTTTCAGACCAAAGAATTTACTGAAATTAAACTATTATCTTCCCTCTTTCAGCCCTGATGATACCCTCCTGCATCACAAACCGGAAGTTCCCCGGCTTGAGGAAGAGACTAATATTTTCTAAGGGGTTTCCTTTTACCGCTATAATATCCGCAGCCTTTCCCGGCTGTACACTTCCTGTGAAACCATCGATCCCGAGAACCTCAGCTGCCCTTATGGTAGCTGCCTTTAGAGCATCCATAGGTTTCATCCCCGCCTTTATCATGAAAAGCAGCTCCTTGACACTGTACTCTCCGTAGGGTGTTATAGTCTCATCCACCGAATCTGAACCCAGAGCGATTTTTACACCCCTTTCGTAGGCAAGCCGGAAGCTTTCCAGTGCTCTTTTAGAATAACTTTCTGCAGAAACCTGCCTGTGAATATCCCTGTAAAAGAAAGGCCCATAAAGAAGACCGGGGGCAAGGTCTTTTTCCTCGGTTACAAAATCATCATACCAGTTTGCTATAAGATTCAAAGTGGGAACAAGGTAGGTTCCCTGTTTAACCATTCTGTCACACAATTCCTCGGTCAAATCCTCTCCATGCTCCAGGGAATCCACCCCTGCTTCCAGGCACATCTTAATAGCTACCCTCTCCTCCGCATGAGCTAAAACTCTTGTTCCCTGAATCATCCTGGCCTCTTCCACACAGGCCTTTATCTCGTCCAAGGTGTAGTGGGGGTCATCAATCCTATCAACAGCATTATTACCACCGCCGGAGGCCCATATCTTAATCTGATCTGCCCCCTCCCTTATAAGTTCCCGCACTGTTCTGCGAATCTCCTCCTGGCCATCGGCAAAAACACCCCAGAAATGATCCTTCTCCACATATCTAAAGGGAAGTTCGTGAATATCGGAATGGCCTCCCCTTCTGCTAAGTCCAGGGCCGCAGGCGATTATCCTGGGGCCGGGAAGATCTCCTCTATAGATATTTCTTTTAAGGAACAAACCATACACCGAAATATCCCGTACGGCGGTAAAACCATAGCGCAATAGATTCAAAGCCTGGGAATAGGCCTTGTAAGCCCTTACCTGGGGATGGATGTAGAAGGCTGAAAACTCATCCCCCCTACAGCCTGCCAGATGCACATGGGCGTCGATCAGCCCGGGGAGAAGGGTACAACCCTTTAGGTCTATCTTTTTATAATCCTTGTATCTATCCGCTTCACTGGAGGGTACAATCTCCTGGATAAAACCTTTACTAACTACAACTGCACGGCCTTCAAGCAGTTCATTATGAATTCCGTCCGCCAGCCACCCGTTTATTAAAACAATTCCCCTCTCTCCCATTCTGGATCCCACCTTAATAACAGAATCTGGAAAATGTCAGCCTATATCCGTTCTTACCTCTGCCCGGAAGGAGACCTGACCGGCTTCCCTTTGCCTTCCCTCCAGGGCATAAAAGGGTCTCTCCTTTTCATCCCTGAGAGCTGCTAAATAAAAATCTATCTCTTCCCCTGGTTTTATTTCGGAAAGATAATTTATATCCAGCCTAAAGGTGTCCGCCTTTTCCAGTTCTGAGGCTGGAAGAAGATCCTGTATCCACTGGATGTATCTGGAATTATTCATATGCCCATTATGATCGATATCGGAATACAATGCGGTTCTTGAGCCGGTGGCGGCAAGATTACTGTAGGTTTTAAGTCCAGCGGCGCCTCCTGGAATGGCATCGTTACCCTCATTCAAGGGTATCTTTTCGGTTAGGAACTCCGGCCTGACTGGCCTCATCTTTACAGTATCAAAGATTATCCAGCCGCTTCGGCCTCGGGCCAGAATTCTCCCCCTAGAATCCAGAAGATCATAATCTCTTATGGCAAAAAGCCTTTCCGTTCCCCGGGGCCAGGTTCTTGCCTTTACCTTCTCTCCCCATCCCGGACGTTTTTCTATTATGGCGGTCATGCGGGAGAGTATCCAAATCTGCCCGGTCTTTAACAGGGTTTCCCTGCCCATCCCCAGGGCCGTGGCATGGTTCCCCGCTATCTCTTGGAAATAATTGAACACCGCCGCCGGGTGCAGACGATCCTGCCTGTCTACGTCCCAGGTGCGCACCGTGAATTCCTCGCTCCATATATTTTGCATGAATCCTTTATGAACAATATCCTACCTGGTGTCAAGGTTGTAGCCACTCCCGTGGGGCCGAAACCCTGGTATCAAGAAGACACCATCGCACCAAGCCGGCGCACTCCCTGATTCTCCCAATCCTGCCCCTGCAGAGCGGTCACTCTTTTCCCAAACCAGCGCTATCTCTGGTTCCAGCGATTCGACCCCTACAGGGCGCGCCCTACCCCTTTTTTCCCTCTAAAATGAAGGATAGAGGTATACCTTTATTATCCAACTCCTCAAACAAACCCGATATATCATAATCATACTCCCCTCGAAGCCTGATTTTCCGCAATATCAAACCCTATACCCTCCATGGCTCCGCTCTGCATTAAAGAAAGCAGCTCACGACCATTATTTGAACAAAACTGTCCAAGAGTTTTATTCTCCCAGGAATACCTTGTTAAGACTGATATCATATCAGAATTAAAAAAGGGGTATTTCTCTGTTTCAATTCTTTTTACAATATCGGCACCCCAGGAGGGATCGCGGTTTTCAAAGGCTTCCTCCCAGGCTTGCTTGTTTCCTTCGATATAATCCATATTACCCTCTTGTTAATAAAGAAGGAAAGGCTGGGCATGGCTTGGAAATACGTTCTTTACCCCGTGTTCCCTTACAGCCTTCCAGCTCTCCAGGGATTTATAGTCATCCTCCATAACCTGGTCAAGGGGAGGTAAATCTCCAATTAAAGCCTCCTTCTGCTCGGTGATATAGGTGATGCTGTCCGGTGAGTGCCCGATGGTCAGTATAACCTTTCCCTTTATTCCTAAAGTGTGCAGTTCTTTATTGAAACCGGGAATGCTTATCTGCTTAAGTCTATCCCTTTCAATGGGCACATAATCCTTGTATTCCCTGTTCTTGGTGATTATCCGTTCCATAGACTCAATATAAGCAAACTGATTTTCAAAACAGTAACACACTATTCCCTTTTGTATAAACTCACCTAAGAGCCCCGCATGATCCATATGCATATGGGAAACTATACACCACTTAAGATCCTTAAAATTCAAGTCCAGAGTTTTCATCATCCTTTGGTATTCGTAGAATGTACAAGGCCAGCCAGCATCAAAGGCCATTATAGAACCGCTGCTGTTTTCTAGAAAGAAACAATTCGTACTGTGGTATCTGAAATATTTCATATTGAGCTAAAGATATAATTAAAAGGATATCGGAGATCCACCTCTTTTAAGGCACCTTCGGTTTTACCCCTTCGGGGAGAGGGTTTTTATAATTAAAACCTTCCGTTACCTTAAGGAATTCCTTTCTGCTCTCCTTTAGCAGCCTTCCATCAGCATCGGCCATTAGATCATAAACAGTTCCTGCCAGGGTTTTGGAGGCGAACAGCAGGGCTTTCATGCCGATCTCCGATCCGGAGGAGGCAGTGGCCTGCCAGGAGTGAGCGGGGGTTCCCACCGGCCAGGTCGCGGCAACAAATTGGGCAAAGGGAACATTCCAGCTTACATCCCCAAGATCGATGGATCCGGACATTACCTGACCTGTATCATTAGCCTCGGCGATCTCCTCATGAAGAACCTTATCGGCGAGATCCACAGGAGCAAAGTAGCTTTCCACAATCTTTTGCTTCTGTCCCTTTGGAAAGGTGCGGGCGAGATCGGCAGCAAATTTCTTCTCCTCTTCGGAGAACTTCGGCGCTCCTACCTCCAGCATATTCCTGTGCAGCAGGCTGCCGAGTACCTGGTTAGGAAGGATCTCGTAACACCCAGCGAGGAATTCCATGCGCACTTCGGTTTCCGTCATCATTGCCGCACCCTGTGCAACCTTCTCCAGTCGTGCAAAGATCTCCTCCACCTGCTCCCGTTTCGGAGCCCGCACATAGTACCAAACCGTGGCCTCGGAGGGAACAACATTAGGTTCACCCCCGCCGTTGGTAATGGTGCAGTGCATGCGCGCTTTTTCAGGCATATGCTCCCGAAGATAATGGGCTCCTATGTTCATCAATTCCACACCCTTAAGGGCGCTTCTTCCCATATCCGGAGCTGCAGCGGCATGGGCGGAGATTCCTTTAAAGTGGAAAAGAGCAGAGTTAAGGGCAAGGAAACTGCAACCCCATACCTTGTTCATGCTGGCAGGGTGCCAGGAGAGGCAGGCATCAAGATCATCGAAAACCCCTGCCTTCATCATGTGCACCTTACCTACCAGCACTTCCTCGGCCGGGCAGCCGTAATATCTTACCCTTCCGCTGATCTCTCCGGAAGCAATCGCCTGCTTAACCGCCAAGGCGGCTCCTACTCCACCGGTTCCAAGAAGATTGTGCCCGCACCCGTGGCCGGGCCCTCCTTCCTCTACGGGATCCCTTGTTGCTGTCATCTTCTGGGACAACCGAGGCAGAGCGTCATACTCACCGGTTATTCCTATTACAGGGCTGCCCTTACCGTATTCTGCTACAAAGGCTGTAGGAAGATCGGGTATATCCCTTCGGATCGAGAAGCCCTCATTTTTCAGTATCTCTGCTTGCAACCCGGAAGCTAAATGCTCAGAAAGGGGCTTCTCCGGATTTTCCCAGATCCTCTTTGCAGCATCCCTAAGAAGCTGTTGATTCCTGTCAATCCAGTCATATAATTCACGCTTTTTCATTTGATATACCTCCGGGTTAAGGGTGTAGATTTTTAACTTAAGACCTTGCCTATCAGGTAGGACCAATCCCCCGGTTTTATTACCGGAACACTGTAAAAACCTATAATAATCGCATCAAAGGGGGCTTTGACTTCCCCTACCCAATTACCAAAAACATCCGTTACTGTTGCCAGAGTCTCCCCTTCCTTAACCATCTCCATAGGCCGTTTTAATAGATTATGCATGCCGCCTACAGAGGTGTGCAGATAGTTCAGCTCAATATTCATCTGATTTTCCGCAGGCCTTGGCTGGCCGCTTATTAGGCCCAGGGATTTCATGACATTTTTTAGGCCCTGGAATTGGATCTCCACATTCTTTTCCCAATCGTACAATCTGCCGCAGTGGGAACCTACTTCCGGAACTATTCCCGGAATCCCTATCTTTTCCGCCTCCACCGAGGAGGCTCCGCTGAAGGGCAGGTTCTGCATCCGCCACAGAAGCCTTGCGCCAAAGGCTTCCGCCATCTTTCGGCTGGTCTGTGCCGTTGCATCGTCCCCCCCCTGGTAGCCGATAACAGGATCAAGGTGCAGTGCAACTCCACCGCCATGGAAGCTGATAAAATAATCCGCCGTTTTAAGTATCTTTTCAAAATAGGTATGGGCTACCCGGTTGGAGATATAAAGATCAGGATTCCCCGGATAAATGCGGTTCATGTTCTGAAAATCGATTGGCGAGGAACGAGTATTGGAGACAAAGGCATCGAAATTTACTGCCAAAACACCTATGAAGGTGCCTTTCAGATTCCCGTTTTTATACTCCTTTAAAAACCGGATTATAGCCTCGGTTCCTTCGTACTCATCTCCATGATTACAGGCATCGGCTAGAAAAACAGGGCCCTCTTCCTTTCCCTCTATTATAACCACAGGTAAGGAAACCCAGCTGCTATCTGGTTTTTGGGCAACATCAATGAAGCCTTGGGTCATGCATCCCTCTTTTTTTACAATCCTGTCTAAAACAGGCAGATTCTTTTTACTCATCTTTACTCCTCCTGCATTCCAAAATCATTCGATATCAGTCAATATTTTTATCAGCAACCCTATCCTCTCCGGGATACGGTCAATAAACAGATGCTCCTTGCGGGAATGTCCCCCTCCTCCTACAGCTCCAAGTCCATCCAGGGTTGGGATCCCCAAGGAAGAGGTTATATTTGCATCGCTTATTCCTCCTGTAAAACCTTCCCCCAATTCCATACCCATTCCAGCGGCAATTTCCTTGACCTTTTCGTAAAGTCTTCTGTTGCCCTTGGTTTTCTCCATGGGCAGCCGGTTGATCCCTCCCGCAACTGTAATGCGTATGCGATCATCGCAGGACTGCAGGTTTTTTAATAGGGGAAGTACCCTATCCGCCTCCTCCTTTATCCTAAAGCGCAGATCTATCTTGGCTTCCAGATTCTCTGCTATCACATTCGGGGCGGTGCCTCCCCTAACAGTTCCGATATTTAAGGTGGTTCCCCGGCTCGGATCGGCTATTGCCTCTATGCAATGGGCCTGCCTTGCGAATTCATGAATCGCGCTTGCCCCCTTCTCCGGTTCCCCCCCCGCATGGGCGGAGACTCCCTGGATGAACAGTTCAAAAAACCCGACACCGCTTCTTTCCGTTTTAAGGAGCCCACGTTCAGAAAGTCCTCCTTCTCCCACAAAAACATACCGGCTTTTTAGGGCCTCCCTCTCAATTAAGGGCGCCGAAAAGGGTGAGCCCTTTTCTTCGTCGGTATTTATAAAGAAAAGGATCCTGTACCTGGAACTTAGCCCCAGCTCCTTCATTATCTTTACAGCATAAAGGAATTGAAGGATCCCGCCCTTCATATCATAGGCTCCGGGTCCTGTAACAATTCTGTTTTTAATAGAAAAGGGGAATTCCCGTAGAGTACCCACCGGCCAGACCGTATCCAGATGGCCAAGGAGCATAATCCTATCCCCGCCGTTTCCTGCTTCGGCCAGAAGAAAATCCCCGCACTCAGCCTGGGGAACTCTAGAAACAGAAAAATCTTCCGCCTTAAGGATCTCCTCTACAAAATCCACCAAGAGGTCTACCCTCCCCTTGTCCTCGGTAGGAGATTCCATCTCCACCAATCGTCGTAGGAATTCTAGGTACTCTCCCTCTTTTGTGCGGATATATTCGATCAATTCCAGGGACATTCTCCTTCCTCTTTTATCAGCTAACTATAGGGGCTTGTAAATTCCGAATTGTTTTCCGGCACGGAACAACTCCGCAATCCGGTCCATACGGCAGAAACGGATATCCTTGCTCATAATTGAATCCAGCCAGTTTTCCAGGGCTATCAGTCTATGGCCTCTGCCGGAAACCTGGGGATGTAATGTTACAGTCATTACTCCCTCTTCAAAATCACGGAGCATATATTTTAGGTCATGGTTCCAATTGGAATATAGAACCGCCGGGCTCTGGAGTCCCTGCATGATTGTATGGGGAAGCCGTACATATTCAAAATGCGGATAATCATCCAGGGACCAGGAGACTGGAAGCTCCGCGAGATTAGAAGCCTCTCCAAAGGTAAAGGCCGAATCCTTTGCAAAGCTGTCCCCTTTACGGCAGTAATAAGGGGAATAATCCTTTCCCATCAAACTGCTGTCGTAGAGAATCCCCAGGTCTTGAAGAAATTCTGCGGTTCTGTAGGAAAGGTCCCACGACGGGGAACGGTAGCCCTTCGGTTTATCCCCGCTCAATTTTTCTGCAATCCGGAAGGTTCTATTAAGGATGGATAACTCCTCCCTCTCTTCCAGGGTATTAAAGTTTTCATGGAGATACCCATGTAGGCCTATCTCGTGTCCCTCCTCAAGAATATCTGCGCAGAGGGATGGGTAGGTTTCCATGGTGTGGCCTGGTATAAACCAGGTGCTTTTAATTCCGCGTTTCTTTAGCATATGCAGAATCCTGGGAATTGCCTCTGCGCCGAATTCTCCCCTGGATATCGGGGTCATGGTTGGCATATTCCTCTGCAGCCAGATGGATATAGCGTCAAAATCAAAGGTAAGGCAAATATAACCAGTCCTGGGCACTTATCTAAACTCCTTTCCTTTTAAATTAAATAGCAGGCTACAAAATGACCGGGACTTACCTCCCGGTATTCCGGAACCATATCTCTGCATTTTTCCATAACCCAGGAACAACGGGTACTGAATTTGCATCCCTTGGGAAGGTTCCTCAAGGAGGGAAGACCCCCCTCCAGCTTTATCCTGCTCTTCTTATAAAAAGGATTCGGCACAGGGATGGCAGATAGTAACGCTTTTGTATAGGGATGAAGAGGCTTGGCAAAAAGCTCATCCGTTTCCGCCTGCTCCACCAGGTTTCCCAGATACATTACCCCGATATTGTCCGAGATGTGGCGGACTACACTAAGGTCATGGGCAATAAAGATGTAGCCCAGATCAAATTGATCCTGAAGATCCTCAAGAAGATTGATAACCTGGGATTGTATGGAAACATCCAAGGCGGAAACCGGTTCATCGCAGATAATGATTTCCGGATTCGCTGCCAGGGCCCTGGCAATTCCGATTCTTTGCCTCTGTCCCCCGGAAAATTCATGGGGGTAGCGGAAGAACTGTTCCTCGTCAAGTCCCACTTTGTAGAGTAGCTCCAAAGCCTTTTCTGCTCTTTCAGCTTTAGTGTAAAGCTTATGGATCTTCATCGGTTCTTCGATTATCGACCCAACCCTCTGTTTTGGATTTAGAGAGCTGTAGGGATCCTGAAAAATCATGGCAAGATCTCGCCGAACCTTCAGAAATTCAGCGGAACTCATTTTAAAGATATCCTTTCCCTTGTATATGGCGCTTCCAGAAGTCGGTTCGATGAGCCTCATAAGAGTACGACCGGTTGTGGTCTTTCCGCAGCCTGTTTCCCCCACCAGTCCGAAGGTCGATTTTTTATTCAAGCTGAAACTGACATCATCGACAGCATAGACATAACTTCGGACCCTGCCCATATAGGAGGTTACAGGAAAATATTTCTTTAAATTCCTAACCTCGAGCAGAGGTGTTACCGGTGGGTTCATTAATAAAAGCCTCCTGCATAAGTTTTTCGTACCGCCAGCATCTGACCTTTTTGCTGCCCTCTACCTCTTCTAGGTTGGGATGTTTTTCCCGGCAGATCTCCTGGGCATATTCGCAGCGGGGAGAGAACCTGCATCCCTTCGGTTTATTGTAAAGGGATGGAACAACCCCATTTATCACCTTAAGTCTCCCTTTTCTGTCTCCTTGTATCTGGGGCATAGCAAGAAGCAGGCCCCTTGTATAGGGATGCAGCGGCCGGGAAAAGATCGATTCCACCGGAGCCTCTTCTACTATCTCGCCGGAATACATTACCAGCACCCGGGTACATACCTCCGCCACCACCCCAAGATCGTGGGTAATAAGTATCACTCCCATGTTGAAGGCATCTTTAAAGTGAAAAAGAAGGTCCAGGATCTGTGCCTGAATGGTAACATCCAGGGCTGTGGTCGGTTCATCGGCTATTAGCAGGCTCGGCTGGCAAGCCAGGGCTATGGCAATTAATACCCGCTGTCTCATCCCCCCGGAAAGTTCATGGGGAAACTTTTTAATCACCTTCTCCGGGAAGGGGATCTCCGTCATTTTAACCAACTCTATCGCCCTCTTCATAGCGCAAGCCCTGCTTGTCCTTGTATGAGTGACTATGGACTCAGCAATCTGATTTCCAATGGTATAAACCGGATTCAGGGAGCTCATGGGATCTTGAAAGATCATGGAAATCTTCTTGCCCCGGATATTCCACATCTCCTTTTTGTTCAATTCCAAAAGGTTGCGGCCTTCAAATAGAACCTCTCCCTCCACCCTGGCAATTCTTTTGTTAAGAAGCTGCATTATCGATTCACTGGTTACGCTCTTTCCGCAGCCCGATTCACCCACAAGCCCTATCATCTCCCCCTTATCCACATGGAAAGCGACATTTTCAACAGCAGTGACTTTCCCCTTTTCTGTTTTAAAGGTGGTGTACAGATTCTTTACTTCCAGCAGATGCTTTTGATCCAAACTATTACCTCTTTCAGTTTATCGTATACGGATCCAATAGATCCCGCAGGCCGTCGCCGAACATATTCAAAGCAATTACTGTAGCCACAAGGAAAGTCCCAGGGAATATCGTCATCCACCAGGCTTTACTTATGAATATCTTGCCTTCGTAGATAATATTTCCCCAGCTTGGGTCTGGGGCGGGAATCCCGACTCCCATAAAACTAAGGCTAGCTTCTATTATAATGGAAACAGCAAAGATATATGTAGCTTGAACAATAAGATGGGAAAGGACATTGGGAGCGATATGGGTCCAGATGATTCGGAAGGAGCTAGCCCCCTGGGATTTGATCGCCTCTATAAAGGTCTGTTCCTTTATTACCAAGGCAGCGGACCGGATTACCCTGGCTACGGAGGGGATCATAACTATGCTAACTGCAGCGATTACATTCATTGCATTAGCCCCCAGAACTGCCATAATGGCCAGGGCGAGAAGTATGGCAGGGAAAGCCATAAGACCGTCGCAGAGCCGCATCAGAACGTGATCTAAAACCCGATAATAGGAAGCATACAATCCAACAATTAGCCCGATTACCGCGGCAATCCCCGCTGCAAGAAAACCCACAAAAAGAGATATCCTTGCGCCGTGGACTACCCTGCTCAAAAGATCCCTGCCCATGTTGTCGGTACCAAAGGGAAATTCACTGCAGGGAGCCGTCAGCCGCTCCTTTGGATGAATGGTGTAGGGTGTCTTGTCGATGAAGAAGGGACCGAAAATGGTGATTGTTACCATGATGATGAGTATCACGCTTCCGATGACCAGGGATTTATTGGAAAGAATACGGGCGACCATCAATTGTCTATGCTCTTTTTTAAGCTTCTTTTTAATAACTACCGATTCCCTGTTTATTATTTCCGCTTTCTCCATGATAATCACCTTTGTTATCCTATTTTTTATTCAGACGAATTCTGGGATCAAGGAGCCCGTACATCAAATCAATAGCCAGGTTGATCAGAATAAAGGTCAGGGCTATAAGCAGAATTGAACCCTGAATAACCTGGAAATCCCTTCTGCTTATGGCATTAATCAATAGCTGCCCTATCCCTGGAATATTGAAAACAATCTCAACCACAATGGCCCCAACGATCAGCTGGGTAAAACTCTGACCTATTACTGTTAAAATTGGAATAAAGGCATTCCTGAAGGCGTGTTTTATAATTACAGCCCTTTCTTTTAATCCCTTGGCATAAGCTGTTTTTATGTAATTTGAATTCAATACTTCAAGCATAGAGGAACGAGTTACTCTTGTTAGAAGTGCCGCTTGGATAATTCCCAGGGTTAAAGCCGGTAGTATCAGATAGCGTATATGAATCCATAATCCCATTTTAAGAGGCCGAAAACCAGCCACCGGGAGTATGGATAGCCATACGGAAAAAAGCAGCACCATGATCAAGGCAAGCAGAAAGTTGGGTATGGAAACACCCAAAGTAGAAAATACCGACACAGACCGATCTATATAGGAACCCCGCTTGTTTGCTGCTATTATCCCCAAAGGAATTGCTATGAGAATGGCTATAAGCTGTCCCCCTAGAGCCAGAGAGAGGGTTGGTCCCAGGTGATCCAAAAAGGCCTCAAGGACTGTTTTTCTCATGAATAAAGAATCGCCCAAATCGCCACGTATCACATCGGAAAGCCAGGAAAAAAGCCTTATATGGAGCGGCAGATCCAGGCCCATTTCCCCTCTGAGTCTTTCCAGTTCGGTTATGCTTGCCGCGGGACCTAGGATAACAGCAGCAGGATCCCCTGGGGTAAGATGTACAAGGAAGAATACAATCAGGGCTACAATGGTCAGTATGGGAATCACAGATAGTATCCGCTTAATAATGTATTCCTTCAAGTTTACACCTCCAAGGCAGAGATTCTATCCTGCAGTAATATTACAATAGCAGAGTTAAAACTCTTTCTAAAGAGGCGGCCGCTTATAACTAAGTTTCAGCCAGCCGCCTCGATTTGGTTTAATTATTTTTTAAGACTCACATTCCAGAAGATCGGCCCCATGTGCTCTACATATCCCTCCATATCCTTGGAGTAGGTGGAAATAAAGTAGACTAAGCCGATGTTAATCAGAGGAAGATCCTCATAGATTAAGGTCTGCAGCTCTTTCCATTTTGCCGAGGCTATTTCCTGAGTTAAAGCGCCTTTTATCTCTTCATAGAGGCGGTCGATTTCAGGATTGTTCGTCCATCCGGGATAATTGGATTTTGAATAGAGGAAAGGATACTGTAAGGGTGTCGCATTGGTTGTCCAGAAGGTGTGGAAGATATCCCAAAGTTTTGGATCAGCCCTTTTGGATACTAAAGTTGCCCAATCCGTAGCATCGATCTCTACCTTCATACCGATTCCTTCAAGAACCTCCTTGGTGTAAATTGCTGCGTTATAATGGTAGGGATAGTCCATGGCGCTCAGAATTTTCACTGTCTGCCCATTGTATCCAGCTTCTTTCAACAGTTGTTTCGCCTTTTCCCGGTCCGTTACATTGTAGTTTTCTTTCCCGGCATCTGTGTACCAAAGAACCTGCTGCTTTCTCATAAAAGCAGGTTCCAGTTCGTAGAACTCCTTGTCGCCGAAGGCGAGGGAAAGGAGTTCTTCATTATCCATGGCATAGTTGAGTGCCTGCCGGTAGCGGATGTCCCCGAATAGTCCCCTCTTATTGATCATCGCTGCCTGGAAGCCGAAGGAATAGACATCAACAACCAGATTCTCTGCAGCTCTCAACTGGTCGATACTGTCAAAGGGTAATTCATAGCAGTAATGGTATTCCCCTGCAACCATGGCATTGAGCCGTGTAGAAGCATCTGTAAGGAAGTAAAAATACATCTCGTCCACTAAGGCTTCCTTCTTTCCGGCGAGCCCGCTGGCGGGAGAATTAACAGGTTTATAATCGTCAAACTTTACAAGATGGATGTAGGAATCATACTGCCAGTTTTCCAGTTTGAAGGGACCCGTACCTATATACTCCGTTACGCCTGTATCAGGAGCGTTTTCGATTATCTCCTTGGGCATTATGGAGGAGGTCTGCATGGTGTTAGCCAGGGTATACATAATGGATAGGGAAGGGTTTCCTACTTTCAATACAACCGTGTAATCATCCACAGCCTCCCAGGTTGATCCGGCTAAATCTGCTTTCTGGGCTCCGAACCTCTGCCATCTGGTCATGGAAGCAACAATATCCTCCGCCTTCATCTCTTTGCCATTGTGGAACAGTACTCCCTTGCGAAGATTAAAAACAATCCTTGCACCATTATCCTCAACCTTAAAGGATTCGGCCAGCATGGGAACGATCTGGAAATCCTTGTCAAAGGTTACAAGGTTTTCGAAAATAGGCCTTGCAATATCCCTTACAACATTGGTTGTAGTGATATGGGTGTCCAGTGTTGGCGGCTGGGATTGCCAGGCCAGCATCAGTGTGCCTCCGCCAGCTGCTTCCGTTGTCTCCTCCGCTTCCTTTTCAGTCTTGGAGCCTCCGCAGCCTGTGAACAGAATTCCTGCAAACAGGGTGAGGCATAATAATAACAACCAAATTCTTTTCATAATGGTTATCCCCCTTTTATTTATCCATTGAGGCTAGAACCTCAATTTCTACCATTGAATCTTTCGGGATCCTGCTGACCTCCACCATGCTTCTGGCAGGACGGTGATCCCCCAAATAGGAACTGTAGATCTCATTTATCTTTGTAAAATTGTTCATATCGCTAATGAAAATGGTTGTTTTAACTATGTTGTTCAAGCTAAGGCCTTCCTCCAGAAGGATTGCCTTTATATTCTCCATTATCTGTCTTGTCTGCCCCTGTACATCCTCTGCTTCGATAGTATTCGTTTTTGGATTGATCGGTAGCTGACCGGAGAGAAAAATAAAAGGTCCGGTTTTTACTGCCTGTGAATAAGGCCCGATAGCCGCAGGTGCATTGTTCGTTGAAATCATCTTCATAGAATTAACCCTCTTTCTTGTTATATTCATTCTCTGCCCGTATTTTCTGCAGATAATTATAGGTGGTGAATTTCGATATATTCAGATATGCTGAAAGATACTCGATGGCTCCCTTGATAAGAAAAACCCCTTTATCCTCCAAAGCCCTCACAACCCTGATCTTCTCCTCTGTCCCGAAGGTATCAATTGGTCTTCCAATTTCCGCAACCACCTGCTCGAACATCTCCCTGACCACATCCTGTACTGTGGAGAAAAAGCTTTCCTTTGTCTTATTGTTTGTGTCCACGTTCAGTATTTCGGTGATCTCTTTTGAGATATCGGAGAGGGTGCTTATATTGATATTTACACACAATGCCCCGATTACTTTATCCTTGAGCCGTAGAAATACGGTAGAGGATTTCATCTTTATTCCATTCTTAGATACAGTGAAATAGTTGCTTATGTCCTCAATGACATCAAGTTTCTTTTTATATTCCCTGAGAACCAGATCTGTGGCGGGTGATCCGATGCTTCTTCCTGTAAGATTTCCGGAAACATGAATCAAGGATTTGTTAAGATCCTTAAAATCATGCACAGCAACCTCGCAGACACTTCCAAACATCAGGTGCAGCATTTTTGCAATACGGATAGCATTGTCAAAAATCATTTCTCTTTCCTTACTCATATTCCGTTAATCCCCGAATTGATCTATTTAGACAGGCCTGGAAACCTTGCCAGGCTTTCATACAATTTTTTAATAAAAAAGACCGTTTTCATACAAAATATTTAGTTATTTTTTCAGTATAGGTCTACTATCTCCATCTGTCAAGGAAAATATATAAGTAAAAAATTGTTGTGGCACAAGATTGTTTCTATTTGATTTTTGAGGATAGAAGCCGGATGGTTTTATAGAGGAGTAAACTTTCACGCTTCTTTCCAAGTAAAGTACTCTAAACCGGATGAATTTGGGAAATGAGACAAAATAATAAAAGAATTACTTTATCCTTACTGAGCTTATTAAGCCAGATTCTACCTTACCGCCAGAATCAGAAAATAGCTTACACTTGTACCCAAGGTTGCGAAATTAAGCTATTTTTACTATTATTTTTAGAAATTAGGGAAAGCAGTTTATAGATGAAGAACCCTATCCTATTAACCAAGTTATTTATTCCCTCCCTAGCAGGCGGTATCATTAACCGACCACAGCTGACTAATCTTTTAAACGACGGTTTCCAGGCGGGCAGACCACTTACCCTTGTGTCAGCTCCTGCAGGATACGGAAAATCCACGCTTATCGCCGAATGGGCTACCTTGTATAAGGGTGATATTGCCTGGCTTTCTCTAGATGAGCGGGACAATGACCCGCAGCGGTTCTGGGGATACTTTTTGGAAGCTCTCCGTACGATTTCGGCTATCTCGGAACAGTTAACTATCTATAGATTGGATGGTATGCAGCCTTATGATCCCCAAAGGTTTATTACCGACCTTCTCAACGAGATTGCGGCGCTCGGCCGCCGGGTAATTCTGGTTCTGGACGATTTTCATATAATTACATCCCGGGAAATTCATGAAGAGCTCTCTTTTTTACTTGAACATCTTCCACCATCCCTACATATTGTCATAGTGTCACGAACAGATCCTCCATTACCCCTTAGCCGCCTGCGCGTGCGCCGCAGAGTGACAGAGGTACGCATAGCAGAATTACGTTTCACCGCTGATGAAGTGTCGGTTTTTCTCAATGGTCTCATGAGCCTTAGGCTGGATCCAAGTGATGTACAAGCCCTGGGAACCCGGACCGAAGGCTGGATAGCGGGGCTGCATCTCGCAGCGCTATCCATGAAAGACCGTGCCGATACACATGAATTTATAAGGGACTTCACAGGAAGCCAGCGCTTTATTCTTGAATATCTCGCGGACGAGGTTTTGCGGCGGCTGCTAGAATCTTTGCAGATTTTTCTCCTTAGAACTTCTATTCTCTCAAGAATGTGCGCGCCCCTGTGCGAAGCTGTAACAGGATGCTCTGGTGCCATTGAAACCCTAGCTGATCTGGAACGAAGGAACCTTTTTATTATCCCAATGGATGACGAGCACTACTGGCTCCGTTATCATCACCTATTCACAGAGTTTCTAAAAGG
>Ga0067045_1028801_pt1 | contig 27297 bp, 23 predicted proteins | sample TerdegcTABiofilm_FD_59184 | JGI IMG/M metagenome (GOLD analysis project Ga0067045, IMG submission 59184) | Combined Assembly of (Gp0054472, Gp0054536) Wastewater bioreactor microbial communities from Singapore -Terephthalate degrading... | reverse complement strand
CGTCATACTGGCAGGGTGAGAAATCAGCGTATCCACCGTACCAAGGCTTACCGCCAGTGAACACAATCGGACGCGATTCATCATGTTGACTCCGGCCTTCAGGCCACCCTTCAACTCGAACGACATCATGCCGCCAAACGCTGACATTTGTTTCCTGGCAATCTCATGACCCGGGTGGCTTTCCAGGCCCGGGTAGAAAACTCGCGCCACAGCCGGGTGCCCTTCCAAAAAACGTGCGACCTGCAAAGCGTTCTGACAATGCCTCTGCATTCGCAGTTCAAAAGTCTTCAATCCAAGATTGGTCAGCCAGGCATCAAACGGGCTGGCAGAGCCACCCAGCATCTCCAGCTGGGTATGCAAATCCCCTTGCACAAAATCGGGGTGGCGGCTGACGACCGCGCCGCCGATCACAACGCCATGCCCGCTGAGGTACTTGGTGGTAGAGTGGATCACCACGTCCGCGCCCAGCGTCAGCGGGCGCTGCCCGTAAGGGGAGGCAAAGGTATTATCCGCCAGTACCCAGGCCTGATAACGGTGCGCAATCTCGACGATGGCGGCCAGGTCCACCACCGCCATGGTGGGGTTGGAAGGACTTTCGACATAGGCCAGGACGGCATCTGGATGCTCGCGAAAGGCCTGCTCCCAGCGTTCGGGGGCGGGGTCGCGCAGCCAGACGACGCGAACCCCGTAGCGCGGGGCCAATTTACTCAGGAATCCATAGGTGGCGCTGTAGAGCGCTTCCTGGGCGATGATCGTCTGCCCAGCCCGGACCCGGGCCAGGATGGCCGAGGTAATCGCCGCCATACCGGAGGAGAACAGCAATCCTGAAACGATTTCCTCTTCGGGCCGACCGGGCTGCGCCCGCAGTAAGTCCAACCCTTCAAGAACGGCAATCTTGCGCGCTGCCTGACTTTGATTGGGGTTGCCCAGGCGGGTGTAGAAATAACCGGGTTTATCAGGCTGGAAGATCGCCGCGCTATGATCCACGTTCTCAAAACCGAATGTAGAAGTCTGGTAAATGGGAGACACATGCGCGTGGAGGGGGTCTTCACCCTCGGCAACATGCGTCACAAGCGTGCTGATGCCAAAGTGGGATTGGTTTCCATCCATTCGGCGCCTCCCTTAATTTGTTGAAGTTAATGCAATTATAAAGCCCAGGGTTGTTTTTTCTTTCCAGACAGCAGGTCAGGCGACAGAAGATGCCCAGGAACGACGCATGTGAAAAATCCCATCGACCGAGAAGATAATCAACGCCAGCCAGATGATGGCAAAACCGACCGCCCGATCCAGGTTGAAGGGTTCGTGGTAGAGGAAGACGCCCGTCATGAACTGGATGGTCGGCGTAATATACTGCAGCAGCCCCATCGTAGAAAGCGGCACCCGGCGCGCGCCCAGGGCAAAAAACAGCAAAGGAACCGCCGTGACAACGCCGCAGCCGATCAAGAGAAGCGTGGTAGCAAGCCCGGCCTGGAGAAAAGCTCCATCGCCTCGATTGCCGACGACCAAAAGGTAAATCAACACCGGCGGCAATACCAGTGCCGTTTCCAACGTCAGTCCGTGCAGCGATCCCAGCGGCGCAATTTTTTTCATCAACCCATACAGGCCAAAGGTCAAAGCCAGCGCTAACGACACCCAGGGTACCGCGCCGTAACTCAGCGTTAAATAAACAACACCAGCCGCCGCCAAACCGACCGGAAGCCATTGTAACGGACGCAGTTTTTCCCTCAAAAAGATCAAGCCCAGCACGACGCTGAGCAGCGGATTGATGAAATACCCCAGGCTGCCTTCTACAACATGCCCGCTGTTGACTGCCCAGACATAAATCAGCCAGTTGAGCGCCAGCAGCACCCCCGCGACGAGGTAAATGAGCAGCACACGGGGACGGATGGAAGCGACCAAGCCAGAAAGCTCCCGCCGCAAGAGGAGCAGCGCCGTCAGGAGGATGAAAGACCAAACGACCCGGTGGCTCATAATTTGGAGCGGCGGGACATTTTGAAGAAACTTAAAATAAATCGCAATAAACCCCCACAAGCTGTATGCTGCGACGGTGTAGAGGACGCCTTTGTTCATAAGAAATATGTTCTCGATTCTACGTAGTTTAAACGAAACAATCATACCACACTGGTGTTTGACCTCATTAAGGAATTCGTTTCAGGCGTTTCAAAAAGAAGTCGAAAAGCGGGAAGAAATCTTCCGCTTCTACGATGCCTTTTTAACATGGCCACCCAATTAAACCGGCGCAGAATGTCTCCGGCAGGCTGGTTGTAAATTGTTAAAAGGCGGGGTATTATATATTAATCCGATCAATATTCTACGCGATTGTGAGGTAAATTATGAAATCCCCGTTGTCTCTGATGTGTGTTGTTGCGCACCCGGATGATGAATCCCTCGGGGTGGGTTTTACGCTGGCAAAATATGCCGCCGAAGGGGTTTTTACTTCAATCCTAATGGCAACGCGCGGCGAGCGCGGCTGGCAGGGAGACCCAAAAGACGATCCCGGGCCAAAAGTCCTGGGGCAAATTCGAGAGGCAGAACTGCAGGCTTCAGCAAAGACACTGGGGGTCAAGGAAGTCCATTTTCTAGATTACATGGATGGCGAGTTGGATCAGGCTGACCCGGCGGAAATTTGCGGCAAAATTGCACACCACATCCGCCGCCTGCAGCCTCAGGTGGTCGTCACCTTCGACCCGCTTGGCGCATACGGTCATCCTGACCATATCGCCATTTCGCAATTCACAATGGGGGCGGTCGTCCTGGCTGCCGGTGCGGAATTGAAAGATCCCAACGGCAACCCGCCCCACCAGGTTTCGAAAGTCTATTTTATGATCGATTCTGAAGACCTGGTCGAGATGTACACCGCCCTGGTCAGACGAAAGATCAGCATAGAAGTAGATGGCCAGACGAGGAGTCACACCGCCTGGCCTGACTGGGCAGCCAGCGCCCGCATAGACGCCACCGGCTATTGGGACACCGCCGTACAAGCCATCGCCTGCCACAGAAGCCAGATCCAGGGGATCATTGACTTGATCCGAAGCATACCGGAACGGTTTGAAATTTCCACCTGGGCAGTACAGAACTATTACCGCGCCTTCAGTTTAGTGAACGGCGGGCGGAAGATCGAGGACGATCTGTTCGAGGGGCTGCGCTAAACTCTTACCTTGCCTGAACAAAGTTTGACTGCATTTCAGGTGCGGATAAATCCTGTGGTGTTGATCATGTAGATAAAATAGGCCACAAATGCCAGCCACCACGCCGCAGCAAACAGGATGCCGCTGAGGGGAATTGGATAGTCAACCCGAATCGTCTTGGTGGGATAAGCGCCAAAAGCGCGCCCCTCCATGGCAATGGCGGAATTCTTGGCGCGCCGTAAGCCGCTGATCAACAATGGCACGGTCAGCCGGGTGACCATCCGCACCTTAGAGAGAAAGCCTTCGTCCATCCCCGCCCCCCGCACGGCGTGGGCGTTTAAGATATTGCGGGCTTCATTCTCAAAAACAGGGATATACCGGAGAGCCGCGTAAAAAGCATAGGCAAAACGATAAGGCACCCGCAAAATGGTGATCATGCTGTTGACCAGCCTGGCTGGTTCTGTCGTCATTGTAAAGATCAGCGCGCTCGATCCAACATTAATCACCCTGAGCCCCAAATTCATCGCAAAGCGCAGGCTTGCTTCAGAAATCCGAATGATACCAAACTCAAAGTAGATGCGAGTGTTTTCGGGCGGAGCGAACAGCAATTGCAGGATAAACAAAAAAACCGCGAAAGACATAAAGACGCCAAAGCCGGCAAAGAATTTTCTGGCCGGCAATTTCGCCAGCAAGAGCGCACAGATCACGATGATGATCGCCATAGCCAACTGGTGAAGCGGGTTGGTCACTATGTAGGCGATAAATGCAATAGCGATCAGCCAGGCAAACTTGCTGACTGGATCAATACGATGAAAAAAGGACTCACCTGGTAGGTAGGAAAACTGTAACATTATGCGCTCTCCTTCTGGCTTTCTAGAGCGGCGCGCAATTTTTCTACTGTTAAGAAGGGTAACATTTTTCGCTCTTGTCTCAAATTAATTTGGTTCACAATTTTCAGCATCTCGGGCTGCTCAATCGCCTTTGTATTGATATTCTGCAAGTTTGTAAATAATTCTTGCGGCGTTCCGGCGAACACCAGCTCTCCTTTTTCCATAACAAACACATGATCTACATAACCGGCAACCAATTGAGTGGTGTGTGTGACTAACATAATCGTGGTGTTCTGGGCGCGCAGATTCATAAGGAGGTCAATCATCCGCTGTGTATTGCGAAAATCGAGGCCTGCTGTGGGTTCATCCAGGATGAGTAGCTTGGGATTCCGAACCAGCATGGTGGCAATACTCAAACGCCTTTTCTCGCCCATGCTCAATGTCAACGGGTGGCGGTCATCCAAGCCAAACAACCTCACCTGGATCAAAGTCTTTTGAACGATCTCTTTCAATTCGTCGCCTTTTTTACCCTCCAGACGGGGAGTATATGCAATTTCATCGAATACGGTATCCGCTACAAACTGGTGTTCAGGATATTGAAAAACATAACCCACATCTTTGGCTAAAGACTTTACCTTCTTCTCGGCGATGTCCTCTCCATTCATGGTGATCTTACCAAGCGTTGGTTTGAGCAAACCGATAAGATGCCTGGAGAGGGTCGTCTTTCCTGATCCATTTTCGCCCATCAACCCAACAACATCCCCAGGAAAGATACTCAAGCTGACATCCCGTAAGGCATTGAAACCATTAGGATAAAAATACGAAACATGCTCTACGTTGATAAATGGTTCCCGCTCTGGATTGGTTGCAGAAGCAGAAGAGACATAAAGCGATTCAACTTTTGAAAGCGGCAATTCCAGCCAGGCTTGAGCGGCTTCATTCGCATCTAATGGAAATATTGACATTGGACACCAGAAATCTTCAGCCAAAAGAGCCAGGCGGGCAACTTCAGGAACCCATAGCCCCATCTCCGTCTCGAGCCGCCTGGCCCAATCTTTCAACACCTGGCGAGGAGGTCCATTTGCAATAATTTTCCCGCCATCCATCAGGATAATCCGCGTGGCATATTTGATCAATTCATCTACTTGATGCTCAATCAGGATGATCGTCTTATCCTGTTTTTGGTTAAGCTCATAGAGCAGATTGTAAACCTCGCTTTTACCAACTGGATCGAGGTTCGCCGTTGGCTGGTCCAGAATCAGAACATCGGGTCCCATCGCCAGGACCGAAGCAATTGCAACTCTTTGCTTTTGGCCGCCAGACAACTCATTGATAAACCGGCGCTCAAAGCCGCTCAGCCCAACCTGTTTGAGGGTTTGTTCCATCCTTTTCGCAACTTCCTCTCGCGGAATAAGAAGATTTTCAGGCCCAAAAGCAACTTCCTCATCCACGAACAGGTTACAAAACTGGCTGTCGGGGTCTTGAAAAATCATCCCAACATGGGTCGCGAGCTGAGGTACAGGCGTTTCAACAATATCCAATCCCGCGACTCGCCCAACACCTTCCACCCTCCCACCCAATACATTGGGATAAATTCCAGTGATGCAAAATGCCAGCGTTGATTTTCCAGATCCGGAGGGACCAAGGATGATAACAAATTCGCCAGATTCGATCTCCAGATCAATTCCATGAAGCAGTTGAGTCTCGTTCTCGGCTGCCCAGAAGGAATAGTTATTTAATTCAATTAACCCTGCCATTTTTCAAACTCGAATTCTCTAATTTTTATAAAGAGGTCAGCGACTTCTCTTGCCGCTTCGGAAAGATACTGTTCGCCCCGATCTGGATCTGCGGTGGTGGCATTTCCCAGGACACCCAGCGGAGCAATATCCCGCGTGAGCCAGGCATAGTTTAACGCTCCCATAAAGGGTGGCGTTTTCATCTTCTCTAAATGGGATGGCAACCCATTGGGCGCCCATTCGCGCCTGACATATTCAGGACAGCACTTGAGCAACACCGAAGTTTCCACATCGCCAGCGTGGATGCCATACGTCCCCTCAACCTCCGAAAGGCCTGCAGTCGGTGGGGCAACCCGCAAGAAGACATGCAGCGCAAAAACTTTTAGATCCGTCTGTTCTCGGATATCGCGAATGACGAAGTCAATGATTTCGGTGTTGCCACCATGACCATTCAGAAAGACAAAACGCTTGAAACCGTTGCGAGCAACATTTGCCCCAATTTCTTTGAGCACTTGAATAAACGTCTCTGAAGTTAAAGTAAAGGTGCCTGGAAAGCCAGCATGTTCGTTACTTTTTCCATAAGATTGCAGCGGGAGGACCCAGACCGGAAAATCCGCGGGTAATCTCGTAAGAGCGCGTTCGAGCACTTCTTGCACAATGATGCTGTCGGTAAACACCGGCAAATGAGGTCCATGTTGCTCGATAGAAGCCACGGGTAAGACCACGACCGCCTGATCCTTATCAGGCAGCGCCTGGACTTCTCTGGATGTAAGAAAGGGTAAAAAACGTTCCTGTGTTTTTTTAAAGATTAACATTTTAAACGATCCTCTTAACAAGAGCGGTTACGACAGTGGACAATAAATTCAAGGTCCCAACAAATAAGGGTCTGCACCGCTTAGAATGTGGTTCATGAAAAAGCGGCGCAAGGAATTTCTGGCTGCAATAGCTACCACAAGTCATGAGAAAGTTTCCCCTCCAACCCCAAATTTTAACAAACACCTTTGGTCGTTGGAGGGGGATTTTCTGGAAGGCGTCAAATCAAGCATCAAACTTATTTCTATCCATCATGGAATTGGATAAAAATAGCCGGAGTTAAGGAGTTTATATATTTGCTCGTGCCAGCGCCTTACGAATGCCATAAGCGGCCAGGCCGGTAACAACAAAACCTGCGGCAAAAGCATTGACGATATAGGCAATTTGCATCGGCAGCGTGAAGTTGGGGAACCAATAGAACAAGTCAACCGCAAAACCTGTCGCTACCCCAAAGGCGCCCGAAAGCATACAGCTCAACAGGTTAAACTTCCAGCGGGCAATGCCAATGCCAATTTCGGCGCCCACGCCGTTCGCGAGACCGTACAGCAACGCCAACGCCCCGGCGGCGTTTCCAAAGAGTAGCTGCGCCAATCCATTGATGAGCCCTGTAATCAGCGCTGCGCCTGGCTTTTTGACGATCTGCCCAGCCAGCACAACAACCAATAGATGCAACGCCCCCGGCCAGGTGGCAATATATGGACTACCGATATTTAGCGCCCTAACCAGGGGATTAATAACCCACGCGCTGATCACCGCCCCCACAGCAGCCAACACGGCCATAATTAACAGGTCGGTTGTTGTGTAATTAAATAAACCCTTACTTTCTTTCGAACCAGCCATAAGAACCTCCTTTAGAATAAAAAAAGGCTAAAGATTAATAACATATTAAGAGATTCAAATTGATAAATCAATATGGCAACACGATTTTGGTATTAAATTGGTCGTAATGGCAACACCAATTTAAAGCCAAATACAGGCCACATTGGAAAAAATTCTCTTTGGAAAATCCAGATCAATTGGAAGAATACCCTTTAACCTTCCAGGATATACCCTCGACCGTGTTCGGTACGGATATATCTAGGGCATCTCGGGTCAGGTTCAATTTTCTGGCGCAAGCGACGGATCACTTTCCAAACCAGATGCGCATCTCCAGGGCAATTGTTGCCCCATACCTTTTCAAGGATGGTTTCCGTCGCCAGGACCTGCCCTACCGCGGTCGCCAGTTCAGCAAGAACCTTGTACTCTGTGGCTGTAAGATGAATTTCCTTGCCATCCACATTCACTCTATGAGCTAAAAAATCGATCGTAATGCTTCCAATTGAAATAATGGAAGAGGAAGAAGAGACTGGCGATCGCATCCAATCTCTGATCGTTGCCTTTACTTTTGCGACCAGTTCATCCCCCAGAGAACCTTGATGATAAACATTCCCCACAACTTGTTGGTTTATCCCTTCGTCATCTGCAAAAGCAATTTCTGTCATCTGTTTAATATCAGGGCTTCCCATCAATTCACTTAAAAAAGCCTTCAGGGTTGCCAGCTCTCGATTGCGAATGACAAGCTCACGTTGGGTATTTTTTATATCTGTAATATCGCGTCCAGTTGACTGGTATTCAACAATCTTGCCGTCCTTAAAAATTGCCCGATTTGTCCAGCGAATCCACCGTTGTTCGCCGTTTTGTAAGGTAACCAACCTCTCATAAACCTGTTCTGGGTGTTCAGCGGTCAATTTAATGAGAGATTGCTCCATCAAATCCCTGATCGCCTTATGCTGGATATCTACCAGGTGTTGCCCAGAAACAAGATCTTTTTGACGCAGAATAAAGCTGCAATGAGCATCATTCGTGAATGTTATGGTTCCATCTGGCAAAAACCGACGGAGGACTTCGGGATGATCATCAAAGAATGAATAGAAATGTTCCTCGCTTGGGCTTATCGTTTTCGCGGTACTCATTTTGGAAACCCTCCAAGCTGCTGGTCGTACAGAATTGGTATTCGAGAAATTTCTAAATTCATTCTAAGAAACCAATTGGATTATAAACAATTATACACATCGAGATTTTTTGTCAACCCACTGGAATCACACACGAGGGTGGAAGTTGGGATCAGAAAGGACAGTCAAAGCAACTTAACCAACTTAGAGGAAAATAGATTTTCTGGATAATCAAGGGAACCACTCGCCGCCATGCAGCAGACAAAAAATGCTGAAACGATCCTTTTTTATGCCTGTCGCCGGATCACAACAATCGCGATATCATCCTGACGGGAAGCAGGCCCCACAAAACCGTGCACTTCATTAACGAGCGCCGAAAGGACCCTGGCGGCCGAACAATGGGCGTTCGATAGGACTACATCCAACAGGTGATCTTCTTCAAAGAATTTTCCGCCCGGATTCTGCGCCTCGGTGATCCCGTCTGTATAGAGCACCAGCAGGTCACCCGGGGCGATTCTGGCAATTTTCTGGCGCCATTGCGCCTGCTCTGTGACCCCCAGCGCCATACCGGTGGGGCGCAGGCGATCGATCGATTCCTTGCCGCGCTGTGGGCGGATGAGATACCCCGGAGGGTGGCCGGCGTTGGCGTAAATAAAGCGGCCCGTCAGGGGCTCCAGCACGCCAAAGAAAGAGGTCACAAACATACCACCGCGGGTATCCGAAAGAATCCGTTCGCTGACCGTGCGCAGTGTCAACGCTGGCAGGGTCGGAAAACGGCTGGCATAGGTACGAATCAAGGTGCTGGAAAGCGCCATGAACAGCGCCGCCCCCATGCCTTTATCCGTGACATCTGCCACCACCACCCCCCATTTGTGATCGGTGAGGGGAATAAAATCATAAAAATCGCCAGAGGTCTCGCGCGCCGGTTCCAGTCGGGCGGCGATATCCCAGCCCGGGATGATGGGGGGTTCTTCCGGCAGGATATCCGCCTGGATCTTCCCGGCCATCACCAGTTCGCGGGCGATCACTTCCTCATTACGAGGTTGAAAAGAGCGGGAGGGTTGTTCTGAGAGCTGGCCCGACGCAGGCGGCAGGTCTGCCCGATTCTCCTCGGGGTCACCGGAGAAAGAAAGCGCATCTTCACGCTGAAAAGAGCCGCGCTGGATATGCGCCAGGGCTTCTTTGAACTCTTCTTCAGAGATATCCCTGGGAAAGTAAAACAAAGGCAAATCGTCATACCCATCTTGATGCACCGTTTCTTCCTGGGGGGAGAGCATCAAGACCAGCCGGATGGAAGGGCATTTTTGGCTGATTTGGCGGGAGATCTCATGCCGTTTTTCCAGGTCAACCCGCAAGTCCAGCAGGATCATCTCCGGTTGGGCAAGCTGGCAGAGTTGAATGGCTTCTTCGGCGCTGCGGGCTTCCCCGATCAACTGCAGGCCGCTGATCGAAATAATGAGGGATTCCATCCCCCGCAGATAGATTGGCTGGTCAGAGACAATTGCCAGCCGGGTGAGATTACTCTCGGCCATCGCAACCTCTTGCAAAAATCACAGCGGATCAAGATGCAATTCTTGTTTATTCTAGCATGGAACTGCAGACCTTCCGGGTGAATTTCCCCAGAAGGTCTGTTTTTGTTAGAGATGAACAAAAGCAGCAGCGGCTATGCCGGCGTGTTTAATGGCAGGACGATGCGGGTCTGGTATTCTTCGGGTGGGGTCTCCGGGGGACCATTCAGGTAATATTCATAGGCAATCCCGGTCGCCTCGCGGCCGTTTTCTTTAATGCAGGCGTTGAGCGCTTCGTAGGCTGGCGCCATATACTCGTAGGGCCCGGTATAGGTACAGGTGGCAACCAGACCGGCGGGGATCGTCACGGATTGGATATCGTCTTTGCCCGGCAGCGGTTGGGAAAGCGTAAACCCAATTTCAAGATCGAGGTCTTGCATATCCATATTGTAGTAAGCCACGAACAGGTCCCCAGAAGGGGCTTCTCCTAACCCTTGCAGATGGCTGATCAGCCGGTCGCAGGTCTGGCCGATTAAAACGGGCAAATTTTGCACCGCCGCCCTCCCCCGGACGGACAACGCCGGTTGAGCCTGAAGCTGCTTGATTTCACAAGTCGTAAACATGGCTTTCCCTCCCAATTTAAAATATTGCTGAAATGGTCCCGATAGAATTATTATAGAAAATAAGTTCTATTTTGTCAATCTTTTTCGCGGTTATTTTGCGGCAGCCAGCCCAGCCAGCGCGCCGCTGCTGAAGGCGTACTGCAGGTTGTAGCCGCCGCAGGGACCAACTACATCCAGCGTTTCCCCCACTAAATAAAGCCCTTTCAAGCGGCGCGATTCGAGCGTGAGGGGGTTGACCTCCGTTACCGGAATGCCACCGGCGGAAACCTGGCAATATTCGAATCCCCGCACCCCCGTGACCGTTCTGCGGGTATCCTTCAACTGGCGCACCAGACGGGCAAGCGCAGCCTGATCCACCTGCTTCAAGGGGGCGTCTTCTGGGATACGCGCCGCCCGCAGATAAAAAGAAACCACCTTCGGCGGCAAGAAAGCGCCCAAAAGAACCCTGGCGGGCAGCAAAGTCTCTCGCTTTTGGGATAGAAGATCGTCGAACTCCGCCTCGAAGAACTTTAGCAGGTTGAGGGAGAGCGTCAGGGGCTGGCCAGGATGCGCGGAGACATGGTGGCTGAGATCCATCACAGCCGGGCCGTTGAGCCCCCATTGGGTAAAGATCAAATTCCCAACCGTAGAAGCCAGGCGCTCCTTCCCGCGCCACAACGTTACGCCAGCGTCCAGCCGCACCCCTTGCAACGCCTTCAAATCCTGCAAGTCAACCAGCAAAGGCGCCAGTGCCGGGCGCTTTGGCAGCAGCGTGTGCCCCAACCGTTCCAGCACGGGGAACAGCTCTCCCCGTGAACCCAGGGCAGGGTAAGCCTTACCGCCCGCCGCGACGATGACCTTTTCGAAGTCCTCTTCCGCTTCTGCGTTCTCATGGATATAGCGAAGCCGGAAGCCGCGCCCGCTGGAAAAAATGGAAGCGACCCGGCTCGAAGCGCGTAGGGAGACACCAGCCAGAAGCAGCGCGGCCTGAAAAGCATCCACTACCGTTTGCGCCGAGTTCGAGAGGGGGTAGTACCAACCGTCGGGCGTTTTGACGACCAGGACACCGATCTCTTGCAGCATGGCCAGCAAATCCTGCACGCCAAAACAGCGCAGCAGCGCCTCCATCCATTGCCGGTCCGCACAGGCGTATTTTTCCGCCGAAGCCCCATCGTTGGTGATGTTGCAGCGCCCGCTGCCAGTGACCAGCAGCTTGCGCCCCACAACAGCATTGCTTTCAAACAAAGTTACCGGGGCGCCATGCCAGGCTGCCTGCAACGACGCCGCCAGCCCCGAAGCGCCCGCCCCAATCACCGCAATCTTCATACCCGCATTATACATTGCCTGGCAGCAGAAGACGCGCTGGGGTCATTGATTTCCTCCCATAGGGCTACGCGTTTACCAGAAACCACCTGGCGGCTCCCTCACCAGGCAGAACTTGCTTCGATCCCGCACAAACGCTCCGAAAGCTCCCATAAGCGGGCAGCTTCTTCTTCGCGTTGGGCGTAACCGCTGGGCGCCAGGGGACGGCAATTCTTCCAATAGACCTGAGGCGATCCCTGCACCGCCGGATCGGCGGCAAGGTGCACCACCGTCGCAGCGCCCCGTTCAGGGCTGGCCCCTCCGGCGCGACGCCATTGCCAGACCCAGCGCACAATCCCGCTGGTGCCCTTCAATCCGATCTCGGTGTTCACCAGTCCAGGGTCAGCAGCGTAAGCGCGCAGGCGCGAACCTGGGCCCAACCGCCGGTTCAATTCATACGAAAAAAGCACGTTGGCAAGTTTGGACTGCTGGTAAGCCTGCAAGGTGTTGTAGTTCCGGCGCAGCATGACATCTTCCCAATGGATGCGGGCATGCCGGTGAGAGGCAGAGCTGACGGTCACAACCCGCCCGGCCGGGGCAGCCTTTAATAGAGGCAGCAACTCATGCGTGAGCAAAAAAGGCGCCAGGTGATTGACCGCAAATTGCAGTTCATAGCCATCCTCCGTGGCGGTGTACCAGTTCGCAACCGTTGCGGCGTTATTCACCAACACGTCCAATACCCCACCTGCGGCTTCAGAGATCCTGGTACGAAGTTCCGCCGCCAGGGCGCGCACCTGGCGCTGCGAGGAAAGGTCGGCCAGGCAAAAAGAAACCTGCACCGATGGATTTTGAGAAAGGACGGCGGTCTGAGCTTCTGCAATGCGGGCTTCTGAGCGCCCCACGCCAATCACAAATGCCCCCCGCTCTGCCAGTGCCTGCAGCGCTGCGAAGCCAATCCCAGAGGTTGCGCCGGTAACGACCATCGTCCTACCCGCCAGGTCTCTGGCAGGTTTCAGCGAGCCACCTTGCAAGGGTACAGAAACGGACATATTTGCAGATTCCTTGACGTTTTGTAAAATTTAACCAATTGGTTACACCAAACAGTATAACCAGTTGCTTGACTTTTTACAAGGTTATCTATATGATACATGACATGAAGCATTTACACGTCTGGGCGCTCATACAAGGAGCAAACAAATGAGAAGCTACGTGCTGATCACCGGCGCAACCGGCGGCCTGGGGAAAGCCCTGGCAGCCGAATGCGCCTCACGGGGCTGGAACCTGTTTCTGACCGATCTTTCGGAGCAACCCCTGGAGATTCTGGCAACCGGGCTTGGCCGCCTGCACAGCGTGGACATCGCGTATCATCCCTGCGACCTGGCCGACGCCGCCTCGCGAGAAGCGCTTTGGCAGGCCATCGGGCAATCGGGCCTGCGCTTTCACATGCTGCTGAACGTCGCCGGTGTTGATTTTGAAGGGCCGTTCCGGGAGCGCGAGATCGCCGAACTGCGCACCATCCTGCAAGTGAACATCGAAGCGGCTGTCGAGATGACCCGCCGCATCCTATTGTTCCGGGACCCAACCCGCACGCTGCGGATCGTGAACGTGAGCAGTCTGGCCGGTTACTATCCCATGCCGTTGAAGGCCATTTACGCCGCCTCGAAGCGGTTCCTGATTGATTTTTCGCTGGCGCTGAACCAGGAACTGCGCCCAGCCGACGTTACCGTCATGGCGCTCTGCCCGGCAGGGATGCCCACCAACCAGGAAACCAGGCGCGGCATCCAGGCGCAGGGTTTTCTTGGAAGGATCACCACCCTGAATGTCGGCGCTGTGGCTGCCCGCGCCATCCACCTGGCGTTGGCCGGCCGCAAGGTGTATATCCCCGGCGCGTTCAACCAGGCGCTGCAGCTTCTGGGCTCGCTGACGCCCCCCAACGTCGTCGCGTTTTTAATCAACCGGCGCTGGAAAGCCGCACGCCGGAAGTCTATCGCCACGCCAGCAGAGGGCTGAGCCAACAAACCAAAGGCAATCAACAGAAAACAAAGGCGGAATTTATGTCTCAGCGCGCCACCAAACAACACATCCTGGAAGCAACCATTACAGCCATTGAAAAATACGGCGTTCAAAATGTACCTACCCGCACGATAGCCCAAGAAGCCGGAGTGAACAACGCCGCACTACATTATTATTATGGGACCAAGGAGCGGCTGGTGACAGAAGCGTTGGCCCTGACGCTGGATCACATGATGCAGGATACCGATGCGATCCTCTCCGGAGCAGGCGATCTTCGCGAGCGATTGCGGGCGCTGTTCGAGTACATTGTGGAAGGGGTGATTCGCTTTCCCAACCTGATTCGCGCCCACCTTTCTGGAGCGTTGATGGAAGGGGACAGCAACAGCCCCTTCCTGCGCCTGCTGGACGCCTGGCTAGAACGGACAAGCCGCGAACTGGAGAGCGCGCTTGCCACTGCGCCAAAACAGAATATCCGTTTTGGGGTCTTTGCCGCCTTTTCGGCGATCGTGATGGCGGGTTTGCTGCCCGAATCCGCCCAGGCAACCACGGCCGTTAACCTGCGCGACGAAACGGCGCGTTCACAGGCCATTGAGATGATTTTAAACAATTTACTTGAGCAGACTGGCAGAGAAAAATAACCGCCAGGCGATCGAACCGCAACCTCGATACGATCCGAATGACGCTCGAATCACCTTATTCTAAGAAAGCGACCGAATGAAAAGCTATGTTTTGATTACTGGAGCCGCTGGCGGGTTGGGAAAGGCTTTTGCCGCCGAATGCGCGGCGCGGGGATGGGATCTGTTTTTGACCGATCTCCGGCCCGATTTACTCGCCCCCCTGGCAACAGGCCTCACCCGCCTGCACGGCGTTGACGTGTTGTACTTCTCCAGCGACCTGACCGACTCCGCATCGCGCCATGCGCTTTGGGAAGAGATCAGGCGGCTTGGGTTGCGGTTTCACTTTCTTTTCAACGTAGCTGGCAACGGGGACGAAGGCGCATTTATGGATCGGGATCCCGATGACTTGCGCACGCTCCTGCGGCTGAACATCGAAGCCACCGTAGATATGAGCCGGAAGGCGCTGGCGTTTCGGGATGCGGCGCAAAGTTTTTACATCGTAAACGTGAGCAGCCTGGCCGGTTTTTATGCCATGCCGCTCAAAGCCGTTTACGCGGCCTCGAAGCGCTTTGTGATTGATTTTTCGCTGGCTTTGCACGAAGAACTTAAACCCCTGGGGGTCACCGTCACCGTGTTATGCCCGGCCGGCCTTCCCACCCACCAGGCTTCTATTCAACGCATCCTGGCGCAGGGCTGGATCGGGCAGTTCACCACCGTCAACACCGGCCACGCCGCCAGGCTGACCATTGACCGGGCGCTGGCGGGCAAAAGCATTGTCATCCCCGGCGTGCTCAACCGGCTCTTCCGCTGGCTGGGCAGTTTACTGCCGACCACCCTGGCGACTGCGCTCATCGGCAGGCGATGGCAGAGGATGCAGGAAAGACAAAAGCGCTCCCATAATTCTTGATAAATCCGAAAAAGAATCTCACTTAAATCAAATTAATTTATGGTATAATATGCTCACCTGTGTAGGTTACGCGTTTTAACGCCAGACCAAGAAGAGGTCTGGCAGTTTTTTTTAGAAAGGAAAGAAATTGGTTTCAGGAGACCAGGAAAGATGGAAATAAAACTCTACGTCGGCAATCTTTCGTATAACACCGCAGAAGACTCTTTGCGGGACTTGTTTTCCCAAGCGGGAACTGTCACCTCCGTGGATTTAATTAAGGATCGCATGACGGGGAGTTCAAAAGGATTTGCATTCGTGCAAATGAGCAGCCAGAGCGAAGCAGAAAACGCGATTCGCATGTTCAATGGCCACCAGCTCGACAATCGTGAGATCAAAGTCAGTATCGCCCGCCCGCGCGAAGAGTCGGGATCGGGCGGTTTTGGCGGCCCTCGACGCTCAGGCGGCGGGTATGGCCGTGGTCCAAGTAACCGCGGCGAGCGGCGCGGTGGCGGCGGTCAACGTCGCTACTAATTCAATCTTGTTTTAGTTTAATTGAAGGAGATTTTCAGAATGTCAGAACGTATCATCGGAACCGTAAAATGGTTCAACAACAGTAAGGGCTATGGTTTCCTGGCGCAGGAAAATGGAACAGACGTCTTCGTGCATTTCAGTTCCATCCAGGGTGACGGCTACCGTTCGCTCGAAGAGGGCCAAAAAGTTGAGTTCTCGATCGAAAAAGGTCAAAAAGGTCTGCAAGCTTCGAACGTCGTCATCTTATAAATTACAGATTTGACCCCCCAAAACCCCGCCTGAAAACGGTGGGGTTTTTTTATTAAGGGAGTGGAGCAATTTCCTTGATCTTGCCAAAAACGTGATATACTTACGTCTCGATCCTTTCAGGATCAGATCGTTTTGGGAATTGTTTTGATCCATCCGAATGATTGCCCGATGAAAACACTTCGGGCTTTTTTATTGCCTGCGGCGCTCCGCGAGGAGACGCCTCCGCAGACCGGCAAGCCTGGGTAACGGAAACATCAGAACATCCCATCAATACTTAGGAGTTTTGATGACAACCGAATTTACCCAATTGAACCTGCACCCGCAGCTTGTTCAGGCTGTTACCGAGCAGGGTTATGAAACCCCCATGCCCATCCAGGCGGCCATCATCCCGCTGATGATCCAGGGCCTGGATGTGATCGGCCAGGCGCAGACCGGCACCGGAAAGACCGCCGCCTATGCTCTTCCCATCCTTCAGAACATTCAACCAGAACAGAACCACGTCCAAAGCCTGATCGTTGTACCCACCCGCGAGCTGGCTTTGCAGGTGGTGGAAGCCATTTCGGGTTATGGGCGCTACCGGCCGGCGCGGGTTCTGGCCGTGTATGGCGGACTGGCGTACGGCCCGCAAATCAATCGCCTGAAGAGGGGCGTGGACATCGTGGTCGGCACGCCCGGACGCCTGTTGGACCTGATGAACAAAGGCGTTCTGAACATCGGGCAGGCGCGCACCGTCGTCCTGGATGAGGCAGACGAGATGTTGAGCATGGGGTTCATCGAGGATATCCATGCCATCCTGGCCGAAACGCCGCCGGACCGCCAGACGGCTTTATTTTCCGCCACCCTGCCGCCAGAAATCCGGCGGCTGGCCGACAAATATATGCGCGACCCGCAAGCCATCACGCTGGGAGGGGAGCAGGTCACGGTGGCCGCGATTGACCAGCGCTTTTGCGTGGTCAACCAGAACGACAAGCTGGCCGCGCTCACCCGCATGTTCGAGGTGGAAGAGATCACCAGCGCGCTGGTCTTTGCCCGCACCCGCGCCGGCACCAATGAACTGGCCAGCGAATTGATGGCGCGGGGGTACTCTGCCGAGGTGTTGAACGGCGATTTGAGCCAGGAGGCGCGCGAACAAACCCTGAAGCGTTTTCGCGAGAACAAGTTGCGTGTTCTGGTCGCGACCGACGTGGCGGCGCGCGGCCTGGATATTAACGATATCTCGCATGTTTTCAACTATGACCTGCCGGACGATTCGGAAATCTACGTTCACCGCATCGGGCGCACCGGGCGCGCCGGAAAGAGCGGGATCGCCATCACGCTTGTCGCCCCCTCCGAAAGGCGGCGTCTGAAACAGATCGAAGCCTTCACCCGGCGCAAGATCAGCCAGGTCGAGGTGCCAACCGAAGAAGACATTCTCAACCACCGCAAAGACCGCCTGGTGAAACAGATCGGCGTGTGGTTGCAACGCGGCCGCTACAAAAAAGAGCGGGAGATTGTGGAAATGCTGCTGCAAGAGGGCCACGACCCGGTGGAAATTGCCGCGGCGGCGTTGAAGGTTGCTCGCGCCGAGGAAAAACAGCGCCCGATTGCGCCCATTAGCCCGGTAGCTGAACCGGCGGCGCGCAAATTTGAGCGGCGAAAAAACCAATCCAGTGGCAAAGGACGCACTTCAGCGAACGAACCGGTCTCGCACGAGCCCGGTATGGTGCGCTTAATGCTCCACATGGGAAAGCAGCAAGGCATCCGCCCTGGGGATGTGGTCGGGGCGATTGCCTCTCAGGCGCGCATTCCGGGATACAGCATCGGGAAGATTTTTATCCAGGAAAAACACACCCTGGTTGACGTGCCGGAGGAATACTTGCCCCAGGTGCTCGGCAAGGCGAAGGAAGTCCACATCCTGAAGCAGCCGACCCAACTGCAAATCGCCTGAGCGCTTTTTTGTTGAACAGGTAAATATTACAAGTTGCGATTGGTCCGCTCCAGCAAATGGATCGCGGCGACGCGGCACTCCTCTAAAAGCGCCTGCTCGTCGAGCGCCAGTATTTTCTTGTCCTTCATCAAGATTTTTCCATCAACGATCACGGTATCGACGCTGCAGCCATTGAGGTTGTAAACCAGCGCCGAAACCGGCCGGTGGACTGGGACGGCAAAGGGCGTATCGAGGTCAACCAGGACGATATCCGCTTTTTTGCCAACCTCTAAAGACCCGATTCGTTCCGGCTGTCCAAAAGCCTCTGCGCCGCACCGGCAGGCCATCCAGAGAACATCTTCCGGGAGGAAGACTCTGGCATCCATTGAAGTAACCTTGTGCAATAATGCGGTGGTCTTCAAGGTTTCCAGCATGTCCTGGTTGTTGTTGCTGCCCGGCCCATCCGTAGCCAGGGCAACAGGAATGCCTCGCTGCCGCATCTCAGGAATACGGGCCGCGCCGGACGCCAGGTACATGTTCGAAACCGGGCAGTGAATGACTTTTGCGCCGCTCGCTGCGATCAGATCAATTTCATAATCCGAAAGCCAAACTGCATGAACCAACTGGGTTTGAGCGTTAAGACAACCCAGGTTGTCCAGCCACTCCACCGGCCGCAGACCTGTTTCGCGAAGGCAGCTCTCGGTTTCCCTCCTGGTCTCTGAAACATGCATATGCAGCCCAACGCCCCATTCTTTTGCCAGCATGGAGGCGCGCCTCACCGATTCGGCGGTGACAACCGTCTGAGAAAGCGGACCAGGCTGCACACGGATCCGCCCTGTGGGATGCTGGTTCCAGCGCGAGGATAAAGCAGAGAGGCGAGCCATGATCTGATCCAGCGTCTCGAGGAAGGCCGGGTGGTAGTTGCGATCGGTCCAACCCCTGGCCATCAAAAACCTGACTCCCAGTTCTTCGGCTGCCTGGCAGAAAACGTCATCCATCTCCGGCGTATTGTGAATGTACTGGTTATCGGTCACCGCGGTTGCGCCCGACCGGATGTTTTCGATGAAACCCAGCTTTGCCGCCAGCATCGCCTCGTCCACCGTCATGCTGGCCGCCACTGGCCAGATATATCGCTCCAGCCACTCCTCCAGGGGCAGGTCATCGCCCAATCCACGGATAAAGGTCTGGAACAGGTGCGTGTGGGCATTGACCATGCCGGGCATCGCCAGCATATGGGCTGCATTGATGACCTGGTTGGCGCGTTCGAGCGTTTCTGCTTCAGGCCGCCCTTCTTCAACCGCGCAGATACGGTCGTCTTCGATGAGAATGAAGCCCGCTTCAAAAGTTTGCTGGCGGTCGTCCAATGTCAGGATGATCGCGTTGGTAATGACGGTTAACATCAGCCCTCCCCGCGGTCCTGCCAGGTGCGCCAGACGGCCTGCTGGCTGGAGAAAGCCTGAATAAGGTGCCACGTGAATTCGGCGACGTACAGGATGTTAATGACCCCCTCAGGACAATAGGTATCTTGAGGGATGTGGTATTTCACCGTCTCCCCGCAGAACAACATGCACGCCGGAATACCGGCTTCGTAAAACGGCGTGTGATCACTGCTATAGGGAGGCGGGAAACGGCACAAGATTCTCCTCCCCGGCGGATGGCCGGTAAAGCTGTTAGCCACTTTCAAAAGCTGTTCCTCGAAAGATTCAGGCCCCGCCCAAAGCTCGAGCGATGAACCTTCGGCAATCGAATCAAGGTTGACGGCCATTTGGATCGTTTTGATTTTCTGAGAGGCGACCAGATGCGCGACATACGCTTTTGAGCCGATCAGATCCCACTCCTCCCCGCTGAAGAACAATAAGTCCAGCGGAAAGTCGGGGGATTGTGCGGTCATCCGCCTGGCAATTGCCAGCAGGGCAGCCACCGCGGCCGCATTGTCGTTTGCGCCTGGGGCGGAATAGACGCTGTCATAATGGGCGCTCAGGCAAATACGCTTTTTCGGGGAATCGAGATTGAAAGACGCGACCACATTTCTGGTGCGCGCGTTGGGGCGGATCTCACATCGCAAAGTACCCTGCACCTCGATTTTGAGTCCCCGCTCCCACCAGGATTTTAACAGGCTCAACTCATACGCCCCAATGACAAAGTGGGGTAGCGCTGCGTTCGTTTTCCCCAGGGGTTGGGGCTGGGCTGGGCCATCCGGCCGGCCTGAGATGTACGCCAGAAAGTCGCCTTCGGGAGCGACCACGGCAAATTTCTCCCACTCAAAAGCATCCATGACTTTGTGTTTCCCGATGTACTGAAGCGCGCCTTGGATCCCTTCCGGCGGGGTAGCGCCGCAATAAATCATCGCCTCGCAGGGAAAGGCATAAGGAGAGGGAGAAACAACCTGTAGCTGCGGCCGCTCGATGAGCGCCCACCCCTGGTAACTGAACTCGTGCTCCTTTATGCTGGCCGCCGTTTTTGCCAGGCTGCCGAGAATGGAATTACGCGCCTCTACTTCGTTGGGGGTTCCAAGAAAGCGAGGGCCGCATTGGATCAGTTGCTGCCAGTCATGATCTATTTCGGTCGCAGAAAAACCAGTATGTACCATTGTTCACTCCTTAAATCAGCGTTTCGCAATTCTCGCTTCCGCGCCATGGGGGGATTCAGCCTTCCAACTCAGCCGCAAAAAGGATCCGTCATTTTCCGGTATGACCGCATCATGAACAAGATGGTTCGCCGCGATTAATCAAGTGAACAACCCGCGCTTACAGGCGGAAACGTCGCCGGGCTTCCCCAAATCGCGTCCGAGAAGGACGCGTTCCAAACTGGCCGGAAGTTCATAAAAACGTCTACCGGTGGCATGTGTAATTGCATTTAAGATCGCCGGGGCGGTGGGAACCATCGCCGGCTCTGCAATATTCTTGGCGCCATAAGGCCCAATCGGGTCAACGGTTTCGATAAAGACCGCTTGAATCTCCGGGATATCCAGAGAAGTGGGGATCAGGTATTCATTGAAGTTCAGTTCTTGCAGGTAACCTTGCTCATAATCCACCTGCTCTGTGAGCGCATAACCCAACCCCTGGGCAATGCCCCCGTATGTCTGCCCAAACGCGCCCTGGGGGAAGAGAACTTTGCCGGTGTCATGAGCCGCCCAGAACTGAACCACGCTCACCTTGCCAGTAGCCGTATCCACCTCAACCTCGGCGACCTGAGCTCCGAAATGGTAATCAAAATATGGGATGCCCCGCCCGGCCTGAAAATCCCAATCAATTTCCGGCGCATCCCACTTGCTGCGGGCAGAGAGGATCAAACCCAACTTTCGGGCGTGTTCAACCACCGCGTCCCAAGAGACGGGCTCTTCATCGGGCCCGACATAGCCCTCTCCAACGCGCTCAAGTTGAGAGGGTGAGCAGTTGAGAAGATCGGCAGCAGCCAGTTCCAGCAGCTTCAAGAGTTGATGAGCAGCCAGCCTGGCAGCATTGCCGCCCACCACTGTAGAACGGCTGCTGACGGTTGGCCCCGAATCGATGGCGGTTTGGGTATCCGGACGCAACATTAAAACTCGGTCAGGTCGGATGCCCAGTTCTTCTGCAACGATCAAAGTGAATACGGTACGCGAACCCTGTCCATAATCCGTCAGGCCAGAGGTGAGGGTAAGCGTATTATCGCCATTAATTTGAAGTGTACAGGAGGCGTGATCGGCGCCCTCCGCCCCCAGACTGATGCCGTGGAAAAAGCAGGCCACCCCAATACCGCGATGGATGTCTGTGGATGCGTTTAGTCGTGGAAATTCCCGCCGTTTGTTATCCCAATCCGACATCCGCCGTACGGTCTGGAGACATTCTGCCAGGCCGACAGGGGTTGTTAACCGTTGACCGTGCGAGGTCTCATCGCCTTCCCGCAAGCAGTTCTTCAAGCGAAAATCAAGGGGATCCATCCCAAAGGCATCAGCCATCTCATCAACAGCCAGTTCGATGGCAAAGCACACTTCAGGATTCCCAAAACCGCGAAAGGCGCCGGAATAGCCATTGTTGGTGTAAACGGACTGCAGTTCCACATGGCACGCGTCAAAACGATAAGGCCCCATGGCATGGATGGTTGCTCGCCAGGTGGTATTAAGACTTCCCGAGGGGTAGGCGCCCGAATCCATGGTGGCGTTAAACAGGCAGGCTCGCAGGGCGCCTTCTGCATCCGCCCCAAGCCTGACCCGCATATTCATGGCATCGCGCATGTAACCAGCAATCGTTGATTCCTCGCGGGAAAAGGTCATGCGCACCGGCCGCCCCGTTTTGAGCGCCAACAATGCAACCTGCCCAGAAGCCTGGTAACTCAGATCATTTTTTCCGCCGAACGATCCCCCAACGGGGGGCTGGATCACCCGGACTTTTTCTTCTGGCAAACCCAGCGCCTCAACCAGGATCATCCTGTTGATAAACGGGTTTTGATCTGTTGAATACACGGTTACGCCGCCATCCGGCTCCGGGATGGCCAGCGCCCCTTCCGTTTCTAGATAAGCATGGTCCTGGTGAGGAACATGGTAGCGCTTATCTAGCTGGAGACTACATCGGTTTAGCGCTTCCTGAACATCGCCCTGCCGGACGATATTCCTGGCTACCAGGTTGGGGTGAGAGCCATCCGCCTTATCGGGGCCTATTTGAGGCGCATCCGCATCCAAGGCGCGCTCCATATCGAATACCCCGGGCAACGGCTGCAGCTCGCAAACCAGCGCTTTGATACCGGCCAGGGCAGCTTCAGGCGTCTCTGCGGCTACGGCCGCAATGCCTTCTCCCACATGACGCACTACCTGGTATGCCAGCAGATGCTGATCTTTATAGGGGCGGCCAAAACTACCGCGATTCACAAAATCCTCGCTGGTGATGACGGCGCGCACCCCGGGCACCTTAAACGCCGGAGAAATATCCAGGCGGGCAATGCGGGCATGCGGCAGATCGCTGCGCAGCACCCTGGCATAGAGCATACCCGGCAGCCGGTAATCCGAGATATACCTGGCTTTCCCCAGTACTTTATCCAATGCATCTACCCGGACGGCCGGTTTTCCGATACTCCGCACCTGACTCATATTCTAAGAAAATTAACCCTCATTGATATCGCTTAAAGCTCTCCGTCCAGGTAACCTGGTTCATCGCCTGGGTTCAGTTTCACGGTGCAACGATGTGGCTTTTCCTTCTATCCCAGTCCTGATGCCAGCTTTCACACATTGTTTGTTGGCAATTTTTTAACCGATCCCCGCTTGATATTGGGAGGAGAGAAGATTTCGTGAGACAGCATCTCTCCTCCCAAGGATAGTACAGCAAATTTCTATTACTTAGCAGAAGCGCTCATATGAGGAAGTTTGACCTGGTTGTTTTTAACCTTCTCAACCTCAGCAAGGATCTTGGCAGCCTGCTCATCACTGACCAGTTTTTTGTTCAAGTCGGCAATAAAGTAAATGCCGGTGTCGAAACCATTCATACGCACATTATTGGGGATGAATTTTCCGTTGGCGACCTCTTGCATGATCTCGACGAACATCGGGTTCAGGTTCTGCATCATGCTGGTGATCACCAGGTCAGGCGCCAGCGAGGATTGATCGCCGGTATCGCCAATCACCATCACACCTTTCTCCTTGCAGCCTGAGATAATGCCAATCCCGGCTGCATCCGCGTTGGCGTAAACCACGTCAACACCTTGCTCAATCATGGCCATTGCCGTTTCTTTGCCTTTGCCGGCGTCGTCAAAACTACCCACCCAGGCATGCATGGTCTGGCAATCCGGGCAAGACGCTTTGGCGCCGATGTCAAAGCCCTCGCCAGCGCGTTTCATCGCCACGATTTCCATGGCGCCGATGATCCCGACTTTTTTCGTCTTGGTCAATGTGCCCGCAATAAACCCGGCGAGATATCCCGCTTCTTCGTTTTTCGTGTCGAGCCCAGCAACGTTCTCAGCTTTCACATCCGCATTGGTCACTGCAAAATAGGTCTTGGGGAATTCTTTCCCAATCTTGAGGGCCACATCTGCGTATTCGCTGCCGTGCCCGATCACAAGGGTATATCCTTTATTGGCATAATCCCGGTAGATCGCTTCAAAATCCGGAAGCTGGGAAGACTCGGTATAGGCAACTTCAGCTCCGGTTTCCTTTGCCCCGGCCATGACGCCGTCATACGCCACCTGGCTCCAGCCATTATCGTTGATGGTGCCAGGGAGAACCAATGCAACCTTGATCTTTTGCTGGGCAGCCGGAGCCTCTGTTGGGGCAGCTTGAGGAGCGCAGGCCGCGAGCGCCAGGGCCAGGATCACAATCAAATACAAAATTCTCAGGGTGTTTTTCATTTTTCCCTCCCAGGGATTGCGAACAGATGGATATTACTTTTGTGAAGGTGACATTCGATCTCAAGAAAACAAATTTGGTAATTCAGACATTCTTTTCCAATTCACCTCCTCCTTTAAGACTTAAACCCCCGATCAAATCTCTTTGTAAAATTTCCTCTCGAATTCGAAGATCGTATCGCAAGGTCCCTTTCATGGCACGGGAATGATCTACTCGATCGTGGTTTCTTTTTCATAAGGCACACCCAGCGCGGCGGGCGCGCCCGATCTACTGTAAACCGAAACCATGATCAACAAAGCCAGGACGTAAGGAAGGATCAGGAGCAGGTTGTTGGGGATCGGAACGCCTATGGCCTGCAGCCGCATTTGCAAGGCGTTTCCTGCGCCGAAAACCAGCCCGCCCAGCGCGGCGCCCAAAGGATGCCACCGTCCCAGGATTACTGAAGCCATAGCAAGATATCCCCGCCCTCCGGACATATTGTCAACAAACATATTCAGTTCGGAGAGGGATAATATCGCGCCCCCAATTCCGGCAACGCTCCCCGAAAAAATTGCACAGAGGTAACGCACCCGGATGACATTAATTCCAATCGAGGCTGCCGATTTTGGATTCTCGCCGACGGCGCGCACCTTCAATCCCCAGGTGGTCTTGAACATTACAATGGTTGCCAGAATCAATAAAACATAGGCGATGTAGGCTAATGGACTCTGGTCAAAGAAGATTCGCCCCAAATATGGAATCTCGCTCAGCACCGGGACCGGCCAACGTTCGATTGGTGTTACCATCACGGGCAGCTTTCGAATACCCCAAATCACGCGTACCAAAAAGCTGGTCAGTCCTAACCCGATAATGCTAAAAGCCGTTCCTGTGATGGTCTGATCACCTTGCACGGTGATGACCACAAATCCGAAAGCCAGGCCGGTTAAACTCCCGGCCAGCATGGCAAAGAGGACGCCCAGCCAGGAGTTTCCGGTCAGAGCTGCGCCTAACACGCCAAAAAAAGCGCCAAAGATCATCATGGCCTCGATGCCAATGTTGAAGATGCCCGAACGCTGCAAGAACACTTCGCCTGTTGCAGCCAGGATGATTGGGATAGCCATGCGAACGGCTGCATAGAGGAAATCTAAATTGAATAAGGAAAGGATAGACTCAAGCATGCGGCGTCCCTTTCAAAGATTTAGAGGCTAACAACCTGGAGAGAAAATCGCCAGAACCACCCCCTGCGCTCCTCTTCGCCAGGTAGCGCGGCAGCCGGGTCATAATTTTTGCTAAAACAACGAACAGGATAATGACGCCGCTCACTACCGTGATCAAATTCATCGGAAGATTGGTTGCTCTTTGCATACTTCCAGCGCCTGCTTTTAATGCGCCAAACAAAATGCCGGCGATAAAAACGCCCAGTGGATTGGTCTGCCCGAGCATGGCAACGGCCAGGGCTTCATACCCATAGTTGGGCAAAAAGGCGGGACGTAAGCGAAGCTGAGACCCCAGAATTTCCGACGCACCGGCCAGGCCGGCAAGGCCGCCAGCAATTACCATCAAAAGGACTCGCGTGGCGAAGATATTGATTCCGGCGTGCCGTGCGGCAATAGCGTTTTCGCCGACGGCGCGCACTTCATATCCCAAAGGACTGTGAAACAAGACGACGTAGAGGATGATAGCAAATAGAATGGCAAGAAGAAAGCCTGCATGCAAAACGGTTCCAGGAATGATCAACGGAAGAACAGCCGTCGGAAGCACCTGCGGCGACTGGGGATAGTTCCCAGGGGGTTCCTGGATGGGACCTTTGACCATCATCTGAACAATCCCAAGAGCAATCTCATTCATCATGATGGTTGTAATGATCAGATTCGTCCCTCGTTTTGCATAGAAATAGCCTGGGATTGCTCCCCAAATTCCCCCGCCGATAAAGCCAGCCAGAAGCGTAAGAGGCAGGTGAATATAGCCAGGGAGGTTGGGAAGATAGATGCCGACCAGGGTAGCAGCAAGTCCCCCTATCGCGATCTGTCCTTCTCCGCCAATATTAAAGACGCTGCCGCGGATGGCGAAGGCCGCCCCCAGACCCACCAGGATAAGCGGCGTGGCTCTGGTCAGGCTCGTGGCAGTATCGTATAGAGTGCCAAATGCTCCGACAAAAAGGGCTTTGTAGGCTTCAAAAGGGGATTTTCCAAGAGAAAATATCAGGACTCCGATCAGCAATAATGCAGTAATTACCGCAGTAACCGGCGCGACGGCTGAGATGATCCGGCCATATCGCCGCACCAACAGGTCCAGGTGTTCCAGGTCAATGTTGCGAGACCCGGCTTCGTTCTCTTGGACTTCATTCGGCATAATCATTCTCCTCAGTTTCTTGACGACGGGCAGCTAACCCTTCTCTCCCGTCGAATTATTCTTTTTAATTTCGGCAAGGCGAATACCCATCATCATCAAACCAATTGCATTCAGGTCTGCGTTGGCCGCATCGATGACGCCCATTACCTGACCTTCAAAAAAAACTGCTATCCGGTCGCTGATTGCCAGGATTTCATCCAGCTCGGTGGAAATTAACAGGATGGCTCCCCCCCGGTCTCGTTCGTTGAGCAACTGCTGGCGGACATATTCTGTCGCGCCGATATCCAGGCCGTGCGTGGGGTGGCAAGCGATCAGGATATCCGGGTTTCGGGAAAGTTCTCTGGCAAGGATGACCTTTTGCTGGTTTCCGCCACTCATGTTCCCAACTTTTGCATCCGGACCGGTCGTGCGGATATCATATTCCTTGATTAAATTCTTACTGGTGTTTTGGATCACCTTCTTATCAAACAAGCCGTTTCGGGTAAATGGGGGTTTACGCCATTCTTTGAGAAGCAAAGATTCGCTCACAGAGAAGGTCAAGATCAAACCTTCCGTCTGCCTTTGAAAGGGAATATTGGACACCCCCATATCAATGATCTTGCGG
>Ga0067045_1028800_pt1 | contig 27297 bp, 22 predicted proteins | sample TerdegcTABiofilm_FD_59184 | JGI IMG/M metagenome (GOLD analysis project Ga0067045, IMG submission 59184) | Combined Assembly of (Gp0054472, Gp0054536) Wastewater bioreactor microbial communities from Singapore -Terephthalate degrading... | reverse complement strand
CCATCCGGTCCCGATGGCCGCCGCGCCTGACGGAGTTTTTTGGGGGGGCGAACCCCAACACGGGTTGCTCCGGGTTTCACCCGGCCCCGAAAAACGAGGAACACACACTATGGCATTCGGAACACCGGCGACACGCCTGCAAACAACGGTCGGCGAATCGACCATCATCCTGGAAACCGGACGTCTGGCCAACCAGGCCGACGGCGCGATCTGGGTCCAGTGCGGGGACAACGTGGTCCTGGTCACGGCCTGCACCCAGACCCTGGAAATGGACAAGGGCTTCTTCCCCCTGGTGGTCGACTACCAGGAGATGTCCTACGCCTCCGGGCGCATTCCCGGCGGTTATTTCCGCCGCGAGATCGGCCGCCCCTCGGAACGCGAGGTCCTGGTCTGCCGCCTGATCGACCGGCCCTGCCGCCCGCTTTTCCCCAAGGGTTTTCGCGACGAGGTGCAAATCATCGCCACGGTCCTGTCCGCCGATCCCTTCACCGATCCGGACATCCTGGCCCTGACCGGGGCCTCCGCGGCCCTGCACGTCTCCAAGATACCCTTCCTCGGTCCCATCGCCGGGGCCCGGGTGGGCTACGTGGACGGCCAGTTCGTCCTCAACCCCTCCTACGCGGCCTTGAACGGCCCGAGCACGCTCAACATCGTCTTCGCGGCCAGCCGTGACGCCGTGGTCATGGTCGAGGGCGGCGGCAAGTTCGTGACCGAGGACCTCATCGCCGACGCCCTGGAATGGGGACATAAGCAGATCATCCCCCTGCTCGACCTCCAGGATGAGCTGCGGGCCAAGGTGGGCAAGCCCAAGATCGCATTCACCCCGCCGCAGGTCGATCCGGCCTTTGAGGCCCGGGTCAAGGAACTGGCCGGCCCCGAGTTGGCCAAGGCCCTGTCGCTCACGGACAAGATGGAGCGCCGCGAGGCCCGCAAGGCGGCCAAGAAGGTGGTGCTCGAGGCCATCGTGGCCGAGAACCCCGAGGCCCCCGAGCGCAAGGCCCAGGCCGCCGAGCTTCTGGAGAAGCTGGAAAAATCCATCATGCGCGAACGCATCCGGACCACCGGCACGCGCATCGACACCCGCGATCTGACCACGGTGCGGCCCATCGCCATCGAGGTCGGAGCCCTGCCCCGGACCCACGGCTCGTGCCTGTTCACCCGGGGCGAGACCAAGGCCCTGTGCGTGGCCACCCTCGGCAGCACCGGCGACGAGCAGAAGATCGAGACGCTTACCGGCGACTCCTCCAAGCGCTTCATGCTCCACTACAACTTCCCGCCCTACTGCGTGGGCGAGGTCAAGATGCTGCGCGGCCCGTCCCGGCGCGAGATCGGCCACGGCGCCCTGGCCGAACGGTCCATCCTGCAGGTGCTGCCGTCCTCCGAGGACTTCCCCTTCACCATCCGGGTGGTCTCCCAGGTCATGGAGTCCAATGGTTCCTCGTCCATGGCCTCGGTGTGCGGCGCAAGCCTGGCACTCATGGACGCCGGCGTGCCCATCACCCAGCCCGTGGCCGGCATCGCCATGGGGCTGATCAAGGAGGGCGACGAGTTCCACGTGCTCACGGACATCCTCGGCGACGAGGACGCCATGGGCGACATGGATTTCAAGGTGGCCGGCACACACGACGCCGTGACCGGCATCCAGATGGACATCAAGATCACCGGCATCCCCGAAGAGATCATGCGTAAGGCCCTGTATCAGGCCCGCGACGCCCGTCGGCACATCCTCGGCAAGATGAACGAGGTCCTAAGCGCCCCCAGGCCGGAGTTGTCCCCCAACGCCCCGCAACTGGCCGTGGTCATGGTCAACCCGGACAAGATCCGGGAGATCATCGGCCCGGGGGGCAAGATGATCAAGGCCATCACCGCCGAGACCGGGGCCTCCATCGACATCGAGGACTCGGGCAAGGTCAGCATCTTCGCCCCCACCCTGGAGGCCCTGGAAAAGGCCAAGGAGCGCGTGCTCTATTTCGACCAGAAGGCCGAGGTGGGCAAGAACTACACCGGCACCGTGACCAAGGTCATCGACTGCGGCGCGGTGGTGGAGATCCTGCCCGGCCTGGACGGGCTGGTGCACATCTCCCAGCTCGGCATCGAGCGGGTGGAGAACGTCACCGACGTGGTCAAGCTGGGTCAGCCCCTGGAGGTCAAGGTCCTGGACGTGGAACCCACGGGCCGGGTGCGCCTGTCGCGCAAGGCCGTGCTCTACGAGGAGCAGGGCCGTCCCTACGACCCGGCCGACTATCCCAAGACCGGCGGCGGCGGCCGCCGTCCGGGCGGGGATCGCGGGGGACGCGGGGACCGCGGCGGTCGCGGCGGGGATCGCCGGGACCGGCGCTAGACGCGATACGATGGAGTGAAGAACGCCTCCGGCGGCCAACGGGCTCCGCCCTTTGGAATCCCGCAACGGGGAAAGAACATGCGACGGGGACCTCCCATGGGGGGCCCCGTTTTTTTATGGGAGAAAGACGGCGGGTCAGAAGATCATGAGCAGGGTGCCGCTTAACGCCTTGAACACGTTGGCGAAGGCGTAGGCCCCGGCATAGCCCAGGGCCGGCACGCCGCTGGCCGCCGCCGCCGTGACCAGGGCCAGGGACGGCGTGCTGGTCATGGACCCGGTGATGCCACCGAGCAGAAGGGCCATGTTCAGCCGCAGCACGTATCTGCCGAAAAAAAGGGCCACGAAGAAAGGCACCAGGGTCACGGCCATGCCGCTTAGAAAAAGCGGCAGGCCCACGGCGGCCAGGGAGGACACGATGCTGCCGCCGGCCGAAAGCCCGATGCCGGCCATGAAGAACAGGATGCCGAGTTCCCGCACCACCCAGGCCGCAGCCGGCGGGACCCTGCCGAAGGTGGGATGCAGGGAGCGCAAAAAGCCGATCAGGATGCCCGAGGCCAAAAGCCCCCCAGACATGCCCAGGCCCAGGGACACCGAGCCCAGGCGGATCGTGAACTTGCCGAGCACGATGCCGACGGCGATGCCCAGGGCGAAGGTCAGGATGTCGGTCTGGACGATGTCGCGCTCCACGTGGCCCAGGGTCTTCACCAGCTCCCGCAGCCGGGATTTGAGCCCGGCCAGGGTCAGAAGGTCGCCGCGCTCCACGATGACGTCCACACGTGGCGGCAGCTCGATCTGGGCCCGTACCAGCCGGGTCACGAAACAGCCCGAACGGGCCAGGATGTGCAGGTCGCTCAGGTGCCTGCCCACGGCGTCGGCATGGGTGACCACCACCGTGGCCGTCTCGATGGGCGCCCGCACCAATTCCCGGTCGAAGACCCCGGGGCCGAAAAAATCCGAGAGTTCCTCGAGCCGCTCCACCTCCCCGGCCACGGCCACCCGGTCGCCCGGCTCGATCCGGGTCTCGGCGTCCGGGAAAAACACCCGACCGTCGCGCCTGATCTCCTGGACCACGCAGCCCGTCCGGGCCGGAAGGCCGAGTTCGCGCAGGGTCCGCCCCAGCACCTCGGGGTTTTTGACCTCGAAGACCCGGATCATGTGACGTTTCTCGGCCAGGGCGGCCTCCTCCTCGCCTTCCTCGGGCATGCCCCGCTCACGGGCCGCGGCCCTGGCCTCGCCGGCCAGATCCGTGCGAAAGATACGTGGCACGGCCTTGATGCCCATCATGACCCCCATCATGCCGAAAACATAGGCGATGGCGTAGCTGACCCCGATCTCGGCGATGGCCGCGTCCGGGGTCACGCCCTGGGCCAGCCGGGCCAGTCCGCTGCGCACGGCGTCCTGGGCCGCAGCCAGGGCCGGGGTGCTGGTCAGGGCCCCGGCCATGAGCCCGGCCGTGAGGCTGTTGGAAAAGCCGCATACCTCCCCGAGTCCCCTGGCCAGGAAAAAGGCCGTGGCCGCCGTGACCAGGGCCAAAGACGCATATTTCAGGCCGTCGCGGGCCACCACGCTGAAAAACCGCGGCCCGGCCTGGAGCCCCACGGAATACATGAACAGGATGAATCCCAGCTCCATGGCCTGGGACGGGCCCTGATAGCCCATGTGTCCGAAGGCCAGCCCGGCCAGAAGCACTCCGGCCGTGCTCCCCAGGCGGATGGACCCCGCGCGGAGGTTGCCGAAAAGCGCGCCGAACCCGAGCACCAGGAAAAAGACCAGGGCCGGATTCCGGGACAAAAGATCGTGAAGGTCGATGACCATGGGAAAGCTCCGAAAGGTTCGGAAGGCGGCAAGGCCGCGGCGGGGCGCCCAGGCTACCGGACGGCGCCTCCGGACGGCCGGGAGGGAGGTGGCTGCGAAATGGGCAGTTCGTAAGAAAAGGCCTCGCCCTCCACGCGTACCGTGAGCCTGACCCAGCCGATGCCCATGCCGGCGGGAAAGTATACATAACCGGCCGTGAGGCCATACGGAGGGACGGGAACAGGCCGCAGGGCCAGGGTGGTCAGATCCGCCTCCATATCCCGGCGCAACTGGCGTCTGGCCTCGGGCAACGAGGTGGCCGCGCCGGTGATCGCGCCGACGCCGCCGCCGATCAGGGCCCCCTGCCACAGGGCGTTGCCGCCGCCGACAATGGCTCCGAAAAGGGTGCCCAGGCCCGCACCGATGACCGCACCGGCCGCTCCTCCGCGCAGGGCGGCCTTGGCCGACTCGTCAAAGGCCGTGGAGGCCTCGGCCACATCCACGGCCTGAATCGGCGGATAGGAGGCGTAGCGCCCGCCAGGGGCCACGCCCACGACCTCGGCCGGGTCCATCATGGGATAGCGTGCGCCACGGTTGCGAAAGACGATCAGCACCGGGGCCAGTCCGGCCCGGGAATAGTCCAGGCCGGGGCCGGGTTCGGCATAGGCCACGGCGGCGATGTCCCACTCCGCCGATGACACGGAGCCGGGAATCCCGGCCGGATCGGAATAGGCCGGAGGCGTGGGGGGGGGCGTGCCCACCACGCAGGAGGCCAGGACCAGGCAGGCGAGGACGGCCGCCGCCGCGCGCAGGCATGGGCCATGATCTCGGCCGGGAAAAGGGCTGTTCATGAGGCGTGTGTTCTCCGTTCCCATGCGTCGGGGCCCGCGCCGCCATGCCGGGCATGGCGGCGCGGACGCGGGACGGATCTTACTTGCAGAACTTTATGGAGTCCATGATCTTGCGCAGGATGGCCTCGGAGGCGGCGAAGTCCTTGTTTTCACTATAGGCCATGAAATTCATGTAGAAATTCTCGCCGTCGTAGCACTGCCAGATGATGCGCTGGAAGTCGTTCTTCTGCGGCGCCTCGACAATCTCCCAGCCGATGACCCCGCACTTTTTCTTGGCGTCACCGTCGTCCCGGCGCTTGGCCTGAAGCAACTTCTTGATGGTCACCCGCTCCTGGTCCTGCTTCAGCCCGGCGCTGACCGCCGAGGCCCGGGGGAAGCTCGGCACCATCTGTTCGGCGTGGAAATTGAATCCCATGGTGGTTTTCATGTACCGGAATCCCACGCTCTCGGAATCCGGGCTGCCCTCGACGATCTCCCATCCGGACGGAATGGTGAACTGGAACTTGCGGGCCGTATTGGTGAAGGTGGTATCCTGGGCCAAGACCTTGCCGCCGGAGGATGCGCCCGGAGCCTGGGCCGACTGCGCATCGGGCGTGGCCGGGGTCTTGCCGCCGGTGACGGCGTCGAGTCCCTGCTTGAAAAGTCCCAACTGGGCAGAGGCGGGCGAAACGACGAAAAAAAACGCGACAAAGACCCCAACCACGCTTGAAACCATGCACCTTGCTTTCATGAAGGCCTCCAGGTTCGGCGTTGGGCGAAAAGACAGATTCCTCCTTTTTCCATGCGCGCACAGGCGGTGATTCCACGAACGGGCCATTTTTTAGCCACCGGGAGGTCCCGGAGGGTCTTGCGGCGCAGTCGCGCAATCACGTCACCATCACTCCGGCATAGCCGACCACATGCCGGTAATCGCCGGACACCTCGCCCGAGGTGGCGTAGTCCACGACCACCGCCCGGGTGGCGCCCAATTCCACGGCAAGGAACAAGGCCAATGTCATGGGCAAAACCCCGCACATGGTGATGCCCTTGTCCCGGACCACGGAAAAAAGACCCATGGGGCTCAAGGCCGTAATCTGATCCAGGGCCAGGGAATCCAGCTCCCTGGCCGTATCGTGGCTCACATAATGGCTCATGTCCGAACTGACCACCACGGACACCGGCGAGGGCCAGGCGCGGATGACTCCGGCCAGACTCACGGCCACGTCGCCCAGAACGGTGGGATTGTATTCGGACACGACCATGGGAACGATGCGCGTGGCCGGATTTTTGACCCACAAAAAGGGGGTGAGGACTTCCAGGCTGTGCTCGCCCAGATGGGCCTCGTAATCCGCCGCCAGCCGGGTGTCAGCTTCAAGCATGGCCCGGGCCAGATCGGTTTCGACGGCCAGCCCGCCGCCAGGCAGATGCCATGTTCCGTCGGGCCAGACCGCCAGCCTCCGACCCCGGCCGGTATGGCTCGGCCCCAGAAGCACCACGGTTTCGGCCAATCGGGCCTTGCCCAGGGTTTTCCCGGCCACGGCCCCGGAATAGACGTAGCCGGCATGGGGGGCCATGGCCACCAGGGCCAGGGCTTCCGACGGCTCCTCGCCAAGGTCCAAGAAGGCCCGCACTTCCTTTTTCAGGGCCGGCCCGGCGGGGTAAAACTGGCCGGCGACAATGGGCTGCCTGTTCATGGACGCCTCCCAGTGGTCGGGGATGCCCGGAGCGGCACGGTGCACAATCCTCTGCCATTCCCTTCTTACAGGCCCGATGCCCCGAGGGCAACACCGTTTTCGACGGATTTCCTCCACGCCGCTGGTTGAACGTCCACCCCTTTTCGGCCGGCAGCCCTCCGGCCCGATCGTCCGAAGGCCCAGGCATGCGGCGCAGGCCGCCGCGACCTCAGGCCAGCGCCCGGCGCGTTCCCTCCAGGGCCTCGGCCCCGCTGTCTTCCTTCATCCGCTCGATGAGGCCTTTCAGCACTTGGGCCTGATTGGCCATTTCCCCCACGGCCTGGGCGGACTGGCGCATGGCGTCCGAGGTCTCCGCGGATATCCTGTTGACGTCATCAATACTGCGATTGATTTCCTCGCTGGCCGCGGATTGTTCCTCGGAGGCCGTGGCGATGGAACGCACCTGGTCCGAGGTCGTATCCACCAAAGAAACAATGGCCTTCAGGGCCTCCCCGGCCTGAACGGCCAGGCCTGTAGCGGCCTCGATCTTGGCCACGGACTGCTCCACGTTTTCGATGTTCTTGCGCGTGCCGCCCTGGATGCCCCTGATGGCGTCCCCGACCTCCTTGGTCGCGGTCATGGTCTTTTCCGCAAGCTTACGGACCTCGTCGGCCACAACCGCAAATCCCCGGCCGGCCTCGCCGGCCCTGGCGGCCTCGATGGCCGCGTTCAAGGCCAGCAGGTTGGTCTGGTCGGCGATGTCCGAGATGACGTTCAATATCTGTCCGATGCCTTCGGCCTGCTTCCCGAGCGAGGCCATGTCGTCCTTCATCTCGGCGGACTGGGTCTGGACCTCGCCGATGCCGTTGACCATCCTGGTGACGACTTCGGCCCCTTCCGTGGCCTTGGCCTTGGCCTTGTCGGCGGTTTCCGCGGCCCGGGAGGCGTTCTTGGCCACCTCGAGCACCGTGGCGTTCATCTCCTCCATGGCCGTGGCCGTCTCGCCGACGCGCCGGGCCTGTTCCTCGGCCCCCCGGCTCGACTGCTCGATCTGGGCCGAGAGTTCCTCGGAAGCTGCGGTGACCACCTCGACAACCCCCTCAAGCTGCCCCGCCGCCTGGAGCATGCCATCGGCCTTGGAATGTTCCGCCTCACGGCGGGCCTCCTCGGCCTGCTGCGTGGCGGCCACGGCCTTTTCGGACTCGCTGCGGGCCCGGGCGCCCATCTCCTCGGCCTCGACGATCTTGGCCTTCAGGTTGTCGAGCATCCGGGACAGGGCGCGCTGCAACATGCCCATCTCGTCCTTGCGCGTAACGTCGAGGGTCACGCCCAGATCGCCGCCGGCAATGCCTTCCGCCGAGACGATCAGCCCGGACACAGGCCTCAGGACGTTGACGTGCAGGGTTGCCCAGATGCCCGCCAGCAATACGACCAGCACGACGCCGGACATGATGACGATGGTATAACCGATGTCCCTGGCCTTGGAAAAAACAACATCCGGAACGATCGTCTTGACCGCGACCCAGTTGGTCATGGCCGATTTCTCGAACAGGACGATCCTGTCCGCGCCGCCGTCCTGGACCGTGATCTGCCCGGAGTCCTGCTCGAAAAGCCGCTTGCCGTAGCTGGTGTCCTGCAGCACGTTCGATTTGGCCTGGAGCTTCTTATCCGGATGGGCGATGACCAGTCCGTCCGGAGAAAGGACGAACATTTCTCCCCCGGGACCGGACATGGGCGCCACGAACTTCTCCGAAAAATAGTCGATGTTCACACCGGCCACGAGAACGCCCACGACCTTGCCGTCCAGGCGGACCGGCGAGGCCACGATGAATACCGGCATCCCCTTGTCCACACTGATGACCGGCTTGGAAATGACGTTCTGCCCCTGCAGGCCCTGTATGCAATAATCCCGATCGCTCAGATTCGCGCCCACAATCTTACCCGGTACGCCAGCAGCGAGAACCTTGCCCTTCTGATTGAGCAGCAGCACGTTGTCCAGCCCAGGCAAACGGTCTGTGATGCTTTTCAGGATTTCCGTGACGTTGGCGGATTCTTCGGCCGTTGGTTCGGGGTCGACCAACAACCCGGCCAGGGGATCGATGCGCGAGTTTGCCGATACCACCTGCTGGATGCCGTTGACCCACAACTCAATCATGTCCACGACGGAACTCAGGTCACCCTTGGCCTTCTCCGAAGACAACCCCTCCATGGCGCTCGTCGCCTTGGTGAATGACAGCATGGTGCTGAGGCCCATTCCAAAGGATAAAAGAATGATCGTCGGCAACAAGAACTTGAGCTTCAGATTCATTGCGTCCTCCCGTCCCATTCAGAAAGTCGTTTTAGAACCGAGCCTGACCGCCCATGCATCATCAAACCGCATCTTCACCGGCGATTCACGGCGTAATCCGGTCATCTCCCTCAACAATCCCGCCATTTCAGCCGCGCACCGACCAATCCCGGGAAGGCCAAGCAGCATGCAGCCCTTTAATGACAATGTGGCACATTGACGCACTTATTCCAGCACTATAGCAGTGTCAACGGTACTCCATCATCATCGGGGTCGGCTTGTTCCACCAATCATCATCGATAACGGGAATCATCTCCCAGAAACATGCCGATCCCATTCTATCAGATATCCATATGATGCACCACATGCATCATGAGTTCCGTCGAGTCGTTGCACAAACAACGAAGCCCCACGGCCTCGCCGGGGAAAGACGGGAAGGGATGGGTCGGCTCGGGATGCAATGCGGCGATGAATGCCGCCGGGAAGCGGGAACGTGGGGGGATCGCCGGGGCAAGACGTCCCCGAGAGGATGCGCGTCTAGCGGAACACCACGGTCTTGTTGCCGTGCACCACGACCCGGTCCTCGAGGTGCCAGGTCACGGCCCGGGCCAGGACCGTGCGTTCCAGATCGCTGCCGGTGTTTTTGAGTTCCGCCACGCCGAAACGGTGGTTCACCCTGGCCGTGTCCTGCTCGATGATCGGGCCGGCGTCGAGTTCCTCGGTCACGTAATGGGCCGTGGCCCCGATCAGTTTGACCCCCCGGTCGTGGGCCTGACGGTACGGGTCCGCGCCCACGAAGGCGGGCAGAAACGAATGGTGGATGTTGATGATCCGGCGCGAAAACGCGGACACGAAGGCCCCGGAGAGCACCCGCATATACCGGGCCAGAACCACCAGATCCGTGTCCGCGCCGAGAATCTCCAACATGGCGGCCTCGGCTCCGGCCATGTCCCTGTCGGACACGGGCACGTGATGAAAGGGGACGCCGAACGACTCCACGCTTTTTTGCACGTCCGGGTGGTTGCTGACGACCGCCGAAACACGGCACGGCAACTCGCCCCGGGAGTAGCGCCACAGCAGTTCCATAAGGCAATGGTCGTGGCGCGAAACCAGGATGGCCATGTTCTTGACGTCGTCGGCGTGGGAAAGGCGCCAGTCCATGCCGAACCGTTCCCCCACGACCTCGCCGAAGGCCGTTTCCAGGGCGGATCGGGAGAGGTCCAGCACCGGGGCGTGGAACTCCAGGCGTAAAAAGAAGGTCCCGCCCTCGGGATCCGTGGAGTGCTGGTCCAGGTCGATGATGTTGGCCCCGTGGGTATAGAGAAAGGTGGTCACGGCGGAAACGATGCCGGGGCGGTCCGGACAGGTGATGAGCAGGCGGGCGACATGGGACATGACTGCGTCTCTCCAGCGTAGTGAGGTCGGGCGCGCTTCAGGCGGACGGATATCCTGCGTCCGGCGCCCGGGGAGAGCTACACCAATGCGCGCCCGTTGACCAGCCGTCGGGACGATCCAGGACCGCCGATGGCTGCGTGCGAACCGTTCCCAAGGGGATTGAGGAGTTGCCCGGCTGGGATCGGGACGGCAAACCCCGATCCAAGATGGTCTCGATTCCCCACTGCCACAACATGGCCATGGCCGTGGTTCCCAAGGGGAATGACCTGCTTCTGGTGATCGTGACCGCCCCGGAGGACAAATTCCTGCCGCACCTCGAGGGCGTGAAAAAGATGGTGGGGTCGGCCGTGTAACCTGTCGGTTGCCCAAGATGGCCCGGCGGCTCGCAATGGTTGTGACGGCTGGGCAGCCGCCCATTTTGGTTTGCCGCCTTGCCAACACCATGGTCGGTATGGGGGAAACAGCTTCTAGAGATTTTCCGTATTCCGCTCGAACACCCGCAGTTCATTGACGATGAGGTTCCCAAGATTCCGGATGTCCTTGTCTTCCTGGGCCATGGCCATATCACCGATGCGTTTGATCTCGGAGCGGATGGTCTCCAGGACGTATTCCTTGATTTCCTGGATGCGCCCGGCCACGAAGGCCCGGTCCTTCTTGGCCGTCATGTGGTCGAGGATGTCTGTCAACTGCAAGATCAGAAAAGCCCTTTCGGCCTGATAGCTCGCGGCGGCCGCCAGGAGGCCCAGGGTGTTGCGCTGCGCCGAATCCTCCGTGTTCAAAAAAAGATCCGAGGCCATGGCGGCGTATTCGGTGAAATGCTCGTGTGTCGAACGAAAGTGCTTCGTCGAGGCCCGGGCCGCGACCGCAAAAAACAGCGCCAGGCAAAGGGCAATGGTTATGGCCGCATGTTTCATGGATATGCTCTCCGTTTAACAAGCGAAACTGCCGCCGCGCGTGTTTCATCGCTGCGGCGGCAGGTCGCGTCATACCAGTTTTCCCCGACTTGGCAAAGCGCGCCGCCCGCGGCTGGTTTTGAACCGGACACGTCGTGACCGTCTGGCTGCCCGGTTGGACGAACCATTGACTTTCCGGCAGTATTCCTTACATCCGCGCGAAGAAACCGCGGACAACCCCGATCGTTCCTTTCGGAGGCCTATGAAACGTCCCACCTTCGTCATCTGTCTCCTGGCGGCCTTGCTCGCGGTTCATCTCGCGTCGCAAGCCGCCCGGGCCGGGATGCTCACCCTGACCTTCGACGACGGACTGCATAGCGTCCATCACCACGCCTTTCCCATCCTGAAAGAATACGGCTTTCCTGCCACCATCGGCATCATCGCCGCCCGTCTCAAAAACGGCGACGACGACTTCATGACCGTGCCCCAGGTCCGGGAACTGGTCCAGGCCGGGTGGGAGGTGGCCTCCCACGGTCTGACCCACAAGCGGCCCGTGGACATCCCCGAGGGCTACGGCCAGGAGGCCTTGAAAAATCCCCGCCCCGTCGATGGAGGGGAGACAGTCTTCGAGGCCCGGTACGGCTACGAGGAACTGGCCGGACTTACGGAGAACGGCAAGCATCTCAAGGAGCTGGACAACGAAAACGACGTAAAGCGCACCCCCGGCAGCTACTATTTCGACGAACTCATCGGCGAGGTAGTGTTTCGACCTCTCGAACCGGACGACGTGGAGGACGGGACGATCAGGGCCGTATCCTACCAGCGGGAGATGGAGGAATCGCGGGAGGTCCTGGCCGAGCTGGGATTCCCGGCGCGCACCTACATCACCCCCCATAACTACTGGACCACGCGCATGCGGGACGTAAGCCGCCTGCTGTACGATCAGGTGGTCACGGGCGGCGACGACGGCAACTTCGCCGGGCGCACGGACCGTTGGTGGATCAAGCGTCATGTGGTGCACACGGCGGATACCGCCGAGGCCATCATCGCCCTGACCCGAAAGGTGGTTCTGGAACAGGACGGCTGGCTGGTCCTGTGCCTGCACGGCGTCGGCGAAGACGTCGGCTGGGAGCCGTGGTCGGCGGCCAACCTTTCGGCCTTCGCGGCCTGGATCAGGCAGAACGGCGTCACGGTGGTGACCATCGCCGAAGGGGCGAAACGGTTTTTCGGCGAGAAGACCGTCCACAAGGGAAACGGATGAGCCCCCGCCCCTTGCGCATCGCCGTGGCCGGTTTCTTCGTGGGCTTCCCCCTTGGCGGCCAAGCCTGGATGATCCTGCACTATCTTCTGGGCCTGACCCGACTCGGCCACGAGGTTCTTTTTCTGGAGGATGCCTCGGACTGGGCCTACCCCTTCGATCCAGCCGTGGGGCACGGCGTGTCCGACTCCGAACACGGCCGGACGGTGCTTACGGCCATGCTGGCCAGGCACGGTTTGGCGGGCCGGTATTTCTACCGTAGCGACATCGAAGGCCGCACCTACGGCGTAAGCCCCGACGAGATGCGCCGGTTCTGCTCCGGATCGGACCTGTTCCTGAATGTCTCCGGAGTCATTCCCCTTCGCGAGGAATACCTGGCGTCCCGAGTCCGGGCCTTCATCGACACCGACCCGGTCTTCACCCAGGTGAAAATCGCCCGTGACCAGGACATGCGCCGCGACGTCCTGGCCCACGATTTCCATTTCACCTACGGCCTGAACATCCCGTCCGGGGCCGTGCCGGACGTGCCCCTGTCCGGGCTCGACTGGAAACCCCTGGCGCCCCCCGTGATCCTGGACCTGTGGGAAGGCGGCTCGGGGACGGGCCGGGGCTACACCACAATCGGCACCTGGGACGCCAAGGACCGGGATATGGAGATCGGCGGACGCCGGCTCTCCTGGCGCAAGAGCGTCAAGTACGAGGCCTTGATCGATCTGCCCGGAAAACTCCCCGGCGTGGAGCTGGAACTGACCATGAGCGGGATGAAGGAGGCCGGGCCGCGTTTCGCCGAGGCCGGCTGGATCGTGCGCGATGCCCTGGCGGTCTCCGCCGATCCGGAAGTCTATCGCGACTACATTCAGGGTTCCCGGGCACACTTCTCCCTGGCCAAGGACCTGAACGTGGTCCTCAAAAGCGGCTGGTTCTCGGACCGAAGCGCCACCTATCTCGCCGCCGGCAGGCCGGTCATTGACGAGGATACCGGATTCGGCGCGGTCCTGCCCACCGGCAAGGGACTTTTCGCCTTCAATGGGCCTCAGGAGGCCATGGCCGCCATCCGGGCCGTTGAGGCCGATCCCGTGGGGCACGGACGGGCCGCCCGGGACATCGCCGAGCGGCATTTCGACGCGCAGAAAGTTTTGTCCGGGATGCTCGCGGCCATGGGGCTTGGCTGATTCACCCCGTCAAACCGGCGTGGCCCCGATGCCAGAGAAGACGACGGCGATACCGCTCCGTTTCATGCCCCGGCCCTACCTCGCCGCCTTCGAGGCCTTGGGCTCGTAGCTGCACAAGGGCTCGGGGGCCATGTAGTTCCCGGACATGGTGTACGCCCTGGCCCGGCATCCGCCGCACACCCGGTGGTACTCGCACACCCCGCATTTGCCCTCGTATTGCGACTTGTCCCGAAACTGCAAAAAGGGCTTCGACGTCCGCCATATCTCCGGGAAGGGCGTCGCCTTCACGTTGCCGCAGTCGATCTCCAGGTACCCGCACGGCTGCACCTGCCCCACCGCCGAGATGAAACAGAACCCCGTGCCGCCCAGACACCCCCGGGTCATGGCGTCCATGCCGAAGGTGTCCGGGGTCACGGCCACACCCTCGGCCTTGGCCCGCTGGCGCATGATCCGGTAATAGTGCGGCGCGCAGGTGGCTTTGAGGTGCATGCTGGTGGTCTTGCGGAAATCGTAGAACCAGTTGAGCACCTCCTCGTATTCCCCGGCCGAAATGACCTGGGCTCCGAGTTGCGCCCCCCGGCCCGTGGGCACCAGAAGGAAGATGTGCCAGGCCGCCGCGCCAAGCCCCTCGGCCAGATGAAAAATGTCCTTGAACTGCTCCAGGTTGCCCCGGGTCACGGTGGTGTTGATCTGAAACTCCACCCCGGCGTCCTTTAAGTACCCGATTCCCCGCAGGGCCTTGTCAAAGGCCCCGGGCACCCCGCGAAAGGCGTCGTGCCCTGCGGCGTCGGGCGCGTCGATGGAAATGCTGCAGCGCTGAATCCCCGACGCCTTCATCTCCCGGGCGTTTTCCGGGGTGATCAGGGTCCCGTTGGGGGCCATCACGCACCGCAGCCCTATTAAATCGGCATGACGCACCAACTCGAACACGTCCGGCCGCATGAGCGGCTCGCCGCCGGTGAAAATGATGATCGGCGAACCCGTCTCGGGAAAGGTGTCGATAAGCGCCTTGGCCTCGGCCGTGGTCAGCTCGCCGGGCCAGGGATCGGGCATGGCCTCGGCCCGACAGTGCTTGCAGGCCAGGTTGCAGGCCCGGGTCACCTCCCAGGCGATCAGCCGCAGGGGCGGGACGGAGGAAGGGTGAAGAGAAGAGGTATGGGAATGGGGATGCGCATGGGTGGGGTGCATGAAGGCCTCCGGCGGCCAGGGGGGAAACCTTTTGAAAAAGGTTTCCCCCCTGGACCCTCCTTCGAAAACTTTAACGGGAAGGCTAGTCCCGGATGTAATCCAGGATGTCCTCGGCGAAATAGGTGATGATCAGGTCCGCGCCGGCCCGCTTGATGGCCGTCACCGACTCCATCACCGCCCGTCTCTCGTCGATCCAGCCGTTTTGCGCCGCGGCCTTCAGCATGCTGTACTCGCCGCTGACGTGATAGGCCGCCAGGGGCGCGTCGCAGGACTGGCGCAGGGCGTGCAGGATGTCCAGATACGGCAGGGCCGGCTTAACCATGATCAGGTCCGCGCCCTCGGCCAGATCGGCGGAAGCCTCGCGCATGGCCTCCCGGGCGTTGGGAGGGTCCATCTGGTAGGCCCTGCGGTCCCCGAAGGCCGGGGCCGACTCGGCGGCTTCCCGGAAGGGCCCGTAAAAGCTGGAGGCGTATTTCACGGCGTAGGACATGATCGGAATGTGCGTGAATCCGTTCTCGTCCAGGGCGAGGCGGATCGCCCCCACACGGCCGTCCATCATGTCCGAAGGGGCCACCATGTCCGCCCCGGCCCCGGCATGGGACAGGGCCGTGCGGGCCAGAAGATCCAGGGTCGGATCGTTCAGGACCTCGCCGACGGGCGACAGCATGCCGCAGTGGCCGTGGGAGGTGTATTCGCACAGGCACACGTCGGTGATGACGCAGAGGTCCGGATAGTCGCGCTTGAGACGGGAAACGGCCTTCTGCACCACGCCTTCCTTGGCGTAGGCCCCGGAGCCGCGCTCGTCCTTGACGGTCGGCAGGCCGAACAACAGCACGGCCCGCAGCCCTTTGGCCATGGCCCGGCCCACCCGGGCGGACAGGGCGTCCAGGCCCAATTGATACTGTCCGGGCATGGCCCCGATGGGTTTCTCAAAGGCCGCGTCGTCCGTCTCGACCACGAAATAGGGCATGATCAGGTCGTTTCGGGTGATTACGGTCTCGCGCACCAGATCGCGGATGACGGCTGTTCGGCGCAGACGCCGGCCCCGGTGAAAATCATAACTGTGCATGGGCTATCCCTTTGTCTTTCATTCTCTCGCTGCGCCGGCCCGGGACGCCTGCCGGGTCGGCCGGTTTTCCCTCTTTGCCAAGGCGGCATCGAGGGATTATGTATCCGGGCGCGGGACACATCTCCCGCGCGGAGGTGACGGCCATGGAAGACATCGCGCCCGATAACGGGATCAGGGAACTGCGGGCGAGGCTGGCCATCGCCGTGGAGGCGCTGGAGGCCATCGCCGGGGAAAGCGACCTGACGTGCATGTCGGCGTTGTTCCGGATGCAGCGGCGTGCCGAGGAGGCCTTGGCGCGCCTCAGAGCCACGCGGCACGACCAGCATTCCCTGTTCTAACCCTCCCTCGTCTTCGTTTCCGTCTCCCTTCTTCAGCCAGCCGGGCCCGGCGTCTCCGCCTCACTCCGGAAACTCCCGCATACCGCCAACACAACAACCCAATATCTTTACAAAAAACTATCCGCCCCTTCCCTCCCATTCCCGACCGGGGGCCGGGGGGAATGATTCCCCCCGGCGGTGGAGGGGTCCGTGGAGGAGGCGGAGCCTCCTCCACGGTTCCTACCGGCGAATCTCGTCGTCGGTCAGATAGCAAGCCGGGTCCTGGGCCCAGATGTCGTCGTAGTAGGCTTCGGCCCGGGCGCGGAAGTTTCCGCCGCAGACGTCGAGGTATCTGCAGGTGGCGCAACGGCCGCCGACGTATTGCTTCTTGTTTTTGAGCTTGGCCAGAAGCTCGATGTTCGGATCGTCCCATATCTGGGAGAAAGGCCGCGTAAGGACATTGCCGAAGGTATGGTTGCGCCAGAACTGGTCGGCGTGGACCGAGCCGTCCCAGGAGATGCAGCCGATGCCCCGGCCGGAGTTGTTGCCCTCATTGAAGGACAGAAGCGTCTTGACCTCCCCGGCCCGGACCGGATCTTCGCGAAGCAACCGCAGATAGACGTAGGGGCCGTCGGCGTGGTTGTCCACGGTGAGGACCTCCTTGGGCAGTCCGGCGTCGAACAGAGCCCGGGTCTTGTCCATGATCAGGTCCACCACGGCGCGGGTTTCGGCGTGGTCCAGATCCTCCTTGATGAGCTCGGAGCCGCGCCCGGAGTAGACCAGATGGTAGAAACAGATGCGGGGGATGTTCATATCCCGGACAAGGTCGAACATGAGGGGAACCTCGGCGGCGTTGCGCTTGTTGATGGTAAAGCGCAAGCCCACCTTGAGCCCCTCGTTCTGACAGTTCTCGATGCCGCGCAGGGCCTTTTTGAAGGCCCCGGGCACGCCCCGGAAGCGGTCGTGGATATCTTCGCCGCCATCCAGGGAAATGCCCACGTAGGATAGGCCCACCGCCTTGAGTTCCTTGGCCTTTTCCGGGGTGATGAGGGTGCCGTTGGTGGAGATGACGGCGCGCATGCCCTTGGACACGGCGTGGTGGGCCAGTTCGACCAAGTCCTTGCGGACCAGGGGTTCGCCGCCGGAAAAGAGCATGACCGGCGCGCCGTAGGCGGCCAGATCGTCGATGATGGCCTTGGCCTGGGCGGTGTCGATCTCGTCCTTTCCGTGTTCATCCAGGGCCTTGGCGTAACAGTGGACGCATTTGAGGTTGCATCGGCGGGTCATGTTCCAGACCACGACGGGTTTTTTATCCTTGGAGAACTGAAGCAGATGGGAGGGGAGCTTGCCTGAGTGGCGCCCGTAGCGCAGGGCGTCCGAGGCCTCGACCCCGCCGCAATACAGTTTGGAGATTCCGATCATGGGACTTCCTTTGAAAGTTGGTGTGGCGGGACGTTACCCCATTTTCGACCGAGGGGGTAGGGGCAAGGGCCGGGGGATCAAGGCGGGGATCAGGCCACGAAATCGCCCGCGGTCTGGCGCACGAACCGCTCGATTCCGTCCGCGGGCAAAGGAGGGCTGATGAGGTAGCCCTGGCATTCGTCGCAGCGCAAGCCAAGCAGGAAATTGAATTGTTCCTGTGTCTCCACGCCTTCCGCGACCACGGCAAGGGAAAGGCCCCGGCACATGGAGATGATGGTGGTGGTGATGGTGATGTCGCTGGGATTGCGGGGGATGTCGCGGATGAACGAGCGGTCGATCTTGATGGCCGCAAGGGGCAGCTTCTTGAGATAGTACAGGGAGGAATAGCCCGTGCCGAAGTCGTCGATGGAGGCGCGGACTCCCATTTCGGCCAATTGCCCGAGCAGGTCCGCGGCCTTGGCGATATTCTCCATGAGCATGGTCTCGGTGACCTCCACTTCCAGAAGGGAGGGATCGAGGCCGGTGCGGCCAAGGATGTCGGCGACGGTCCCGGGGAGGCCTTTCCCGGCGAACTGCCGGGCGGAAAGGTTCACCGAAACCTTCAGGGAAAGGCCCACGGCGGCATTGAGGGCCGCGGTTCGGGCGCAGGCGGTCTCCATGACGAACCGGCCCAGGGGCACGATGAGCCCGGTCTCCTCGGCCAGGGGGATAAAATCCATGGGGGGGACGAGTTCCCCGGATTCCCGCTTCCAGCGCACCAGGGCTTCCATGCCCACGGTCCGGGTGCCCAAAAGGGCCAGCCGCGGCTGGTAATGGACCAGGAACTCGCCGCGATCCAGGGCCCGGCGCAGATCGGCCTCGAGGTTGAGACGGCGGATCACGGCCTCGTTCATCTGGGGGGTAAAAAGCCTATAGGAATTTCTGCCCTGATCCTTGGCCCGGTACAGGGCCATGTCGGCGTTTTTGATCAGGACGTCGGGGGAATCCCCGTCGTCGGGGAAGATGCTGATGCCCAGGCTGGCCGTGAGCACCAGTTCGCGGCCGTCCACGGCGAAGGGACGGCGAAAGCAGTCGAGGATGGTGTCGGCCACGCGCACCGCGTCGCGCTCATGGCCGATCTCCCCAAGCATGACCATGAACTCGTCCCCTCCGGGCCGGGCAACCGTGTCTTCGGCCCGCAAGGCTTCACTTATGCGCCGGGCCGCAGCCTTGAGCAGTTCGTCGCCCATGGCGTGGCCCAGGGAGTCGTTGACGGTCTTGAAGTTGTCCAGGTCGACGCAGATGAGGGCGAGCTTGTGGCCCGCGCGCTTGGCGTGGGAAATGGCCTTCTCCATCATATCCGCGAGCAGGAGGCGATTGGGGAGGTTGGTCAGGGCGTCGTGGGAGGCCTGGTGGAGAATCTGGTCCTCCTTGCGCTTCATCTCGCTGATGTCGTGGAACACGGCCACGTAGTGGGTTGTGCGGCCGCCGTCCCTGATGGCGCTGATGGACAGCCATTCCGGATAGGCCTCGCCGCTTTGGCGGCGATTCCATATCTCGCCGGACCATTGGCCCTTTTTGACGATGTCGGCCCACATGGCCTTGTAGAATTCGGGGGGATGGCGATCGGACTTGAGGATGCGGGGATTTTTCCCCAGGGCCTCGGCGGCCTCGAATCCGGTGATGAGGGTGAAGGCCGGATTGACGGAGACGATATCCCCGCGGTGGTCGGTGACGGTGATGCCCTCCAGGGCGTTCTCGAAAACCTTTTCGAAAAGCTTGAGCCGCTGCTCGGCGAGCTTGCGTTCGGACACGTCCCTGGCGAAGGCGACAATGAACTCCTCGCCGCCCACGGACTGGAAATTGGCCGACACCTCGACCGGGAACACCCGGCCTTCCCTGGTCCTCTGCCTGGCCTCGTACAGGGCCGAGCCGGTCCCGCGCAGGCCCTCCCAACGACTGTCCCACAAGGGCTCGTTGATGTCCGCGTCCACCTGGAACACGGTCATGCCCAAAAGCTCCTCGCGAGACCAGCCCAGGACCCGGCAGGCGGTCTCGTTGACGTAGACGAAGCACCCCTTGCGGTCGATCCAATAGACGGGCTCGGCGGCCTTCTCCACGGAAAAGAGGAGAAACCGGGAAAATTGATCGTCAGTGAGCCTCAGCTCACATTCGCGCCGCTGTCTGCCTTCTTCCATACCGTCGTCCCACACCGCACATCGCGACGGTTGCCCCGGAATCGCCGTGTCATCGACGTCAGGCGCGCAACGTTGCCTGTCGCGGAAAAATGTTGGCCGTCCCTCGGGCCAAAACTTCCAAAAACCGGATCATGAACCGGCCGGCGCCGCGGGCGGCGGAGGCGGCGGGTTGGGCGCCGCCGGGGGCGGCGGCTTGTGGCCGTAGTTCCAGTTGGTGACCATTCCCCCCATGTCCGCGGCCAGGACCGTGGTCACGGCGTAGATCGGATCTTCGGGCATGCGGTTCTGTTTGGCGAAAAAGATGTAGTCTCGGGTCTGTCCGGTCTCGATGCGCCCGCCGTGGGCCATGGACCACAACCGCTCTCCCGAGGCGGCGTCGAATATCTCCATGGAGATGGACACGGCCGAATCCCCGCGCGTGCCGCCGGAGATGATGTAGGTCACGGCCCCGGTGACGGCCAGATCCACGCCGCGTTTGCGGGCCAGGGCCACGGCCTGGGCAGCGGACATGGCAGGCGCGCCCTGTTCGAACAGGAACTTTGGGAAGACCCGGTCGCGCGTCCAGGTCTGCCAGACATACTTGGTCACCTGCTCACCCAGGCCCCGGGCATACTCGATGTTCTGGTTCACCCTAAATGGCACGATAAGCGCGCTCATGGGCGTCCCCGGGGCCACAAGCGGCTCAATGTAGAAGTCGGGGTTGTTGCGTTTGACCCAGGCGTCGATGCTGACGATGGACTGGCTGGTCAGGCGGGGTTCGACGGAACATGCCGTGAGGGAAACGGCCAGGAAAACGGCGAACAGCCAACGGGCAGGCTTTTCCGGCTCGGTCATGGTGCGAAGGGACATGCGGACCCCCGGACGTTGTGGCCGATCCGACCACCCTATTGCCGCAATGTTGTCGGCACGGGGGCGTCGGAGACCGTTTTGAGCAACTGCTCCCTGGACGAAAGGAGACTTTCGCGCAGTTCCAGACGCTTCTTCTGCGGCAACATGCGAAATTCAGGCCGCCCGGTCATGCGGGAGAGATCGTCCATCTCCCGCTTGATGCGCTTGACCCGAAGCTGGAACGCATGCTCTTCGGGACGGATCCTGGCGGCGATGTCCGCCAGCTCCACAAGTTCCCCGGCCAACTCGCGAAAGGAATCAGGATGGATCTCACGGGCGATCCTCCGCCGGGCGGCCAGTTCACGAAGCGTTCGCTTGATCCATTCGATCATGGGTGATCCCCCATGGGCGTCATACGCCTTTTGTCAGGCCGTGCAGGACCCCGAGCAAAAGAAACAGGTAAACCGACCATTTGATGAGCACCACGGCCAAGGCCTGGGAATAGGCCGCGCCATGCACCTTCTTTAAGCCGATGGCCTGAAGCGTCATATACCAGATAAGGATCACCGGCGAAAGAAGCTGCCCGGCCACGGGCACGGCGGAAAGCACGGTCGGCGCCGAACTGTAGCACATGACCCGGAAGGTCTCGTCGAATCCCTTGCCGCTTCCCCTCAAGAGCATGAGCAGGAGATGGGTCAGTCCGGCGTCCAGATAGATCCCGGCGACCATAAAAAGCGGCACCATGACCAAAAGGACCAAAAATCCGAGGCCCGGAACACCGGCCATGGCCGCCAGGGCGTCGGTCTGGCCCGTGTCGGCGATCTTGGCCCGAACCCCGAAAAGCGCCCAGAGAAAATCGATCACCAGCAGAAATTCGCTCAAAAGCAGGTTGAAGACCATGGCCTTGCCCTTGCCCCGTCCAGGCGGCATGGTCTCGAAAAAATCCACGGGCTGAAACAGGATGCGCTTGAGCGTCAACACCAGACCCGGAAAAAAGCCATAGACGTCCAGCCGTTCCCAGGGCACCTCGCCCTGTCCCAGTCCTGACTGGGTAAGCGCCTGCCCTCCCTCCGGCTTCTTCGGACCATCAGGGGAGTCCATGTCCGGCAAGGCCGGCGCCACGGACGGCCTTTCGCGGCCGGAGGCTCTCTCTGCGGGCGAATCCGGCTCTGCGCCGCCATCGTCTTCCGGTCTTGCGCCGGGGCTTCCGCCCTGCTCCCGGAACGCCTCGGAGCCCCGGCCGCCAACGGCCTGAAACGGCTCCTCCCCGACACCCGCGCCGCCGGGGGCATCCTGCCGGGACATGGCGGGCCGGGCCGCACGGGACGGAGCACGATGTGACGCGTCCTCGTCGTCCATGGCCTGCAGTCTGGCCCAGATGTCGCGCACGCCGTTTTGTCCCGCCCCTGGCTCTCTTCCGACGCCGTGTTCACTGCGGGCCGAAGCCCCGTCGCGGACATCCACCGACAGTCTGTCCGGACCATGGGCGGTCTCGGAGGGGGCGTCCGGGGCGGAGCCTCCGGCGTTCTCCGGTTCCGGAACGTCCTCGGCGCCGGCGGGCTCCCAATGAGCGGAAGGAGGAGGGAACCCCCGTCGGGTTCCGAGGCGAGAAGGCGCGGCCTTGGGAGCGGAAGCGGTGTTGTCGATGAAGGCTGCGTCCGGATCGGACCAATGACTGACTGGTTCCGCTGTCCGATTTTGACGGGCGGCCCCGGGGGCGGGCCCGCGAGATTCGGAAGCCTTGCCTGCGAGAGGGACGTCCATACCCTCTCCGGGGAGCCGCGGTTCGGAAAGAGGTGGTTCCCCGACCCAGGCTCTCCTTCCGTCTCCCTCGTCAAGTTCCCGGAACCGGAAGCGGTGCCTGCACTTGGGGCAGGTGGCCATGGCGGATGTCGCCGGAACCTTGTCGTCGGGCACGTTCCGGGTGAAGCCGCATTCTGGGCAGGTAATGCGCATTGTTCTCCCTGGGAAAAAAGCGGGCCGCTCCGCGAACCCCCCTCGCTCAAGCCAGCCGCGTAAACAGGATGTTAGCCCGTCCCTGTATGCAAATCAACCTGCCGCGCCCGGCCTTGTTCCCGGCGGAATCAGGACTCCGGCTCCGTCACCGGACGCACATTCCGAAAAGAAGGCCAGGGGCAGAGAGGGATAGTCCCGGTTGATCCGGTGGTGCACGCCCCCTCCCGATGCGGCGTCGAATCCCCGCAGCTTGGCGGACAGCGCTCCCCGATCCTTGAGCAGGCGGCTCAAATGCCGGATGGAAGCACCCGGCGCCACGGCCGTGTCTCCGACGACGCCTACCAGACGTTCATGCACGGGCCGCTCGAACCGGGGCATGGTCCCGTCGGGGTTGATGCGGCGGAAGAGTCGGGTCTGGAGATCGGGCCACAACCCGTAGCCGACCTTGGCGTGCCCCGCATCGGGGTACAGGGTGAACCGAGGAAAGGCGACGGCGCCGACGCCGGGCATGGCCGAAAGTCCGGGCAACATGGCCTTCAGGGCCGCATCCGGCCGTTCGTCGGCATCCAGAAAAAAGACCCAGTCCCCCCGGCAGGCCGCCAGCATGGCATTGCGCTGGGCCGCGAAATCCTGCCCCAGGGGCCTGGCCAGATGGCGCACGGACACGGGCGAGACAGAGGCGGCCCGGGCCGCGGCAGGCACATCCGGCGCATCCCAGAGCGCCACGGCCTCGGACACAACCTCCGGTATGGCCGCGAAGAACCCTTCCAGTTCCGGCTCCTCAGGCGACAGCACAGAGGCAAAGGAAATCCTGGGGCGGGTGACCTGTCCCGGATCGCGCCCCGGCAATGGGACGTGGCCGGTTCCCGTGAAAAGCCGCTTTAGAGTCAACAGGCGATCTTTTTCGGCGGGATCAAGGGGCTCCGGGGAAAAAATGGCCAGAGATTCCCGTGGTCCGATCCCGGCCAGCCAAAGCAGAAGCCATGCGGCCCAGGTGGAGGTGTCGCAGAGAAGCCGGGTCCGGCCCTCCGGTTCGATCCAGGACAACCCGCCGGTCCGGGCAGCCCCGCGGGCCAGGACCGGGTCCAGGCACACGACCGTGAGTTCCACCGGGGGGGGCAGGCTCCGGGCCAGCACCCGGGCCACGCACCCCGATCCCAGGCCAAACAGGACCACGTGGCGCATCCCGCCCGCATCCAGGGTTCGCAGCACCCGGTCCCGGAATCGGGACACATTCCCTTCGTGGGGAACGCCCGGGGCCACGGCATTGCCCTGACGGCCGCCCAGGGCAAAGGCCAGCACCTCGTCGGTATAGATGGAAAAAGGATGGGACATGAACAGCCTCGCCAGGACAACGAATGTGTGCCGGGACACGGCCGGGACCGTCCCCGGCCTGTCCCGGGAGGCAGCATATCCATAAAACCGGCCGGGCAACACCATTTCCCGGCACATAACCCGGGTCGGGATTCAGCCTCAGGGACGGGGTCAGGCGCCGGTTTTCTGGTCCCTGGCCGTGGCGTAGGCCGCAAAGGCCCGGCGCATGGGACTGGGTGCGGGGGATTGCGGTTGAGCCGGGGCTGCCTGGGGCTTGCCGACAGCGGGCTTCTGGACCGCTACGGGCCGAAGCTCCTTGTGCGGAGGCATGTCCCCCTTTGCTGTCCCCATAGTGGGTGGCAGATCTTTTCCGTTGCCCCCCTCCTCACCGGAACCCATTGCGGCGGGGGGCGACTCGGAGGCCACAGGGGCCATGGCCGGCCGGGCGCGGGGGGCGAACCCGGGAAATGCAGCCGGGTATCCGGACTGGCCTGTGGACTCGGTGTGGGATGTCATGCCGGGGGGAGCGACTCCGTAGGAACCGTCCTGTTTTTCAGGCCGAGGAGCCTTCCCGCCGGAGACCTCGGCGTTGGCCGCGCGAAAGGCCTCGCTCAACCCGCCTAAGATCCGGATCACCTCGTCAACGATATCCGTGTCCATTTTCAGGTTGGCCACAAGCAGGCGCCTGCTGCAGTAGAAATACAGCCTCTGCAGGTTGTCGGCCAGTTCCCCGCCCTTTTGGGCATTGAGGCTCGATTGCAGTTCGGTGAGAATGTCCAGGGCCCTGGAAATAAGGATCCCCTTGGCGGCATAGTCCCGGGCGGCAATTTTTTCCTTGGCCTGGGCCAGATACTTGAGCGCCCCCTCGTACAGAAGAATCAGGATGTCGCCCTGGGAGGTGGTGTTCACCTGGGTCTTGAGATAGGCCCTGGCCGCGGTCTGCATCGGTCAATTCTCCACGAAACGGTCTGGTTTCATTAATCCGTGCCGAGATTATCGATCTGGCTTTCCAGGGAGGTGCTCAAGTCCTCGTAGTAACCGAGCAGGGCCTCGAGCCTGGCGTATTTTTCGCGTAAACGGCTTTCCTTGAGCGCGATGCGCTCCTCCTCGGCCGCGATCTTGTCATCGATACCATCGATGATGTCGTTGTAGTTCTCTTCGAGAATAGCCAGGGGACCGGAAGTGGAGTTGGTCAAATCGCCGAGGGCATCCACCATCTCGCCGGTCTTGCCCTGCTTCATGTACGCCTTGCCGGTGTAGCTCCCGTTGGTGAGGTTCTTGACCTCAAGGACCAGACCGGCTTCGGGGTTGCCGTATTGTCCGGTGATGGTGTTGCCGCTGATCGTCGCCGCGTTTCCGTTGATGGTGGCCGAGGTGATGGCCCCTCCGGAGACGGTGTAGGCGACCTCGTAGGTTCCGGCCTTGGTGATGCCGGTGATGTGGGACTGATAGCTGAAGTCGGAACTGTTGGTGGACCCCTCGTAGTCGGCCGAGAAGAGCCTGGCCACGCTGTCGATGTCGTTTGTAAGGGCCGCGTCCAGGGCATCCTCATCGATGACCAAAAGTCCCTGGGTGACGGACCCCTCATCGGCGTCGGTGGTGATGCCGATGGAGGACAGGGAGGTGTAGGTATCGAGCGCCCAGTCGAACCCGATGCCCGTCGATGCCGTGATATCCTTGAGGCGGCTGCTGATGAGCTGGATGCCGTAGTTGCCGGTCAGGACGGAGCCGCCCTTGGTCTGCGTGGTGTCCTCGGTGGTCGAGACCGACGAGATGGCGGAGGTATCCACCTTGGTGAGGTCCAGGATCATGGTCCGCACCAGGTTTACCTGCTCCACGAAGGTCTCGATGTTGGCCTTGACCGCCTCGGTATCCACCTCCGTGGTCAGGGTGATGGTCCCCTTGCCGCGCAGGTTGAGGGTCACGCCGTCGATGAGGTCGTCGATGCTGTTGCTGTCCCGGGTGATGTAATTGGTCCCCGAAGGCCAGCCGTCCACCTTGAGCAGGGCGTCCTGGTTCGTCTGGGTGGTGCTGAAGTCCGCGCTTGAGAACCCCGCCAGCGTGGTGGTGGCGGAAATGGCCAGGGTCGCGTCGCTTCCCGTGTCCATGCCGCGAAGCTGCAGGTAATACGAGGATCCGTTGTTGATGATGGCGGCCTTGACTCCGGGGTTGTCGCCGTCGGAGTTGATGATGTTCTTGAGGTCGGTCAGGGTGGCCCCGATGGGCACGGTCACGGAACAGGTCTTGCCGGCGTATTCGTAGGCGAAGATGCGGGCCGCGCCAGAGGTGTTGATGGTCTGGGTGGCTGAGGAATAGCCGCTGTTGGTGACCATGATCGCGTTTTGGGCAAGCTGCTCGACCTGGATGATATGGGTTCCCGACTCGGCATCGGCGCCGGCCGTGGCCGAGAGCACGGTGGTGTCGGAGCTTGTGGCTGTCTTGACCAGGAACTCGCCCTTGGTGTCGATGGCCTCCAGGGCGGTCTGAAGCGCCAGCATCTGGGTGTTGAGTTCCTGAAAGGCCTCGATCTTCTCTTCCCATGTGGCCTTCCACTCCTCAAGCGGGGTGACGCGGTAGGCCGTCTCCACCTCGATCAACTGCTCGATGATGGAGTCGAAGTCGGTCCCGCTGCCGAGGCCCGTGAAGGTGATCGCACCCGAGGTGGAAACGCTGCTTGCCATACGCTGCTCCAGGAAAAAACTTCCGACGGCTGGTTGTTTTCCCTTCCCAAGCAAGCATGATGCCGTCGGCGTCCGGAGACAAAGGGCCGGGCCGCCAAGGCGGTCCGGCCCTTTTTTCGACCCCGCTCGTTCCTTGCGGGGCGTTTGTACCCCTTATCGGCCCGTTCCCCAAAATCATTAGGGGAAATCTTCACCTCACGCCGGCTACCCCATGAGCTGCAGGGCCATCTGCGGCAGGGAGTTGGCCTGGGAGAGCATGGCCACCGCGGCCTGGGTCAGGATCTGCTGGCGCACGAACTCGGTCATCTCCGTGGCCACGTCCACATCCGAGATCTGGGACTCGGCGGCCTGCAGGTTCTCGGCCTGGATCTCCAGGTTGGAGATGGTGTTCTCCAGGCGGTTTTGCAGGGCGCCCAGGTTGGCCCGGATCTTGTCCTTGGACACGATGGCGTCGTTGATCTTGTCCAGGGTCTCCTGGGCGAGTTGCTGGGTGGAAATGCTGTTGCCGGCGGACAGACCGAGGCCGAAGGCCGAGGCCGTGGCCTTGTCGATCTGGATGTAATAGTAGTCCTCGGCGCTGTCGTTGGCCGAACCGAAGTGGACCTTCAGCTTGCCGGTGGAGCTCAATCCGGAACCGTCGTGGGTGCCGCTGGAGAGGTTGCCGTTCAACAGGTAGATGCCGTTGAAGTCCGTGGCGTTGGC